>OCZT010007658.1_pt1 | contig 10559 bp, 7 predicted proteins | sample 1539031 | NCBI WGS metagenome assembly OCZT01 (sample SAMEA3539308, study PRJEB22396) | soil metagenome | biome: tundra; feature: field; material: soil | place: USA | collected 2010-05 | depth 0.15 m
ATCCTAATCCTGCCGATAAGGTAGTAACTATTTCTTTCTCAAACACTACAGAAGGGGATTATACCATTAAACTGATTGATGTAATGGGCAGGGTAATAAAATCGGAAACCGGCAATGCAACTACCGGCGACAACGCTCATATCATGAATCTGGATGGAATTGCCAAAGGAATTTATATGGTCATCCTCCAAAAAGGAGACAGCATATCTAAATCAAAACTTGTAGTTCAATAAAAAAACAGAGACTCCCGAAAAACCATTAAACAGAGTTGGCACATAAAAAATAAATAAAATGAAAAACTTCACAAAAATCATCCTCTCTATACTTTTCACTCTTAACCTATTACCCTTCACTGTTTCTGCCCTAACCAATGTCAGTGGCGGGATTTACGCCAACACTACCTGGACTTTAAATAATAGTCCTTATATTGTTGTGGGTACTGTTGTTGTATTTCCGGGGGTTACGCTGACTATACAGCCGGGAGTAACAGTAAAGTTTAATGATGGGATGCATATTGAAATAAGACAGGCAACTCTTATTGCAAATGGAACGAGTACCGATTCTATTACATTTACCAGTAACTCTAATACGCCTTATCGTGGTATCTGGGATAAAATATGGTTAAATCAAGGAAGTCAATTATTATCTCAATTTAATTATTGTAGTTTTCAATATGGAAAGTATAGTCTTTATGATGCTTATTATGATTCTTTAATTGTAAAAAATTCAAGTTTTTACAATAATATATACGCACTTCTTGATATTTCCGGATACTCTTTTAAACTTGACTCAAGCAACTTTACCTATAATACTGTTGGTTTTGCCGGTGGTAGTTCTTTACTTGATAATATATCAAATTGCAACTTTAAATACAATACAGTTGGTTTAGGTGATACATCAAATGATATAGATTGCACTGCCACAATAAGGAATTGTGTTATTGATTCAAATCAAACCGGAATCAATTATTTTAATGGAATTGTTGATAACTGTATTATTAAATATAATCAAACCGGATTACAAACATTTGCAGCTGACTTTACTACAATTAAAAATTGCATTATTGATTCTAATGTTGTTGTTGGTCTTGATTTTATGGGAGGTGCGGGCCTATGGCCAGATACAGTTTTTAACAATGAAATTAAATACAACGGAACGGGATTAATTAACAATGGAAGTGCTCAGGATTTATTTCATCATAACATTATTCAATATAACAATATTGGAATAAAACTAATGGTGTCCGGTACAATTATTTATTGTAATAAGATTTGCAATAATTCTACTTGGGATTTGTATTATACTATTGCATTTAATAATTGCAGTGTTGCAGATAACAATTGGTGTAGTACTGATTCTGTAACTATTCATTCACACATATATGATGGATACACTAATATAAATCTAGGCTTAATAAGTGTATTCCCAGTTGATTTAAATAATTGTTATCTGATAACCGGGGTTAATACTCCCATCGTTTCTCAGGATGCTCAAATTGCAATTTTCCCAAATCCAAATGATGGAAACTTCACCTTATCTTTTCATTCCTTATCTTTCAATTCGCAATTCATCATAAAAGATATATTGGGCAGATCAGTTTATACTCATACTATAAATAGAATAGAAGGAAGTGAAACAATTGATGTTTCAGGATTGAATAATGGGATTTATTTTTATCAACTGACAAACTCAACTGAAGCCGTGCAAGGGAAATTTGTGTTAGAAAAATAATAAAACAAGAAAAGGCCTTTCGGGTAGTAATGCCCGGAAGGTCCTTTTATACGAATATCAAAACTAAGGAGTATCCCGAAAATCCTTAAACAGAGTAGGGAAGTAAAAAATTAAATAAAATGAAAAAAATTACAAAAAAAAGTTCCTTTAATGGAACAAAAAAAATCTCATCGCTACTGAATAAAATAGTAGTACTTATTGCTTTTTGTTTGATTACAGCAAGCAGCTTTTCTCAAACATGGAGTTACACGGGTTCTATGATAAGCAACAGAGGAAATCATAATGCTACCATAGTTTTATCAAACAGTAAAGTTTTGGTAACAGGTGGGTATGATGGAGCAAATACTATAAAAACTTGTGAGCTTTACGATCCAGGCACAGGCGTATGGAGTTCAGCAGTACCCATGTCAGTTGTTCGTGAATACCACACCGCCACACTCTTGATTGGCGGTAAAGTATTGGTAACAGGAGGTGCAGATAATGGACCCACTCAATTAAATAGTTGTGAAATTTATGATCCTCTCAATAATACCTGGACATCCGCGAATCCAATGATATGCAGACGCGGTGGTCATACTGCTACGATAATGTCGAATGGGAACGTATTGGTTGCAGGTGGATATGGCAGTTCGGGGTATTTAGACAGTTGTGAAATATATAATCCTACTAATAATACCTGGACTTATGCAGGCAGAATGTCCGTACCGCATTTTGGTCACACAGCTACACCTATTGCAAATGGTACAGCAGTATTGATAACAGGAGGGTTTAATAACAACGGTTTTATAAATACATGTGATTTATATAATTCAGGATGGGGCACTACCGGTTCAATGCACGACAAGCGCGAAAATCACACCGCTACACTTTTGCAGAATGGCGATGTGCTGGTAGCAGGCGGCACCGGTGATCTTGGTTATTTAACAAGTTGCGAGATTTATCATGCGGGTACCTGGAGTTATACAGGTTCAATGTCCATTCCACATTCGTGGCATACTGCTACAATGTTGGGGAATAACAAGGTATTGGTAACAGGAGGTATAGGCAGCAACAATGGGTATTATTACTGGTGCGAGCTTTTTAATGGAAGCACCTGGACTATCACAGGTTCAATGATAAACGGTCGTGAATTTCATACTGCCACATACCTTCCTAATACCGACAAAGTATTGGTAACAGGTGGAGCTAGCACTACCCTTTATACAAACACATGCGAGATTTACACCGTTTGTACTATTCCGGCACAACCCGGAGTAATTTCAGGAAATCTAAATCCCTGTTGGGGTTCTTCTCAAACATATACTATTGCTCCCGTTACAGGAGCAACAAGTTATACCTGGATAACATCTGCCGGCTGGACAGGAACATCAACCACAACAAGTATTACGGCGACTGTCGGGAATGGAACAACTTTATCAGTTAAAGCAGTTAATGCATGTGGAACAAGCATTGCAAGAACATTGGCAGTTACAATTGCTCATGTTCCGGCAACACCCGGAGCAATTACCGGTCTGACAACTGTTTGTGCCGGAAGTACAAATACCTATACTATCGCCGCTGTGGGTGGCGCAACAAGTTATACCTGGACCTTACCTTCCGGATGGACGGGCACTTCAACATCAACAAGTATTGCTGCAATTGCCGGAACAGGGGGTGGAAATATTATAGTTAAAGCAAATAACAACTGCGGCTCAAGTCCGACTATCTCTTTAGGTGTAACAGTTGTAAATATTCCAAATACGCCTGGAACAATTTCAGGATCAATAACTGTTTGCCAGGGAACATCACAGACCTATACCATCGCCGCTGTAAATGGTGCAACAAGTTATTTATGGACATTGCCTTCAGGATGGACCGGAACATCTTCAACAACAAGTATTACTGCAATAATAGGAACAGGCAGTGGAACTATTACTGTTAAAGCTGTAAATTCTTGTTTTACAAGTGCGCCAAAAACATTGGCAGTTACTGTTATTCCGCTTCCTGTAATATCAGGAATAATTTCAGGAAATAATTCTGTTTGCCAGGGAACTACTCAAACTTATTCCATATCCGGAGTTACCGGTGCCTCAAGTTATTCATGGACTTTGCCTTTGGGATGGACAGGAACATCTAACACAACAAGTATTAATGCAATTGCAGGAGCTAATGGTGGAAATATTACAGTTACTGCATACAATAGCTGTGGGTCAGCAGTAACTTCAAGCCCCTTAGTCGTTACGGTTATTCAGCTTCCTGTAATTTCAGGAACAATTTCAGGAAATAATTCTGTTTGCGGGGGAACTACTCAAACTTATTCCATATCCGGAGTTACTGGCGCCAATAGTTATTCATGGACTTTGCCTTTGGGATGGACAGGAACATCTAATACAACAATTATTAATGCAATTGCAGGAGCTAACGGTGGAAATATTACCATTACTGCATACAATAGCTGTGGGTCAGTAACTTCAAGCCCCTTAGCCGTTACGGTTAGCACATCAATTCCAGCAACACCCGGAACACTGACAGGTAGTTTAAATCCTTGCTGGAATTCTTCTCAGTCCTATTCAATTGCGCCCGTAACAGGCGCAACAAGTTATAACTGGACTTTACCTTCAGGATGGACAGGCTCTTCAACATCACCAAGTATTAATGCAACTGTTGGAGCAAACAGCGGAACTATTTCCGTTACTGCAAGTAATGCCTGCGGAACAAGTGCTGCAAGTACATTAGCCGTTACGGTTAGCACATCAATTCCAGCAACACCAGGAACACTGACAGGTAGTTTAACTCCTTGCTGGAATACTTCTCAGTCCTATTCAGTAGCATCCGTAACAGGTGCAACAAGCTATCTATGGTCAACTCCAAACGGATGGACAGGCACTTCAACAACCAACAGCATAACCGTTACTCCTAATAATCAGACAAATAATTTTAATGTAAGAGCAGTTAATGCATGTGGAAGTAGCCCGGCAGAAATTATAACCGTTACCATTGCACATACGCTTCCTCAACCCGGTTTAATTTCGGGTCCGATATTAATTTGCAAGGGTAGTACACAAACGTATTCTGTTCTCAATGATCCAAATGCATCAAGTTATACATGGACATTCCCGAGTGGCATTGGATGGACAGGTACATCAACAACCAGTTCAATTACTGTTACAGCAGGAACACTATCGGGAGTAAATGTTTCCGTTACTGCGAATAACGCTTGCGGTTCAAGTCCTATAAGAGCATTGTGGGTTTCTTTAATTTCTGTGACACCTGTGACAATCTCAGGCGTTCCGGGAAACTATAATTTCTGTGCTCAGATTGCGCCGTTAAGTGTAACGCTCACAGCATCTTCAGGATATAGTACTTATTTATGGTCAACAACAGAAACCACTCCTGCAATTAATGTCACTTCTGCAAATACTTATATTGTTACTGCAACAGATCCATCAACAGGATGTACAACAACGGCATCAAAGATTGTTACCAATAATTGCGCTCTTCCAACAAGCTTAAATTCATTATACATAATCGGAGGAAAGGAAAAGCTTACCTGGATTCAATCACAGTGTGCTGTCAGCTATACTCTCCAGGTCTGTACAAATTCTTCTTTTACAGGAATTACTTTACTGACGCATAATAATATTAGTCCAACTAATAATAACATCTTTACTGGATTGTTATTGAATACCCAATACTTTTGGAGGATACAAACTAATTGTAACACATCAGGAACAGTAAATTCAGGATATTCGACACCTCAAACCTTCACAACAGGAAATCCAAGAATGGCAGAAGAAGGCAATGCAGTTTTAGCATTTAATATCTATCCTAATCCTGCCGATAAGGTAGTAACTATTTCTTTCTCAAACACTACAGAAGGTGATTATACCATTAAACTTATTGATGTAATGGGCAGAGTTATAAAATCGGAAACTGGCAATGCAACTACAGGCGACAACGCTCATATCATGAACCTGGATGGAATTGCCAAAGGAATTTATATGGTCATCCTCCAAAAAGGTGACAGCATTTCTAAAGCAAAATTGGTAGTAGAATAAAATAAAATGACTGTCGGCTTATATACATCAATACAAATAAGCCGGCAGTTTTTTAAAACAAAAAGCAGCCCTGAATCCTGAAAAATTCAGAGTTGCTTTTTTATTTTTAATGATTAATAAACAGACCAATGATACATTTTATTTCCCTTAGCAATGGTGTTCCTGACCATGGCAACGGTGTCCCTGACCTTTGCAACGGCAACCATCACCTTAGCAACGGTGTTTATCACCTTGGCAACGGTTTCCTCCACCTTAGCAACGGTTCCGGAACCAGAGCAACGGTGTCCACAACCTTAGCAATGGCTACCACAACCTTAGCCAAGGTTATCTCCACCTTAGCAACGGTTACCTTCACCGTAGCAACGGTTACCGGAAAGATTGCTCCGGTCAAAATTTTATAGGGTAAAAACCCCCTTTTCAGCCAAAAAACATCATTGTTGTCAATTATTCATCCCTCATCAACCCCAAAAAAAGGCGAAAACAAAGTTTTTATTTTTGAATTATTGAGAAAAAGAAGGGTTTTTAAGTGATTTCATCCTCCACCCAACGAAAATCTTTAAACCCTCATTTCCTCCTCAATCCACAATTTTTCCTTAATTTTGATGCTTACTATAATATATAGGAGTATGAAAATATTTTTCAACCATTCCAACCTTTTGACTCTTTTTTTCATCTTGTAATTAAAATATCATAAACCTAAGCTAAATAATAAAATGAAAAAAATTAAACTTTTAGTAATTGTAACCATGCTCGCCTTCATTTGTTTGAGCATAAAAGCACAAGTTCCTCAATTATGGGGGATGACTAGTCAAGGTTGCCCACCTGAAGGCGATGGTGAAATTTTCAAAATAAATGGTAATGGAACAGGATTTCAGGTAATGTTTGCCATGAATCCTTGGCCTAAATTGGCATCTCCTTATGGTTCACTTTTAAAAGCAAATGATGGTAAACTTTATGGAATGAATTATGGAAATCAAGCAGCAGGAGGTGATCTATTTAGTTTTGACCCTGCCACAAGTATTTTTACTGATTTTGTACATTTCGATTCAGCAAATGTTCATGAACCTTTAGGAAGTCTTATTCAGGTTACGAATAGTAAATTATATGGAATGACCACAGCATATATTGATTCAATTTCTCATAATTATTATTTTCTAGGTGCAATATTTAACTTTGATATAAATACTCATACATTTACTGATGTTTATCACTTTAATAATTCTACTGGTTCTTATCCTATCGGAAGTTTACTTAAAGTGGCAAATAATAAACTTTATGGGCTTACATCAGGTGGTGGTTCGCATTTATTTGGTTCAATTTTTTCTTTTGATTATATAACAAATAGCTATGCTGATATACATGATTTTGATAGCTTAAATGGTTCCTATCCTTATGGTAATTTTATTCAAGCAACTAATGGATTATTGTATGGTTTAACATCAAAAGGCGGCACAAATAATGGCGGAGCTTTGTTCAGTATTGATACCGCTACAAACACCTTTATAAATGTCCATAACTTTCAAAATATATCAGGGATGAATCCTTATGGCAGTTTGTTACAGGCAAATGATGGTAATCTTTATGGAATGGCGTGTACTGGTGGGGCAAATAATCATGGAGTGCTTTTTCAATATGATATTTCAAGCAACATTTATACAGATAAAATAGATTTGAACAGTTCTAATGGTTACTACGATACTATTTTCCAAATTGGTGTACATCCTTACATGATACAGGCGAGTGATAATAAACTTTATGGGATTACAACTTATGGAGGAGGTAATGGATTTGGGACTGTTTTCCAATATGATTTGACAACAAATACTTACAATGTAATTTTTAATTTTGATAATGTAAATGGGGCATATCCTATGGAAGGGCTTACGGAAGATGGTTCAAGTAGTGGGATAAGTACGAATACGATTCAACCTTTTAATTTGAAAGTTTTCCCTAATCCAGCCAATAATACTATTACTTTTCGAACTAATCTATCTGGAATTTCAAATTACGAATTAGCAATTTATGATGTGCTTGGTCAGGAGGTTTATCATCAGGCAATCATCAACCAAGAATCAACAATCATCAATCTCCCCCAATTAAGCAATGGGGTTTATTTTTATCAATTATCAAACAACAAGGAAACCTTTAGAGGGAAGTTTGTGGTTGAGAAATAAAGTCTATTTCTTATTTTGTTTATATCCGATAGGTTTGCGTTCAGATTTTGGGCTTAAAAGGAAATTCAATGCCTCATAAATGTCTTTAAACTTCAGGTTCATTTCCTTTTCCAGCGCTTCAATACTTTGTTTCAGGTTTTTATAATCAGATAAATATTGCCGTAATAAAGCAAATGCCCTCATGATGGAAATATTTACCGCAATTGCTTTCTTGCTTTTCAAAACAGATGATAACATAGCTACACCCTGTTCGGTAAAAGCAAATGGAACCGCTGGTGAAAATTTTATTGTAGAAGGAAGGTTATCACAATTTGTGATAACCTCTTTCCATTCGTCCTTGGTTAATATGAACATAAAATCTTCAGGGAATCTTTCCATATTCCTTTTTACAGCCTGCTTCAAAGCCCTGGTTTCAACTTCATAAAGCTCGGCAAGGTGAAAATCCAGCATTACCTTGTGTCCTCGAATCTCAATAATTTTATTTTGAATAATTTGTAATTCCATTCGGCAAAGATAGATTAATAATATACAATAACAGATTTAAACAGCATTTAATGGTATCACAAAATGTGATACCAAACTAAAGGTCGCAATTTGTGATAATCTCCTTTACCTAATACTTTATTCCTAATTTTGCACCATGATTGCAAACACCCTGACAGATACTTTCGGAAGAACCCACGATTACCTCCGCATTTCCCTCACCGACCATTGCGACCTTCGATGCACCTATTGCATGCCCGAAGGAAAAAATGATTTCACCACCCCATCAAACCTCATGACCCCCGATGAAATAATAACAATTGCAAAAGTTTTTGTTTCGATGGGTGTAAAGAAAATCCGGCTTACCGGCGGAGAACCATTGGTGCGAAAAGAAGCGAGAGAGATAATCCAAAAGCTATCGGAACTCGATGTAAGCCTCACCATCACCACCAATGCAACAAAAGTAAATGAATTCATTACGGACTTCAAAGCCGCCGGAATGCATTCCATCAATGTGAGTTTAGATACCTTCAATAAAGAAAAGTTTTTGAAGATTACCCGCCGAAATGATTTCGATAAAGTGATGCAAAACATCATGCTGTTGGTGGATGCTGATTTTCATGTAAAGATAAATGCCGTGGTGATGAATGGAATCAATACCGATGAACTTTGTGATTTTGTGGAGTTCACCAGGCAGCATCCGGTGCATGTCCGCTTCATAGAGTTCATGCCCTTTGCCGGCAATGGATGGCAGCGCGATAAAGTTTTTTCTTATCAACAGATGATAGATGTAATTACAAATAAATTCGCCATAGAAAAACTGGTTGATGAAAAGAATTCGACAGCAAAGAAATATAAAGTTCCCGGCTTTGCAGGAACATTTGCATTCATCAATACAGTTACGCTTCCCTTTTGCGGAGATTGCAACCGCCTGAGATTAACAGCCGATGGCAAGATGAAAAATTGTTTGTTCTCTAAAGATGAAATGGATTTATTAACTGCTTTGAGAAACGGAAAAGATATTCAGGAGTTAATTCTCACTTCATTAAAAAATAAAAAAGCTGTAACAGGTGGTCAGGATTTTTCGCAACCAACACAGAACAGAAGCATGGTAGCTATCGGCGGGTAATTTTATTCGTGCCCGATATCAGAAATAATCCGAAACAAATGTATCACAAAAGGAAACAAAGCATCCATAGATTCCTCGGCACCTTTTGTAGAACCCGGCAAAGAAAGAATAAGAGATTTATCTTTTAATCCTGCAACACCTCTCGACAACATTGCATAAGGAGTTCTCTCCATTCCATAACTTCTCGCCGCTTCCATTATCCCCGGAATCTCTTTATCCAATATCGGACGAATAGCATCAGGAGTATTATCACGAGAAGAAAGTCCGGTACCTCCGGTGAAAATAATCAGGTCAATTCCTTTATTAGAATACAGCTCTGCCTTCGCCTGAATATCTTTTATATTATCAGGAATCACACAATAATCATCAACCTTAATATTACAATCTTCCAATTTCTTGACAACCATCTTCCCTGCCATATCTTCCTTCTTTCCCGATGAAACAGAATCAGAACAAACAATAACTGCAGCCGTCAAATTGTTTTTATATAAATTCTTGAAATCAGATTTTCCACCCTTCTTTTCAATCAGCCTAATTGAATGAATCTCCACACCTTTGTCAATCGGCTTCAACATATCATACATGGTGAGCGCCACAATAGAAGCGCCGTGCATTGCTTCTACCTCAACACCTGTTTTATAAATAGTCTTCACCTCTACAATAATATGAATATCCATATCAATGATTTCAGATCGTATCAAAGCATATTCAATAGGCATCGGATGGCAATCAGGAATCACATCGCTCGTTTTCTTTATCGCCAATAATCCCGCTGCCTTCGACATTTCAAAAATATCCCCCTTCGGAACATATTTATTTTTTATCGCTTCAATGGTTTCTTTCTTGCTTACTTTTACAATTGCCTGTGCAACTGCAATCCGAAGCGTACTTATTTTATGTGTAATATCATTCATTTATTATTTTTTATAACGTCAATTATTATCAAATTGGCTCATTATCAAATTGGTTTGTTTTCCATAGATCGGAGGAGCGTCGTGTAGGGAA
>OCZT010007659.1_pt1 | contig 10559 bp, 5 predicted proteins | sample 1539031 | NCBI WGS metagenome assembly OCZT01 (sample SAMEA3539308, study PRJEB22396) | soil metagenome | biome: tundra; feature: field; material: soil | place: USA | collected 2010-05 | depth 0.15 m
TGCTCTTCCGATCTGCACAGGGGAGCGTGACAGCGAGCTGGGTCGAGCTCCGCATCGCGGACGCAACCGTTCGGCGTATTCCCCATGTATTGCGCGCCAATCTCGACGAGAGCGGACGCTTCGCGATCTGCGACGTGCCCTCGGACGTTGCGGTCCGAGTGGAGGCGACGGCGGGCGCGAAGCGAAGTGGCGAGGTCGAGCTACAGGTACCGGCGTTCGCGGTGCTGCCACGCGACCTGCTGGTGGCGCCAGTTGTCGCATCGAGCGTGAGTGGCGCGGCACCGCCGCGGCTTCGTGGAAACGCGCGAGTTGCCGGTCACGTGCGTCGCACCGACGGGAGACCAGTCGAGCGCGCACAGGTGCTCTTGATGGGCAGCGGCATCGCGATGTTGAGCGATGCATCGGGTGCGTACACCCTCGACTCGCTTCCCGCGGGAACACGCGCGATCGAGGTCAGAGCGCTCGGCTTCGCGCCGGCGAGCGTCGTGCTGGATCTCAGGAGCGGTGTCTCGACGACGGTCGATCTTTCGCTCACAGCGCGCGTCGCCGTACTCGAAGCGGTGACGGTGTACGGGAAGGCGCCCAAGCGTGGCGAGGCTGGACAGTTCGTCGAGCGTTCACACGGAATGTTCGGCCGGTTCATGACCGCGGAACAGATCGCGCGGAGTGGGGCGGTGACGGTACCAGACCTCCTGCGCATGATTCCCGGGCTTCGCGTGACGCAGGCGTCTGGCAGCATGATGACCACGGTGCTCAGTCGTGGCGAGACATTCGATAGCTCGTGCATGCCCGACGTCTACCTGGACGGGATGCTCGTCGCGGATGGGGCGTCGTCGCTGGACAACCTTGTGCGTCCGAACGAGATCGGCGGAATCGAGATCTACGTCGATGCGTCAACGGTGCCGGTGCAGTTCAGGCGCGGTGCGTGCGGAAGCATCGTGATCTGGACGCGGATCATGCTGCCCTGAGTTCTCGACGCATGCGTGGCACTCTTCAAATGGGCCACCAAGCCGAGCTGTAGCGAGAGAATGCCATCCAGCGCCAAGCGCGCCATTAGCTCGGCGCCGAGCGGCCGGAAATGTGTGTTGTCGTGCACACCGTCGGGATAGTTGGGATTCTCACCCTTCTCGACCTGGAGAAACAGCTTTGCCGACGAGTCGGCGCCGTAGCTCGAAAGCACTGCCGCGCTGCTCTCGTGCATGTCGATCAGGGGCACGCTCAGCTTCGACGCCACGGCGCGCGTGAGGCCGGGGTATTCGCCGTGGGTGTCCTCGAGCTGGCCATTCCTGTCGAATTTACGGCGTCGTACGGGAGTGAGCAGCACGGGAAAGGCGTGCCTGGCGCGAACCTCTTCAACCATGAGCGTAAGGTTGCGCTTGAAGTCGTCCGGCGGCGTATAGCGATCGACCTTGTCCTTCGACTCGTCGTTGTGCCCGAACTGAATGAAAACGTAGTCGCCGGCCTTGAGGGAGTCGGTGATTGCGCGCCACTTACCTTCCGCGATGAAGGTGCGAGTGCTGCGACCATTCACCGCGCGGTTTGCGATACGGACTTCGTCGGGTCGAAAGTACTGGCCGAGCATTTCTCCCCATCCCGTTTCGGGACGTTTGGTCGGGAGCTTCTCAGCCGCTGTCGAATCACCCGCGATATAGAGGGTGATCGGCGCTGGTTCGCGGCTGTAGGCAGTCAGCAGTGCGAGTGGTATGAGGACGCTGCGAGCGCGCATGGCGATCCTGCAGTAGAGGGTTGAGGAGTGAGTAGTTGACTGGGTCGGGCAACCCCGTTTCTAGTCTTCTGCCATCAGTGCCCTAGTCATCAGTCAACTTCCAACTGGCTGCTAGTGGACACGAAAAAACGCGAAATCCGCTGACGTCGACTTCCCTACAGCGCTCACAGCAAACAAACCAACCTTCGCACCAACCCAGCGACCTTTCCGTGCCTTGAATGGCTCACCGAACGACGTCCAGCTCCTGCCGTCGACGCTGTACGCGAAACGACACAGCGCGCTATCCGAGACCGTGACGCGAAGATGGACCGACCGCGAATTGACTCGCACCGGAGCACCCACCTGCTCCCGCTCGCCCTTCGGCGCATCGCTCGCTCTAGCCTGCACGATGTCCGTCACGGCACCGCTGCGACGCAATGCTACATATGCGTAGTCCGTTCCAAACACCACGAGTCCTGCCGTCTCGTCTCCGGAGCCGCCGAGCGAAACCGCTGTTGAAGCTGTGAACGCCGGTGCCGAAAGCTTCTGTAGCAGGAGACTCGGCACCATCCAGAGATTCGCGCCATCACTGGGCAGCGGCTGCGCGTTGAGGCGCAGCAATCCGCGATGCGCGGCGAGCGAATACCAGCCCGGCTGATCGTTGCCCTGCCACTGCCACTGTAGCCCAAGGCGCGTGGAGTTGAACTCGTCGGACGTCTGTGGTACTTCCGCCGGATACCGGCGACCCACGCGCGGCATGCGCGACGCCAGCACCGGTTCGCCCGTGCCATCGCTGTCGGCATCGGCGCCAATCACCGGCCAATCATCGGCGCGCCACGCCATCGGCTGCAGATGCACGATGCGACCATACGCATCGCGGTCCTGAAAGTGTATGAACCAGTCGTCGCCGTTCTTCAGTGAGATCCAGGCGCCCTGGTGCGGGCCATTCACGGCGGTGCGACCCTGGGCGAGCACGATGCGATCTTTGTAGGGGCCGAGCACGTTGCGCGAGCGAAGGACCGCCTGCCATCCGGTCGGCACGCCACCAGCCGGTGCAAAGATGTAGTACCAGCCGTCGCGCTTGTAGAACTTCGGGCCTTCGATCGTGGGGTGATGCTCGTGTCCGTCGAAGACGAGCGTTCCTTCGTCGAGAACGCGAGTGCCGTCGGAACTGAGGCGATTCACATGCAGCACGCTCTTGATCCCGGCGCGGCTGTTGGCGAACGCATGTACGAGGTAGGCGTTGCCGTCGTCATCCCAGAGCGGGCAGGGGTCGATCCAGCCCTTCGCCGCCTTCACGAGCACGGGCGCATCCCAGGCGCCGCGAATGTCGCGCGTCTTCACCATGAAGATGCCGCGATCGGGATCTCCGTAATAGATGTAGTAGGCGCCGTCGTGGTATCGAATGGACGGAGCCCACACGCCGTTGCCGTGCTGCGGCGCATCGAAGTCGGCGCCCAACCGGCGGACGGCGTGGTTGATGAGCCGCCAGTGTACGAGATCGCGCGAGTGAAGAATCGGCAGTCCAGGCACAGAGCCGAAGCTCGACGCGGTCATGTAGAAATCCTCGCCGACGCGGATGACGTCCGGATCGGAGTAGTCGGCGAAGATGATCGGGTTCTTGTAGCGACCAGCGGTGGTGTCGGGCGTCCACGCTTGCGCTGGCGCCGCTGGCGCCGAAACACACAGCAGCATCCAAGCGAAAGGAACCTTCAGGTGGCGTCGGGACAAGCGAGTGGGGTCTTCTATTCGGGATGTGAATGCAATTGCGTTGAACGGAGCCAACGCGGATCTCCGCGGATCTCCGGAATCCTCGCGGATACTCTCGTGCGCCGTTCCCGACAGGGTCGCGCAGCGAGAGTCTAAAATCTTCTGGTTGTAAAGCGCGCTGCCACTCAGGTAACCAAAGCGCCTCGCTGGACAGATCCGCGTAGATTCGCATGATCCGCGTAGATCCGTGTTCCCGACGACCAACGCGGTTCCCCAACCCCCCAACGCAGATCCCCCGCCGAACGCGACGAGGGATCCGCTTGCTGCCTCACGCCATCACCACCCAGGGTTCTGCTTGCCGGCGAGCTGCGGGTTGATGTCAATCGCGCGCTGCGGGATCGGCATCAGCATGAATTTGTCGATGAGCGAAGTCTGTGCCTTGGGATACTTGTTGTTCTTGAACTTGTTGAGCGCACCGAGCGCCATGCTCGCTTGGATGCGCGTCTTGGCCCACAACCAGTTGCGCTGGCTGTCGAAGTAGCCGTTTGGTCCTTCCATCGCGAGCTCCAGGCGGCGCTCGTGAAAGACCGAATCCTTGAACGCCGACTTCGAGAGGCCGGCCAGCAACGCGGGCAGTCCAGCACGAGCGCGCACCGCGTTGATCGGGGCATACGCCGCGGCGGTGGGACCCGAGATTTCGTTGATCGCCTCGGATTCCATGAGCAGGTTGTCGCCGTAGCGCAGAATGATGTAGTTCGCCTCGTCGTCGGTCGTGGAGAGCGAGTCGAGGAACTTGTGCATGTATGGTGTGTCAGCTCCATACGGCTTGGACGCCGTCTGTGTGGGATCCCACAGAATCACCGCGCCGGCCTTGTTGACGAAGGAGAGCTGCCAGGTCGCGACACGACGCTTGTCCGCGACGACGAACTCATCGTAGAAGCCCTGCTCTGCGGTGAACGATCCGTTCTGCGACGTGCCGTAGTTGGAGTTGCGAGGCGCAACCTGATTGGAGACGTGACATCCCGCACCCGTGATGCGCGTGCACTGGATGTCGAAGATCACCTCGGAGTTCACCTCATGCTTCATGTCGAAGAGGTCGCTGAAGTTCGCGACGAGCGAATAACCTTCCGTGGCGTCAACGTCCTGAAGCTGCGTCAGCGCGGACTGGTAGTCCGCAGGCGTACCACCACCAACGGCGGCGCGCTGGATGTAGACCTTCGCGAGCAGGCTCTTCGCCGCACCGCGAGACGCGCGGCCGATGTCGCTCGAGCCGTACGTGCTGCCCTTCGGCAGCACTTTGATGGCGTCGGTCAGGTCCTGCACGATGAGCGCGTACACGTCGGCCGTTGTCGCGCGTGGCTTCTGCAAGCTGTCGAGGGAGTTCGTCTCGGCGGTCTCGAGCGGTACGCCGCCAAACAGGCGCACGAGATTGAAGTAATTCAACGCGCGGAGAAACTTTGCCTCGCCAACGACGCGATCGCGCAGCGTCGCGTCCATGCTGATGCCCGGCACGCGCGCGATCACGCCGTTCGCGCGGTTGATAATGGAGTAGGCACCGAGCCAGCTCTGGTAGATGTAGTTGTGCGATGGCGTGAACGTATAGTTGTCTACCAGACTGCGCTCATTCGTCGCGCTCAAGTACGGCGTCTGCATCTCCGTCGGGAACTCGACGAGCATGACGAAGAGACCGCCGTAATAGTTGGAGCCGGACGTGTTCTCCAGCCCGGCATACGCGCCATTCACGGCCGCGAGCGCGTCAGTGGCATTGTTGTAGAAGTTTCCCGGTCCCACGAAGTCGATGGGCGTCTCCGTGAGAAACGTGTTGTCGTTACATGCGCCGAGCGTGAGCGCCGCGGTGGCGGCGAACGCGAGGGCAAGGATCCTGGTCTTCATGTTGTCCTCGCTCAGTAGGAAAGATTGGCGCCGATAATGAACGTGCGGGCAATTGGATACGACCCGATGTCGATGCCGCGATTGGTGTTGCCGATGCCAAGGCTGCTGACGTCGGGATTGAAGCCGCTGTACTTGGTCCAGGTATAGACGTTCTGGCCGGTTACGTAGAGGCGCGCTCCACTCGTCATGCCGCGCAGCCACTGCTGCGGGATGTCGCGCGCCAGCGTCAGGGTGCGTAGCCGCGTGTACGAGCCGTCCTCGACCAGCTCACTCGTGAAATCCGAACCGAGGAAGCCGGCGCCCGATCCGATCTTCGGGTACGCACCGTTCGGATTGGTGGTGGACCATGCATCCTCGTAGCGGGCACGGAGCACGTTGCCGCTCGGGCCCGCACCCTCGAGGCGATACAGATTGAGGTTCAGGATCTTGCCGCCGTACGTGCCGTCGAGCAGCGCGGACAGCTGGAACCCTTTGTAGCTCACGCTGTTCTGCCAACCGAGCGAGAATTTGGGAGTGGGATCGCCGATGATCGTGCGATCGTTGGCGTCGATGACGCCGTCTCCATTCACATCCACAAACCTGGAGCTTCCGAGGCCAGGCGTGCTCGCGGCCGTCGTCACTGCCTTCCAGGCATTCAGCGAGGCGGAGTCGCGGAAGATGCCGTCGACCTGATAGCCGTAGAACACACCGATCGGTTGTCCGACCTGGACCAGGCTGCCCGCCGCCTTGATGTCACTGTTGATCGAAGTGGCGAACAGATGATCCACGCCACCGAGGCTCAGCACCTTGTTGCGATTGCGTGTGTAGTTGAGCGTGGTCGTCCAGCTGAAAGCCCCGGCTCGCTGATCGCCACGGATCATCTGAATCGTTGCGCCGAGCTCGATGCCCTTGTTCTCGATGGAGCCCGCGTTCACGAACGTCGTCGTGAATCCTGCTTCCGAGGGAAGGTCGATCTGGAGCAGAAGGTCGTCGGTGCGCTTGCTGTAGTAGTCTGCCGTGAAGCTGACGCGATCCTGATACATGCCGAGGTCGACGCCGTAATCCACCTGCTTGGTGCTCTCCCAGCGCAGGTCGGCATTGCCGAGTATGGACGGATAGTACGCCGCGCCGATCGTGCTTCCGAACACATACTGGCCTGAACTCAGATGTGTCAGCGACTGGTACGCGGCGATAGACGGATTACCGGCCACGCCGTACGACGCGCGCAGTTTCAGCTGGTCGATGGAGGTGAAACGCCGCATGAACGGCTCCTCGGACACGCGCCAGCCAATCGCCGCCGAGGGGAACACGCCCCAGCGATGATCCGCGCCAAAGCGCGACGAACCGTCTCGGCGCGCCGTAACGGTGAAGAGATATTTTTCGGCGAGCGTATAATTGATGCGACCGAGATAGGATGCGAGCGCCGTCTTCACGGTGCCGGACGAGAGGGTAGGACCGCCCGTCTGGTTGCCGGATCCGATGCTCTCGAAGCCAGTGACGTCGCTGACGAAGTTGCTGTTGTTGAGCTGTTCCTTGACCTGCGTCTGCTGCTGGCGTGTGTAGCCACCAACCGCCTGGATGCGATGCAGATCGCCGATGGACGTGGTGTAGTTGAGCGTGTATTCGTTGAGCCAGCTCGTCGAGTTCAGCGTCCCGCGCAAAGCGCGACCATTGAGTCCAGCGCCCTGCTGCGTCGTGCGCGGATAGTAGGTATCGCGTGTGCGGTTCGAGAGGTCGGCACCGATATTGGTGCGGAACGCGAAGCCGTGACCGAGTGTGTAGTCACCGGTAACGCCGGCCAGCACGCGCGTATCGCCGAGTTTGTCCTGGACGTCAAATGCGCTCGCGACCGGGTTCGGGCTGGCAAGACACGCAATACCGACCGAGGTGAGCACGGTGGGACAGTCGGTGGAGCCAAGCGTGTAGTTGCCGTCCGCACGCCTGACGGGCATGATCGGGAGATACTGAAGCGCCGCTCCTACCGCGCCTGCACCGGCGTTGAAGGAGCCGTCCGTGGGTACCATGTTGCTCGAAACTCGGCTCACGAGCAGGTTGCTCGCGAGCTGAAGCTTGGAGCCGATTGCCTGACTCACGTTGCCGCGAAGCGACATCCGCTTGAAGTCGGAGCCGGCGACGATTCCCGACTGCTGGAGCACCCCGCCGGAGACGGCGTATAGTGTGGCGTTGTCGCCGGCGGTTCCGCCGGTGAGTCCGAGCTGGAAGCTGCTCATCGGCGCCGACCGGAAGATCTGATTCTGCCAGTCCGTCCCGACGCTGATCGTATCGAGGTTCGGAAAGGGTGTCGTCGGAGTGGTCTGTGCCTGGGCCCACGCATTGGCGAACTGCGCGAACTCGTTGGCGTTCAGCACGTCGTAGCGCTTCGCGATGTTCTGCGTGCCGGTGTAGGTGTCGAGCGTGACCTTGGGCGCTCCCGGCGCGCCGCGCTTGGTCGTGATGATGATGACGCCGTTCGCGCCGCGCGCGCCGTAGATCGACGTCGCCGAGGCATCCTTGAGGATTTCGATGGAGGCGATGTCGTTCGCATTGATGGTCGCGAGCGGATTGGCAGGAACAGTCACGTTTGCATCGCGACCGCCGTCCGTCGGACTCGAGTTCTTCGGGTCGTTCTCGACAGGGAATCCGTCGATGATGTAGAGAGGCTCGTTGCTGCCGGCCATCGACGATCCACCGCGGATGCGGATGGAGATGCCGCCGCCCGGCGCGCTCGACGCGGTGCTCACGATGACGCCGGGCGCCGCGCCCTGGAGCGTCTGTTCGAGCGAGGTGATAGGCGTCTGTTCGACTTGCGGCGTCACGGAGGCGACCGAGCCGGTGAGGTCGGAGCGCTTCTGCGTACCGTAGCCGATGACGATCACCTGATCGAGGGTCACGCTCACGCGCTTGAGCTGCGCGGGGTGCACCGTGGTTCCGCCGGGCGTGACGACGACCGAGTCCGAGTGCGCGGCGAAACCGAGCCTCGAGAAGCGGAGTTGGTAGCGACCGGGGGCGATGCTGGCGATGAGGAATTTGCCGTCGGCTGCCGTTCGGGCGCCGATCGTGGTGCCCGACACCGAGACGGAGACGTCCGATATGGGTTGTCCTGACTCAGTCTCCGTGACCACGCCCGTAATGCGGCCCGGCCCAGTCTGCGCGAATGCATTCGTGCTGACGCAGAGGGCGGCGAGCGATGCGAGGACTCGCGTCCATCTCATTGTAGATCTCCTGGCAAGAGCCATGGCGCGAGCGCCGTGAGGGGTTGCGACAAGGGACGATGGGAGCTCGTCGACAGTGAACTGGTCGAGATCGCTGAAGTCCCGAAAAGGGCATGTGGGGGGAGCGATGCCATCTATATTGTTCTATAATCGAACAAAAAGAGCAAGAGGCAATTTTTTCAGGCCGTTCGACAACCTGATGAATCTCGAGCTGCTGTTCTGGTCCGGCACCCATGGCGGCGACACCGCGTGGGCGCGCATCGCCGAGCGGCATGCGCTCACGTCTGCACGCGTGCATGTACGCGCGGATGGGAGCACCGCGCATGTCGCGCTGTTCGATTCGGTCACTGGCGCGCTCGAGCGCACCGTCACCTGGCAGGGCTACTCAGACAGCTCTGCGTGGGCAAGGGAACAGGCGTGGGCCATTCATGGGCTGACGGCGTCGTATGGCCATACGAAGCGACCGGAGCTCCTCGCCGCCGCGAAGCGCGCCGCAGACTGGTTCATCGCGCATCTGCCGGTCGATCAGGTGCCGTACTGGGACTTCCGTCATCCCGATATTCCGAATACCGAGCGCGATGCGTCGGCGGGCGCCATCGCCGCCTCGGGTCTCTATGATCTCGCTCGGCACACATCAGGTACCGAGAGCGCGAAGTACAGAGCCGCCGCGGATCGCATCATCGTCTCTCTCGCGACGAACTATATCGCGCCTCCAACGCCGACCGAAGCGATTCTTCTGCACTCCACCGGCCAGCATCCACAGGGTGCCGAGATCGACGGCGGGATCGTGCATGCGGACTACTATTTCGTCGAGGCGTTGTTGCGGAGGAAGGGGATGTTTCTGGAATAACGATGTGTCGCGAAGGGCACTCTTGTTGACGCTCGCGTCAGAACGGACTACTCTTGAATCATATGATGAATCTCGGCGCGCTCAACAGAAACTTCGGAAATAATCGGAGCTCCAACCGGAGAGCTGGTTAGCGCACGCGTGTCGCAACACGACGTACCATGCGCCTACCAGTTCGGATCTGGTGGGCGTTTTGATTTTCCAGCGCTTCGCGCCACCAATGGGGTGTAGGTCAACTGGCAGACCGCCTGACTGTTAATCAGGAAGTTGGAGGTTCGAGTCCTCCCGCCCCAGCTATGCAGAACAATGACTTACGAGCCGCCCAGCAATGGGCGGCTTTCGTTTGTCTCTGGACTAGCGTATGGCCGCGCGAAAGGAGAAATTGAAATAGTCGTGGACGGTTGCTGCTGGTTGCTCTCTTGGGGCGTGCTCATCCGACGATCGCCCCCGGCTCATAAGAGATACGAGCCCGGCTTGTACGTCCACGCTCCATTCCTGCGACGTGATCGCGCATGCCGATGCCATCCAGCGAGGTGTCCGCGCGACCATGCTTGCCGAATCATCCACCGCGACCGCAGCGTTAGCTCCGCCGACCATCCTGCGCGTCCCCGAACACACGGTCGAGATCGTTTCCGACTCGGGCGAAGGCGCTCAGAAGTGCGGTCAGGTGTTCGCCGCCGTCTCCGCCAAGATGGGCAACGGGATCTGGACCGTGGAGATCATACCGGCCGAGATCCAACCGCCACCGCGCATTCCCGAGGGGGCCAGCGGCAACCGCATTCGGGTTGGCGAGCACGCCATGACCAACTGGGGCGACCGCACCAACCTCGTGGTCGCGTTCAACGAACAGGTGCTTCTCGCGCGACATCGCGTGGACGCACTGGCCGACGACGCGGTCGTGTTCATCGAGGACAAATGGGCGCGTAGCGACGACCCGGACATCGTGGTCGCCTGGCACGCCGCGATGAAGGAGCTCTCCACGCGCAACTACCGGATCATCCCGGTGGCGATGGAAGACGAGTGCCTCACACTGGTCGACAATCCGCGCAAGGGCAAGAACATGTTCGCCCTCGGTCTGCTGGCGTGCATCTACAGCCGCGACATGGAGCGCATCAAGGACCAGATCGCCTACGCCTTCCGCAAGAAGAGCGAAGAGGTCTACGCACAGAACGTGTCGCTGGTGGAGCATGGGTTTCACTGGGCCGAGGACAAC
>OCZT010007661.1_pt1 | contig 10558 bp, 7 predicted proteins | sample 1539031 | NCBI WGS metagenome assembly OCZT01 (sample SAMEA3539308, study PRJEB22396) | soil metagenome | biome: tundra; feature: field; material: soil | place: USA | collected 2010-05 | depth 0.15 m
GACCCGATGAGCCGGCCGAGCCCGAGGCATGGGGACGGCCCGGGACGTCCGCCCCACCGGAGCCGCCCGCAAGTGAGCCGCCCGCGCCGCCCGCAAGTGAGCCGCCGAACAGCTAGCCGAACAGCAGTCGAGCCTCGGCCGCGACGCCCACGCAGATGATCGTCAGCCTGAGCGCCGGCGCGGGTAGCTTCCGCCCGACCCCCGCTCCGACCTGGCCGCCCACGATGGAGCCGGTGGCGATCAGGAGCACCAGATCCCAGTGGACCGGGGCCATGAGGATGAACAGGATTCCGGCCACCCCGTTGATCAAGGCCGCCAGCACGTTCTTGAGGCCGTTGAGGCGCTGGATGTCATCGGGCACGAAGATCGTCAGCAGGGCGATCATGATGATGCCCATTCCCGCGCCGAAGTAGCCGCCGTAGATGGCCGTGGCGTAGAAGAGGGCCGCGAGCGACCATGACCGGTGAGACTCGGCGTGGCGGTGGCTCGCCAGCGCTTTCGACAACCACGGCCCCGCCGCAACGAGGATCAGCGCCACGGCGATCAGGATCGGCACGATGGCCGCGAACGCGCCGGGGAACGCGAGCAGGAGCACGGCGCCGGTCAACCCACCCGCGCCCGACGCGAGGCCGAGTCTGACTGCCCGCGGCCGTTGACCGACAAGCTCGCGCCGGTAGCCAACCGCCCCGCTGAGCGATCCAGGCACCAGGCCGACCGTGTTGGAGACGTTGGCGTCGAGGGGGGGGAAGCCGAACGCAATGAGCGTGGGGAAGGTGATCAGCGAGCCCGAGCCGACGATCGTGTTGATCGTCCCGGCGGCCAGACCGGCGCAGAAGATTGCGCCGATCTCGAGAGGCGTCATCGGTGCCGGTCGGCGAGTCTTGTCACCCGGCGATCGTAGCCGACCCGAGGCGACTCAGCCCGGACGGGGATGCCCGTCAGCTTCCGACGGTCCGTCGGGTCAGCTGTAGAAGTCGATGACGACCCTGGTCCGACCGTTCGATACCCAGACGCCGATGCCAACCGAGCGGAAGTACCCGTTCATGATGTTGTTGTAGTGCCCGCCGCGATATCCGGACTCGTCCTGGAAGAAGAGTTCGATCGCGATCATGCCGCCGGCGCCGGAGTTGCTCGGTGACGCGATGTTCTCGCCCCAGGAGGCGCTGGGATAGCCTTGGGCCGCGAGCCTGCTGTGCGTCGTCGTGCCGTTGAGCGTGTGAGTGAGCACACCCAGGTCAGCCAGGGCCTTGGCGTAGGGCCTCGATACCGTGGCGGCTATCCCCTCGTTGAATCGCAGCGCGTCCCGCGCCGGCAGGGTGTGGTGCGTGGCCGTCGAGCAATCTCCGCCCGACGTCACCCAACCGCCGGTTCGGGTGCAGTTCATCAGGCTCAGGTAGTACTGCTCCGACCCGCTCCACTGTGTGGCTCCGATCGCGCCACTGAACGGGATCCTCGTGGTCGTCGCGTAGATGCGCTTCTTGGGCTGAGACACCGTGAAGGTGATACCGGCAACATTGGCCATGCTCAGACCGCCTGCCGAGCGGGCCGAGGCCTCTACCCTGACGGAGACCCTGGCGCCGACGTAGAACGAGCTCCTCGGCGTGAAGACCAGCGTTGTGGCGTCGTCGGTCCAGGAAGTGGAGCCCAGGACGGCTCGTCCACTGATCGTCACCGACAGCGCGGCAGCAGCCGACTTCTCGTCCATCGCAAGAGAGAACTGGACCGAGATCGGCTGGTTCGTGTCGTAGGTGATGACTCCGTCCTGGGGGCCGAATTTGACGACCGTAGGCGTCTGCAGGGTCTTGATCTCGAGTGGGGCAACCGTCTGGAGCGTCGCACCAGCGGCGTCGGTGCCACCGTCGGTCAGGCTGACGACGTAGGCCGTATCTGTCGCCAGCGCCTTCTTCGGCGTAACGGTGAAGACCTCCGACGCGACGTCGGTCGGATCGTCGCCCACGACCGAGAAGGCGATCTGCGAACTGATGCCGAACCGCAGCATGACGGTGGCCAGCTTCACCGGTCGGGTGAACGTGACCTGGAAGGCGGTCGTGGGCGCGATTCGGTCACCGACCACCCTGGTGGCTGTGATCGTGCCGGCCGTCGGGGATCCGGACTGGAACGACGCGTGAACCGTCGTGGTCAGGCCCAAACCTTCCTGGTCGGAGGCCTCGCTGGAGATGTCGACGGTGTACTGGGTGTAGGGCGCCCAGTACGGTTGAGGTTCGATCGAGAGGACCTGCCCGGTGGCGTCCCAGAGGAGCCTGGCATCGATCGGCGGCGTAATCGACAGGGCCGATGCAACTGTGCTCTCGTTCATTGGCTTGGTGAACTGGACCCGGAACGGCACGTCGAGAGGGAGATTGCTCTCCGCGCGATGAGCAGCGGCTTGGGGCGCGAGCGGGGCAAATGTCGGAAGTGACTGCCCGGCCACTGTCTTGACCGGCAAGCCGATCAGGAGCCCAGCCACCAACAGGGCGATCGCCCCCGCGATCATCGCGAACTGAATCGCGGCCGCGTTGTGAATCCTCGACGCCACGCGGGCGACGACACGCACGGGGAGGGCAAACGCAATGGCTGCGAAATTCCGCAATCTGCCGGTCTCCTGTTCAGGGAGTGCAGTCCCAGGCGGATAGGCCTCGGCAGGGTAACACCGGCTAGTTGGCACAGGCAAATCCGACGGGCGTCGAGTGAGCTCTCGGCCGGGCCTTCGGTGCCCGGTCGGCCCGGCCTCCACGCGGCAGCCAGACCCCGCCGATTGGAGTTGGGGTGGCCTACGGGGGTCGAACCCGTAACCTGCGGATCCACAGTCCGCTGCTCTGCCGGTTGAGCTAAGGCCACCATCGCCCGCCCCCGGGGCGCAGCGTCCTTTCGGTCGCGCCAGCTGAGGGGCGACGGGGAGTATAGCGGCTGTTCGAGGGCTGGAGTAGCGAGCAGTCCGGAACCGACCGGGCAGAGGTTCCCGTCAGCGCTGGCGTCTGGCGAACCGACTCGCCCGATGCCCGGCCGGCCGGACCGGTAGACTGCCCTCGAGGCAAGACCATGTTGAGGAGCGAAGGCCGGACTATGCCGACTACCCGGTCCACGGGTCGAGCGACCGGGGCGGGCCAGCCGGCGAGCGGAGAGAGCCCGACCGAGGCGCCTGCGCCCGAGGAGAGCCCGACCGGGACTCAGGCGTCCCTCGAGGCGCCGGTCCCTCCTGGAGCTCGCCGCGTAGCCGGCTCGTTCGCCCGCGGCATCCGCCCCCACCTTGGGTTGCTCGTCTCGATAGCGGCCGCCGTCCTGACATTGGCAGGGGCGATCGCCCTCGGGCCCATGGATCGGACGAACGCCATCCTGGTCGGCTTCGGATTCGACCCCGACAGAGCGCAGCTCATCACGGCGCTCATCTTCGGCGGCATCACCGCGATACTGGCGTACCTGTCGGGAGCGGTTCGCTGGGCGGCTGTTGGCCTTGGTTTCAGCGTTGCCGCGGCGCTCTTCGGATCAACGTTCGCGCTCGAGACCGAGAACGCGCTGGCCGCCAGGGGTGCCACCGGCGCGTTCGATGCGCTCGGCTGGGCGCAGACTCTTCTGGCTTTAGTCGTGATCGGACTGCTGACGGCGTGGGTCTGCGCGACCTGCGCCCGGCCTGTTCGCCGCGAGCTGGGTGCGACCATTGCGGCGGTTGTTGACGTGGCAAGGCGACGCTCCGTGAGCCGAGGATCGTGGGAACGTGCCATTGCCACGTTCCTCGCTATCGGCCTGCTGGCGGCCACTCTGCCGGCCGCCGGAGCCCTGTTCAACTACGGCGCTGACGCGCTCATGGTCGCCGGAGGTCCGTCCCTCCAGGGACTCGTGCCTGATGTTCAAGGGCTGCCGGGCGGCGACATTCCTCCGCTCATACTGCCGCCTCCGTCGCCGGTCGCAGCGCCGAGCATCAGTTCGAGCCCATCAGCGTCGTCCACCCCAACCGCCACCCCAACCCCAACCGCCACGCCGGTCGCGGCTCCATGGAAGTCCTCTCCTCCTTCCGGGCAGGGTCGCATGCAATACCTGGCCTTTACGGGGCCGTGGTCGGGCGCTGGATCGACCACCGTGGAAGTGGCTGTCTACCTGCCGCCCGGCTACGACACGAGCGGCTCCAAGCTCTATCCGGCGATCTACGAGGCGCCGTTCTACTTCAACCTGTGGAATAGCGGGATGCACGTCAAAGCCACCCTCGATGGGCTCATCAACGAGGGTCAGATCCCACCGAGCTTGTTCATCTTCATGAGCGCGTACGGTGGCCCGTACGTCGACACCCAGTGCGCAGACACATACGACGGCGTCGAGAAGGTCGATCGGTTCATGGGCACGACCGTGCCCACCTACATCGACAAGCACTACCGGACCATCGCGAAGGCATCCGCGCGGGCGGTGATGGGCATGTCGGAGGGAGGCTACTGCGCCGCCATCCTGTCGCTCCATCACCCGGACGTCTTCGGGTCGGAGATATCGTTCTCGGGCTACTTCACGGCCGGTCTGAGCAGTGCCAGCGCCAAATACCCATTCGGCAACAACCCGGCGCTCATCAACAATGATTCCCCCATCTACCTGGTGCCCAGGCTCGATCCGGACGTCATGCCCGGTCTGTATGCGGTGCTGGTGGCTCAGAGAATCCAGGACTTCTACGGATCCCAGGCCGAGGACTATCAGAGAGCCCTGGTTGCCGCAGGCATCAAGCAGGACTTCATCGAGACCTCGCAGCCGCACGGTTGGGCGCAGGTCCGCGATACGTTCGCTCAGGCTCTGACTCTCGTGGCGGAGCGCCAGGCAGAGCTGGGGGTCTTCGACTAGCCGGTTGCGCCGGCCTCTCTCCCAGGTGGGATCACCTGCATTAGCCGCAGGACCGCTTGGTACCAGCTGAGGGAGTCTCTCCGGACCTGCGGGCGAGGGCCGCGACGACGATTCCCAGTCAACCTTGCAGCATCAAGGTAAATGGGATGAGATCGCCGAAATGCTGGGCTTCACCACCCTGACCGCCTCCGCGTCACGCCATTCGCTACGCAGCCTGCGAATCGCGTGCTTGTCCTTCGCGCTTGCCGCCGTGGCAGTCGTTGGCAGCGCCGGTACCGCGTTCGCCTGGGACGCGTCGGCCTTCAGCCCCGACGATGAGCAGCTCCTCATGACTCTGACCAACCAGGACCGCGCCTCGGCCGGGCTCAACGCCCTCGTCAATGACTCCTATCTCCACAGCAAGGCCGAGTGGCGGGCCCAGGACATGGGCGATCGCAACTACTTCTCGCACGCGATCCCGCCGGACAACGCCATGGTCTTCACCTATATGCAGAGCGACGGGTACTGCTTCAACGTGGCAGGCGAGAACATCGGCCTCAGCACCTACGGCGACGGCGATGCAACGAGCCACATCGAGATCGCCTTCATGGGGTCGCCGACGCACAGGGACAACATCATGGGCACCTGGGCCCGTATTGGCGTCGGGGCGTACAAGGCGGCCGACGGGCGCAAGCTGTACGCCGTCCTGTTCTCCGTTCCGTGTGGAGTCAGCGTTCCGGCCCCGACCCCGGTTACGACACCTGCGCCGGTAGTCGCTCCAACGCCGGAACCGATCGCCCCCAGGCCGAAGCCGGTAGTCGCTCCAACGCCGCGGCCAACGGCAAAACCGATATCGCAGGCGACTGTCCCACCGGTGGCAACCACCATCCCCACCCGTACGCCGGAGGCCACCGCCTCGCCAAGCGCCTCCGATCTGCCGACTGCCGCCCCGAGCCTGAGCCCGACGCCCCTGGCCTCGCAGGAGCCCATCGTCCCGACAGCGGACGCGTCGAAGTCACCGGATCTCCCCGATGCGGGCACGGTCGCGACTCCGGGCACGGTGACCAGCTTGCGGGTTCACGAGAAGCCGGCTTCGGGAGGCCCGATCGACTCGCTGTTCCGCTCCCTCTTCGGCGGCCTCTTCGGCTGGTAGGCCGCCTGGCTCGACTGGTTCTCCGGCCATCTTCGGTTCTGGCCCTCGCCGCCCACATGGCGAGGCCGGCCGCCGTTTCGTCCTAACCCCGTATGGTCCGTTGAGTGACCGATTGACTACACTGCGTGGATGCCGACCCAGCCGTTCGTTACGCCGCCATCCGAGGCCCGGTCCATCAAGGCGTCGCGCGACCGAGGCGGTGGCGACGGGACGATCCTCGAAGCCCGCAACCTGACCAAGCGCTACCGGCTCGGCAGTCGGGACGTGGATGCGCTGCGCGGCGTGTCGCTCCAGGTCCGTCGCGGCGAGTTCGTGGCCCTGATGGGGCCGTCCGGCTCGGGCAAGAGCACACTCCTGCAGCTCCTCGGTGGGTTGGACCAGCCGACCAGCGGAGAGGTGGTGCTCGACGGCGAAGTCATCAGCCGCCTGAGCGACGCCCAGGCCACCCGCCTCCGACGCGAGAAGACGGGCTTCGTCTTCCAGTTCTTCAATCTCATCCCGCTCCTCAATGTGTACGAGAACGTGGCTCTGCCTTTCACGATCGCCGGCGTCGATCCACGGCACGGCGACGCGGCCACCCGCATCCACAACGTCATCGAGCTGGTGGACCTGCTCGGCCGCGAGCACAACCGACCCGACCAGCTGTCCGCCGGCGAGCAGCAACGCGTCGCGCTGGCGCGTGCACTCGTGGGTCGGCCGGCCATCCTGCTCGCCGACGAACCAACGGGCAATCTCGACTACGCCACCGGCGGCGAGATCCTCGACGAGCTGTGGCGCTCCTGCGATGAGCTCGGCCAGACGATCGTTCTCGTGACCCACGACGCTCGAGCGGCGGCCCATGCCGACCGCGTCCTGGTCGTGGGCGATGGCCGCATCCGCGACGAGATCGAGCTGGGACGACGCACGAATCGTGACGCCGGACCGCTGATCGCCCGCCTCGCACAACTCGGCCTCTAGTCGGTGCGGCGCCTCTCATCGCTCGCCTGGCGGACTCTCGGCTCACGCAAGCTGCGCAGCTTCCTGACCGTAGCCGGCATTGCGTTGGGAGTCGCGGTCCTGTTCGCCTCTCTATCGGCCGGGGCCACGATGGATGCTGCGGTGGCCAGTGCCGCCGCCGACGAGATGGGCCACTCCGACCTCCGCGTCCAGGCGCTCGAAGAGCGTGGTCTCAGCCAGGCTACGGTCGACGTGATCGCCAAGTCGGTAGGCGTCTCCGTCGCCGCTCCGGCCCTCGAGCGTAAGACGTACTTCTCCGCTCGAGCGAGCCAGACGGCCTCTATCGGATTGCCGCCGCCCGTGACGGTCCTGGGCATCGACCCAGTCCGTGAGGTGGAACTCCATGACATGCCCCTCGCCTCCGGTCGGTTGCTGATGGCCGAGGACCCCGGCTCGGCGCTGATAGCGCAGACGCTCGCCGAACAGGAGAACCTGGGCGTCGGGGATTCGATATCGCTCAACGGCACCGTCGCCGCGGGTCCTCAGACATACAAGGTGGTCGGCATCGTAGACGGCAATGGGCCGCTCCCCGAGGCCGGGGGCCGGCTCGTCTTCATGCCGCTTGCGTCGGCCCAGACCCTGTTCGGGACGGACGGCGTAACCCGCGTGGACCTGGGTCTGGCAGCGGGCATGTCGGTCGACGAGCTGGTCGGCCAATTCGACGTCACCATCAAGACCGAGCCATACCTGATCTCTCGCACCGAAGACCTCGCTGCCTCGCTGCGGTCCGAGATGGCAGACTTCCGCGGCGCTCTCCTCATGGTGGCCGCGGTGGTCCTGTTCGCGGGCGCGTTCCTCATCTTCAACACCCTGTCCATGACGGTTGCCGAACTCACGCGTGAAGTCGGTCTGCTGAGGGCGGCCGGGACGACTCGGTCCCAGGTCATGAACCTCATCCTGTTGCAGGCTCTCGCGCTCGGGGTGGCCGGCGCCGTAGCCGGCGTTGCCGCGGGCGTCGGTCTGGCGGCGTGGACGCTGACATGGGTCCGTTCGGCGGGCCCGATGGCGCCAGCTGCGCCCTCGCTTTCGGTGGGTTCGATCGCCATGGCCCTCATCATCGGAATTGCCATCACGCTGGCGGCATCGCTGGAGCCGGCATGGCGAGCCGGTCGAATCCCACCCGTCGAGGCGCTGCAGCGCGGTCCCGCGGGCGTTGCTGCGGGCGCGGCTCGGCTGCGCTGGCTGCTGGTCGTCTTCGGCGTTCTGGCCGCGGCGGCACTCGCCATCTGGCCCAACGGCAACGCCGGCACGGGCCCGGTGAACGCCGACGTCATTTCCGGATCGTTGGGGCCGCTCGTCATCTACGGCCTGCTGCTCCTCGCCGTCCTGCTACTGCCGCGCCTGCTGGGGCCGTTGGGGCGAGTCGCCGGACTGCCGTTCCGCTTCTTCCGCAACGAGGAGCGGCTGGCGCGCAGCTCTTTGACTCGCGATCGCAGCCGGACCGCTCTGACGGTCGGCGCCCTGGTCGTCGGGCTGGCCATGGTCGTTGCCCTCGGGACCGCAGCCCAGGACGTTCGCAAGATCGGGACGAACTGGCTGGCCGAGACGATCCCCGGCAGCGAATTGCTGACCTCGATTCGACCGGTCTCGACGACCGACCCGATCCGCGGAGAGCTGGCCGCCGTACCGGGGGTGAAGTCCGTGTCGCCGGTCGGGCTCTTCGGTGTCCCGTTCGTCTCCAGCTCGCAGAATGGCAGTCGAAAAGAGAAGTCGGTCGTGCGCCAGGAGGCGGCGGCGATCGTCGGCCGCGACTATCTCGACGACGGCCGCCTGAACTTCACCTCCGGCGATCGCACGGCTGCCCTGGCCGCACTGGACTCGGGCGGCGCAGTCGTCCTGCCGAAGTCACTCGCCGATGAGGCTGGCATCAAAGTGGGCGACTCCGTGGAGTTCGCGATCGGCCTCTCGACCACGCCACTCCGCGTCAGCGGCATCGTGGCCCATTCGATACCGGCCCAGGGCCAGGAGGCGATCCTCGTCGGCTGGTCCGATGCGCTGTCGAAGTTCGGGGTCACCGGGGCCGACTTCTACGCCGTCCGGTATGTGGCCGGCCAGGAATCGACCGCCAGGTCGGCGCTCGACAAGATGGCCACCTCGTATGCCCTCGTGCCGAACGACCTCGATCGAGTCTCGGGGACGGTGGGCGATGCTCTGGATCGCATCTTCCGGCTGCTCGATGCGCTGGCTCTGATTGCGGTTCTGGTAGCCGGCCTGGGTATGGTCAACACGTTCTCCATGAGCGTCTTCGAGCGCATTCGTGAGATCGGCGTGCTTCGTGCGACGGGCATGACCAGCCGCCAGGTGTGGGGCATGGTGGTCATCGAGGCCGGGGTCCTGGGAGTCATCGGGTCGATCATCGGTGTCGCCGTCGGGCTGGTCGTCGGCGCCTTGCTCGTTGCCTGGTCGAGCGGTGGCTTCGGGCTCGTCTTCGATCCGCCGTGGGCTTCGATAGCCCTGGCCTTCTGCTTCGGGGTCCTGATCAGCATCATCGCGTCCATCTATCCGGCCGGCCTGGCCAGTCGGATCTCGATCGTCAGGGCCCTCCAGCACCAGTAGCCGGCCGACGTGCACGAGAGTGAAGGTCCCGAGTTCCGGCCCGCCGCTCCGCATCGGTCTTCTCGTTTGCTACACTCGCCTCCATCCGGGCCCGAAAGTCGTGCTCCCGGTTGTACCAGCGCCGCAGCCGCGCCGCACAAGGATCAACGACGCATGCTCGCGACCCACCAGCTGAACCGCCTCCCCGCCGCCGAACGCGGCATAACGATCGCCGATTTCCTGGTTCCGATCCGGATCGGCGAGCGCATGAGCGCCCGGCTCCGCCACATCGCCCTGATCTGTATCGGTGCGGCGTTCGTCGCCCTGACCGCGAACGTGGCGATCGTGCTGCCGAACAACCCCGTCCCGATCACCGGCCAGACCCTCTCGGCCCTGGTGGTTGGCGGTGCGCTCGGTCTCCGTCGTGGCGCGCTATCGATCGCGCTGTATCTGGTTCTGGGCTTTTTCCTGCCGGTATACGCGCACCAGGCCCACGGCCTTGGAACGATCGCGAGCTTCGGCGCCGGCGGGCTCACCCTCTCGCCGGTCGGCGGCTACCTGATCAGCTTCCTCTTCGCCGGGGCCCTTGTTGGCTGGCTGGCCGAGATGGGCTGGGATCGCCATATCGGCGGCGCCATTGGCGCGATGATCCTCGGCGAGGTCGTCATCTACGTCATAGGCGTGCCGTGGCTGGCAATCTCGCTCCACCTGTCGCCTGGCGACGCCATTGCCATGGGCCTCACCCCGTTCATCGTCGGCGATGCAATCAAGCTCGCCATCGCCGCCGGGATCTTCCCGTTCGCGTGGTGGCTGGTAGGCCGCCGGGCCGACGACCGCTAATCGCTCGCCGGTCGGACGGCGCATTGCGTCGTTGTCGCTTGCGCTCCTCGCTCACGCACCTTGAGGTGCGCTCGCTCCGGTGCTCTGCTCCGCCTCGCACTGCGCTCGTCGGACCGGCGAGCGGGTTCTGGGCCTTAGCCGGACGGCGCACTGCGTCGTTGGCTCCTGCGCTCCTCGCTCATCTGCGAGGCGTCCTATTTCTAGCTAACACCGATACGAGCGGTACTAAACCGAAGGTGC
>OCZT010007662.1_pt1 | contig 10557 bp, 9 predicted proteins | sample 1539031 | NCBI WGS metagenome assembly OCZT01 (sample SAMEA3539308, study PRJEB22396) | soil metagenome | biome: tundra; feature: field; material: soil | place: USA | collected 2010-05 | depth 0.15 m
TCTCCCCAGCCCTCTCCTCCAAAGGAGGAGAGGGAGAGTCGCCGGCTGGTGGCAGAGCTAAGTTGCGCCCATTGCAAGTTATCCTACAAACCATATTTTGACTTACTCCCGCAATCGTGTAGGATTTACACATGAAAATGCCAACTAAAATAGAGACGGTCTATTTCTCAATAAAGGGCCAAGTCGTCATCCCGCGGCGGCTGCGCCAGGAGTTTGAGATCGAGGAAGGCACTCGAGCTTACGTGCAATCCACGCCGCAGGGTATTCTGATCCAGCCGCTCACGGCGAAACACATTCACAATCTGCGCGGCTCGCTGAAGGGCAGCAAGGCGATGGCGGTGTTCACGAGCGAGCGCAAAAAGGAGCGGGCGCTCTAATATGGCCACCAAGGTTCTGGATAGTTGGGCGCTGATGGCTTTCCTCCACGATGAGCCGGCCGCCGAGGAAGTTGAGAAGCTACTGGTCAAATCTGCGGAGGACAAGCACAAGCTGCTCCTGTGCGTCGTGAACTGGGGCGAGATTTACTACTCCATCGCGCGCGCTGAGGGCGAGGCCGTCGCCGAGCAAAAGGCCGCCGACCTCGCCACCCTGGCCATTGAACTGGTGCCGGTAACCGATGACCTCCAACTGGTCCGGGAAGCCGCGAAGCTCAAGGCGGCGAAGAAGATGGCCTATGCCGACTGCTTTGCCGCCGCCTTGGCCAAGCTCAGAGGCGTGGAAGTCGTCACGGGCGACCCGGAGTTCAAGGAGGTCGAGGGTGAAGTGAAGGTGGCCTGGTTGCCGAAAAGCTAGAACTGCAAGGAGATTCCCCTTAAGTGAAATATGGAGCCCACGGTGAGATTTGAGCGCGTTTTGAAAGACCGCCTGTGGACAACAAGAATATTCTGAATTCACTTGCCTTGCGCCTCCGTTGCTTGGATAACTGGCACATGCTTTGGCGGATAATTGCTTCCGTTGACAGCGACACAGTGGGTGGAGAGATTTCTGGAGCCTGCCCCCTGTAGTAGAGCCGAGGGCAGATGATGACGTTTGAACAACTCTTCAAGGCGGCGACGGGTCACCCGCCATTCCGATGGCAGGCGCGCCTCTATGCGCAACTGATGAAAGGGAAGCTTCCTCCGCGATGCAACATCCCGACCGGACTTGGGAAAACCTCTATAATCCACCTCTGGCTCCTCGCGCTCGCCGAGCAGTTGCGTATCGGTCATGCGGGAGTCACGCTGCCACGCCGGTTGGTTTACATCGTTGACCGCCGGGTAGTCGTGGACCAGGCGACAGAAGAAGCCGAGCAGCTTCTGGCAAGGCTCAAATCGGCTGCATTTGCCGGGCCAACGGACCCGCTCCACAGCCTCGTCCGTTGCCTCGCCGAAACCGGTTCCCTGAAGGACAACGACCCGTTCACGGTGTCCACGCTACGCGGGCAGCACGCCGACAACCGGCTCTGGCTGCGCGACCCAGCCCGCCCCGCCATCATCATAGGCACGGTGGACATGATCGGCAGTCGCCTGCTCTTCTCCGGTTACGGAGGGCTTGGCCGCTACTCGCGCAGCCTCCATGCGGCGCTGCTTGCTCAAGACGCACTGATCGTCCTCGATGAAGCGCACCTCTGCCCCTCGTTCGTCGAGATGCTGGATGCCCTGGTCCGGCAGCTCAACCGAAAGCGTTCGATCAAGCCTCTGCATGTCATGTTGCTTTCCGCCACCCAACTCCCGCCAGGCGAAGCCACCTCCGCGATAGCCAGCGCCAACGGCAAGGACTTCTGCTTGGAGCCTGAGCAAGACCTTAAAGACAAAGAAGTTGCCCGGCGGCTCCAAGCCCCCAAAGCCCTCTCGTTTCTCAAACTTCCGGAAGGCGCGGAACCAGAGAAGCCGGATGCGCTTGCTCGCCGAATGGCTGATGCGGCTGCCGCCCTCGCACGCCCCCACTCCGCAGTCGTGGTATTTGTGAGCACGGTTGACATGGTCAACCGAGTATCCGCAATTCTCAGGTCGTCACCGCTTTCCGTACCCGCGAGGCAAGTCCTGACGTTGACCGGCGAAATGCGCGGACAGGAACGCGACGAATTGGTGGAGCATCCCGTTTTTGCCTTCTTCCGCCAGAGGCACCGCGACCGGGGCGAACTGAGCCATCCTATCTTCCTCGTGGCTACTGCCGCAGCCGAAGTTGGCATCAATTTCGATGCTGACCATGCCGTGTGCGACCTGGTGACACTGGAGCGCATGGTCCAGCGATTTGGGCGGGTCAACCGCTTTGGAGACGGCGCGGCCAATGTTCAAGTTGTCCTGCCTGCCGCTTCCAGTCGCCAGCAGCAGCCCGACAGCCCTGAAGCCACGACCCTCCGGCTGCTGCAGTCGCTGCCAATGGCTGGCCGCCACTTCGATGCCTCCCCATCGGCCCTCTCGCAAATCATCAACGGCCATCCTGAAGCCCAAAACGCCTTCGCCCCGCGTCCTCCCTGTCCGCCCCTCGACGAAGCCCGTCTGGACGACTGGTCCCTCACCACCCTCTCGGGCCGCGACTTTGCCCGCCCGCAGGTCAGCTACTGGTTGCGCGGGCTGACGCCGGATAAAACGCCGCGGACCTGGCTGGCTTGGCGCGCGGACTTGGACTATGCCACTGACGCCGACGATGCGGCTCGAATGGCGGAGACAATTCCACTCCGCCCCGCCGATTTGGCGCAGGTCAACAGCTTCCGCGCAGGCGAGTTGATCGGGAAACTGCGCCAGCGTGCGCCCGAGGCGTGTGCCGCTTTGCTCGATCCAGCGGGAAACTGGTCCGGCATCAAACTCGGCGACCTGCCTGAGAAGAAGGAAGTGCGCGACCGCATGCTGTTTTCTGCCACCGTTGTTCTCCCGGCCAGTATTGGCGGGTTGAAGGAGGGCGTGCTGGACGACTCCGACCAGCCGGTCCGCGATGTCGTGAACAAAGACCTTTTCCAGCGCGTGCTTCTCCGGAGAGCAGGCGAAGGTTGGACAGCACGGGAGCTTCCGGGCAACGGGACTGACCGGCCCTTGGGAACCTACGACAGCTTTCCGGAAGCGTGCCGCCGGCTTCCCCGCGCACTTGGGCCTAAGACCAAATTCATCAGCATCTCCGGCCCGGAGGAGGGAGCGCTGGAGGACCTCTCGCCGGACTCGGAACCAGGCCAGACCGCCCCCGTTTGCCGCGTGGCCTATTTCGCTTCGCCTGACGGTGCCGCTGAGCTTGCCCTGTCGGAAGACTTCGCGTCCTTGCAGCGCGCCGACGTGCCGCTGGACGAACACAACGCGGCGGCGGCGGACATCGCGCGCCGACTGACGGCCAAGCTTGGGCTGCCGGCTGACCTCGCCGACGCCGTCGTTCAAGCCTGTGCTCGGCACGACCTCGGCAAGAAGCAGCCTCAGTGGCAAAAGGCCATTGGCAATCCAAACGGGCGGCCATTGGCCAAGTCATCCAAAACCGGTTTCGACCACACCGCCACTTCCGGCTACCGCCACGAGCTTGGCTCGCTGCTCGAAGCCGCCCGCGACCCCGCGCTGACCGCCCACAAGCATCGCGACCTCATCCTTCATCTGGTCGCCGCACACCACGGCCATGCCCGTCCTGGATTCGACCCGGAAGCGTTCGAGATTCTGCCGCTGCACGGCGACTGTCGCGCTGCCGTTCGGGAGGCCGAGCTACGCTTCGCCCGGCTCCAGCGCGAATTCGGCTGGTGGCAATTGGCCTACCTGGAATCGCTCGTGAAATGCGCCGACGCCCTTGCCTCTGCCCAAAGCAACGCCGCTGCCCCATGAGCCACCGCATCACCATCCCCTGCAACCCGGCCAACCCGGTGAACTACCTCGCCTGCTGCGGGCTGTTCGATTTACTCGCACGCATGGACTCGGGCGCTGTTGGCTCGTGGCAGACGAAGGCCCCGGTCGCCTTCCTGCTTGAGAGCGAATTCACTGAACAGGAATTCACAGCAACAGTGCTGCATACCCTTTGCTCGGCGGGTTGCTGGAAGTTCGTTCATTCCCCGCAGGGCGAAACCCCGGTTCGGGTTGTGGCGGACTTCACTCCGCCGGGCAAGTCAGCGTTTACCGTCTCGCTGGATTGGTGGTTGGAGACGGCCGAACAGGACGGCACAATCCGCAACAAGTCCGCGTGGAAGATGTATGCCGGCCAGCAAACCATCGAGGGAATCATCGCAGACATGCTGACCGAAGCGGCCAAGCTGCGAACCACACTCCGCGCCGGCACAGTACTGGCCGGCTTGCTAGATCAAAGCGCCGAGATGACCGGACGCTTTGGCTTCGACCCACGCGCTTCCCGCAACGCGCTCGACGTGGGCTATTCGTCAAACGACCTCCACCTGCCGGTTCGCACCTTCGTCTTCGCCGAGTTCCTGGCGACCTTTGGGCTACATTCCTTCTTCCCGGCGCGCATTGGCCCTGTGGGCAGGCTCCAATCCACGCGCGGCTGGCACGGAGCGGACGACGGCGAGGGCGAGAAAGGCTTCGCTTACTGCCTGTGGCCAGAGCCACTGCCCATGGTGCTGGCCCGGTTGGCCGCTGCCCGCTCTTCTTCCACGGGCGCGCGCACCCTGTTCGCCCCACGTGCCATGCGCAAGAACTACTCGAATCTCACGTTAGCTCGAACCACACAATCCACAGTCACATTATGAACACAAAACAATACGACTCCTACATCGCGGTTGCCGACTGGCTACAGCAACGAGACCAACCGGTCTCTATCACCCTCACTGAAATCCTCGAACCGTCCGGCGGGGCGGGCACCGTCATCTTCCCACCCACTTACGCCCGCCGAGGTGGCGACCATCCCTACGCCATCTCTGAGTTCCGCAGCGACCTGGGACCTGAAGCCGCCGCCGCCCAAGGGCTCGAAGCCAACATCTGCGACCTGGACAGCGTCGGTTCCCAGGCCAACCGGATGGAGCCCGCCTTTGCCGAGCCGCCACTCAATTCGCTCGTTCCGCAGCGCGTCATCAAAGCCGGTTCGGCCACCGTTAACCTGTTGGAAATCGGCCACCGCGTTGCCGACGGCGCCGTGCGATTCTCGGCATTGGCCGAGGGCGCGGCCAAGGCGATGGCCGCCCTGGCAACCGAACAGGATGCCACCGCGCTCGCCCGCCTCGCGCCTACCTCTCTCATCTTCGGCTTCTGGGACTCGCGGGATTCGATGCTGAGGCGGCCCCGTATGGTCAACTCCACCATCCGCGCCAGCAACGTCGCCGTGCTGAAACGCTCCGCGCAGTTCAACCCCGCCTTCGATCCTGCCGGCCTTAACCTGGCGGAAGCCGCCGACCTGCAGTCGGCCCCGGCGCAGGACGAAAAAGACCCTCTCTCTCAGGAGGGCATGCGTTCCGCTCCAGCCGTGGACACCCACGGCGGGGTCCGCGTGTTTGGCCGGATCATCCGGCGAACGGAGATCAACCTCGTGGCCCTACGCTCACTCGCCGCGGTGAAAGCTGGCAAGATCGACGCCCCCGAGACTCTCAAGTTGCGCCGCTACCTCCTCGGCTTGAGCCTTGTCGCTGGCCGCGTCCAAAACGCCTATAACCTCCGGCAGGGCTGTCTCCTTGTGCCCGTGGCAGACCCGGCCCCGACAGCGGAGGTGGTTCTTCCCAACGGCCAGCGGCAGACGTTCGCCTGGGACTTCGGCCCCAGCTATGCATTCGCCGAAGCTGCCGCCAAGGACTTTGGCATCTGGAGCAAGACTCCCGTAACGGAAGAGTTCGCGTTTCAGCCCGACAAGGTGAAAGCCGCCCTCAAAGCCAAAACCGACGAGAAGGCTGCGAAGAAGGCCAAGAAGAAGCCCGCCGCCTGAACCGATCCACTACCCGCCACCATGATTCTGGAAATCGAAGTCACCTTCACGGCGGGCCACTTCCATGGCGAGGAGTGGCCGCCCTCCCCGGCTCGCCTCTTCCAGGCGTTGGTCGCCGCCTCCCACCAGGGCGCGCACGGCCTCATCCACCAGGCGGTACGCGACGAGGCGCTGCGCTGGTTGGAAAGGCAGGAGCCGCCCTCGATCCTCGCCCCGGAGTCCATCCGCCAGCGCGAGCATCTCATCAGCTATGTGCCGAACAATGACGATGAACTCGGTGTGGACGCCCATGTCAGGACGGACAAGAGCCTGGGCGCATGGTGCTTCCCGCAAAGCAGCGCCGTGGCTTACCAGTGGCAAATCGGCGCAGAGGCGACCGCCACGAAGCAAGCCGATGTCATCGCCGCCATGTCCTCGCTCATCACCTGCGTCGGGCGCACTGTGGACCTGGCCTATGCTCGCGGGCGGTTGCTCGACGACGAGGCTCCAGCACACACTGCGCAGCGCAAACGCTGGCAGCCAGCCGAACGCGAAGGCGGTCGGTGGCTGGTTCCTGCAACCGGATTCCTGGAATTGCTGGACCGCCGTTTTCCTCGCTCCGTCAGCGCCGAGCCGCCGGATTTCACCAACACCCGCCAGGTGAGCTACGAACCGGAAGACGTTCTGCGATTCGCCGCGCCAGTGGCCGTCTTTGAAATGCTGCGGATGGATGGCCGGAAGCTCGCCTTCGATCCGCGCGACCTGCGCCAGCCCGCCGGCATGGTGCGCAACGCCATGCTCCGCTGGGCTGATGCCACGCCGGGAATCCGCCCGCACTTCGCCGCCGACCTGCTTGCCCGCTTTCTCCAGGGCCACAAATCCGCTGCCGGCAAGGAACGTTCGGAAGGCGGGCACTTCGCCGTTGTGCCGCTGCCCAGCGTGAATCCGCCCTCGTTCACCGCCGACGGCTGGCTGCGCCGCGTCGCCGTGATCGGCTACGGAGTGACCTCGCCCGCGGACCGTGAGCTTTTCGAGGAACTGACGCGCGGGCTGCACGGCGCGTTGCTGGAGGACAATGGCAAACCACGCGGCGAATTACGGCTGCTGACGGCGAGGGAACAACAGCGTGTCCTGGCGCCGCTGGCCGGACCAGCCAACCGCTGGCGCTCGGTCACGCCGGTTGTCCTGACCGGTTTCACCCGCAAGGGCCGTGCTGGCGAGGCGTGCCTCGTGCGGGCGTTGATTCAACAGGGGTTCCGGGCGGAAGACATCGAGAGCGTAGCTGCCTTCACTGGGCCGATCGTCCCCACCGCCCAACCCGCGCGCGCGTATCGGGTGCAGGGCTACCTGGACACCACGCCGCGTATTCACGCCGAGATCATCTTCCGCCGCCAGTTGGCGGGACCTTTGGTGCTGGGCCGCGGTCGGTTCACGGGTTTCGGACTGCTCATTCCCGTTGCTGGATGACACGCCCCTTCAGCCTCGGCCTTTGGCCTGCCCGCGCATGGGAGACCCGTTAGCTTTCTGAATGGTTCTTTGACATATTAACTCACGCGAGCGGCCTGGTGGCGGGGAAAAACTGCCAGGCGCTCGCGCGGCCCCATTGAAGCACGAATTACTTGCGCGGGGGGCTTTATGATGCTGACCCTTCCGCGCTCAATTGAGCGCGGCCCTGTTGAAGCACCGCGTCAAATATGGCCGTAACCATCGTATAAACCTTCCCTTCCGCGCTCAATTGAGCGCGGCCCCGTTGAAGCAACACGAATCTGGCTTCGACGTTCCTGAGCAGTGGCCCTTCCGCGCTCAATTGAGCGCGGCCCCGTTGAAGCCCAGCTTGCGAAACCCCAGCCGCGCCATGTGCGGCGTACCTTCCGCGCTCAATTGAGCGCGGCCCCGTTGAAGCACCTTGGGCACGCGCTCCCGCATATCCTCCGGCACTTCCCTTCCGCGCTCAATTGAGCGCGGCCCCGTTGAAGCTATCTGCCCCCCGCGCCCTCGATCAAAGACTTGTCCTCCCTTCCGCGCTCAATTGAGCGCGGCCCCGTTGAAGCAAATCCCACGAAGCCGCCCTTGAACGCGCCACCGCCCTTCCGCGCTCAATTGAGCGCGGCCCCGTTGAAGCTTGCGCGTGAGCACCAAGACGGTGCTGCGACGCATTAACCTTCCGCGCTCAATTGAGCGCGGCCCCGTTGAAGCTTCTCGGCGTTGACATGCAAATCCTTCATTTCAAGCACCTTCCGCGCTCAATTGAGCGCGGCCCCGTTGAAGCCAACAAATCAGGATCGTGACGGCGTTCGCCACCAGTGCCTTCCGCGCTCAATTGAGCGCGGCCCCGTTGAAGCTCGTCCTTTGTGTCCTTCCAGCAGGTATCACACCGTCCTTCCGCACTCAATTGAGTGCGGCCCCGTTGAAGCATGCCGTGCATGACGACAGTGCGGGGTTTGTCGAACAGCCTTCCGCGCTCAATTGAGCGCGGCCCCGTTGAAGCCGAGGGAGCGCGGACATGCGGGCCTGGCTGGTGGACCTTCCGCGCTCAATTGAGCGCGGCCCCGTTGAAGCAAAACGAACCGTTTGATTTGCGATACTTGATTCATGCCTTCCGCGCTCAATTGAGCGCGGCCCCGTTGAAGCTGGCAGGTGGCGGAACATGGGCTGGTGGTCGTGTCGATTGCCTTCCGCGCTCAATTGAGCGCGGCCCCGTTGAAGCACCGCCCGCGCCCGCGCCGACACAAGCCGCTTGTCGCCTTCCGCGCTCAATTGAGCGCGGCCCCGTTGAAGCTCGTCGGCGGCTAACATGCCGGTGAGGTTGTCCTGGACCTTCCGCGCTCAATTGAGCGCGGCCCCGTTGAAGCTGGACAGGCGTGGACAGCATCGTGGGCGCAGGCCCCCCTTCCGCGCTCCCTTGAGCGCGGCCCCATTGAAGCAACACCAAGGAACGCTCGGCCAAAGGCATCGACGCGCCTTCCGCATTCAACTGAGTGCGGCCCCGTTGAAGCGTATTGAAGCTGGTGAAGTATCCCGCCACCGAGGAACCTTCCGCGCTCAATCGAGCACGGCCCCGTTGAAGCATGTTCTCGCAAACCAGGAGATACAAAATCCGCTTGCCCTTCCGCGCTCAATTGAGCGCGGCCCCGTTGAAGCGCGTCCATCCACAGATACGTCGCGATGGCCATGTCCCCTTCCGCGCTCAGTCGAGCGCGGCCCCGTTGAAGCGACGTTCCCGTCCGGAACCCCAGCGTCCCCGACAGCAGCCTTCCGCGCTCACATGAGCGCGGCCCCGTTGAAGACTGCCGTCAGTTCCAATCGCATAGTCGCGCGCCGGCAGCCCCGCGGTCTGCAGGCTGCTCGGTTGCCATTACGGCGACCATCCTTCAGGATGGGGTTCGTGGTCTGAGTTCCAAAGGGCGGCGCTGTTCGTGCGATTGAACAATATCCACGGATTCATCGCCGCCACGTGCCCATCGCACCAAGCAAGTGTCACCCAGTTCGGAGCGAGGCACGTTGCGACCCGGGGAATCTGGCCTGGCATTCTGGCGCGAAGCGGGGCTGCTGCACCCTTCCTAAAACGGGAGGTTACTACCATCTCAAAGGATTTGATCCGTCGGCAATTGGGCGTCTTGCAAACCGCAGACTTGGCCGCACTGGAACGCGCCTTGCGCACTTGGCTTAGCCTATAGTGCGCGCTTGAATGGAGCCAGGAGCCGGAGCTTGGCTTCTTCCCAGGGGCCGGAGGCGTGCGGGTTGGCCGCCAGGTCCCCGGAAACGCTGCTCGATAAGCGCTTTTTCCGCATCGGTCAGCACCCCATCATCCAGCCACTCGTCCCGGTATTCCCAGCGGAGGACCGCCCCCTTTGCCCTCGGCGGTCCAACGCTGGACTGAGTGACGCAATCCTGTTCGGATTGAGGAAGCGATGAGTTGAGGCAACCGTTGCGTTCGACCGTGAGGTCGGTTACACTTCGCGGCATGAAAGCGGTTACCATTCGGGAAGCCCAGGGACAGCTTGGAGAACTCATTGCTCAGGCGTGTCGCGGCGAGTTAATCGTGCTCACCGATGGCGACAGGCAGGTGGCTCTGGAGCCGCGTGCACTGCTGGACTTGGAAGAGGACAGTCCGGAATTGGAGGCAGAGTTGTTGAGGGCGGTCAATGGACCTCATGCCCCGTTTTCGGAAGGTGAATTGCGGGAGTCGGCGAACAAGGCTCTGCGAGAGCACCGGGCGCGCCGCCAGAAATGAAGCTGGCGCTGCAGCGCTCGGAAGATTTCAACCGCGACTTTGACCTGCAATACCAGTGGTATCTTGAGCGGGCGGGGGAGGCGGTGGCTGAGCATTACTTGAACGCCGTGCTGGCTACGTTGCGCTTGCTGGCTACCCAGCCGGACTTGGGCCGCCGCCGGAAGTTCCGCCATCCAGCTCTCCAGGGCATCCGCTCATTCCGGCTTGCTCCTCCGTTTGGAGTTCACCTGGTTTTCTACCGCCACAACTCCGCCGAGCTTTCTGCCGAACGGTTGATGCATGGCGCGCGGGACTTGCCACGACGGTTGGTTGAGCCGCCGGGCTCACCGGCGCCCTGATCTTCCGGGCGGATGTCCGCGGTGATCTGAGGCAGCCGGCAGGGTTGAGGATCGTAAGACCCCGAACAATACCGCAACCCAAGGTTTTAGCCTCTGCGCTGCGTAAACGGGCAACGGTGGGGTCTTCTTCCACTTGCCGCGCATGACGTTTTCGCCCTTGGTGCCGACGACGACCGTCACGACCAGCGGGAGGCAATT
>OCZT010007664.1_pt1 | contig 10556 bp, 5 predicted proteins | sample 1539031 | NCBI WGS metagenome assembly OCZT01 (sample SAMEA3539308, study PRJEB22396) | soil metagenome | biome: tundra; feature: field; material: soil | place: USA | collected 2010-05 | depth 0.15 m
CCACCGAGATCTACACTCTTTCCCTACACGACGCTCTTCCGATCTGGCATGACACCACGACAACCAACGGCAGTGCCATCATCGTTAGCCCCACTCGTTAATCTCTCTTGTTGGGTTGTAAATTGTTGCGGGTCATGTGATAAGACATGACCCGCTTTATTTTTTTTAATTATTTGAAATCTTAATATTTGATATCTTAATATGCACATTGCAGTTATCGGCACCGGTTATGTTGGTTTGGTAACCGGGGCCTGTTTTGCGGAATTTGGCGACGATGTAATATGCGTCGACGTTGACATCACAAAAGTCGAAAATCTCAAAAAAGGCATAATCCCTATATATGAACCCGGCCTCGATAAAATAGTCCAACGCAATTCGGCCGCTGACCGGCTTCACTTCACGACCAGCATCAATGAGGCAGTTCAGAAGGCCCAGGTAATATTCCTGGCGGTTGGAACACCGCCGCTCGCCGACGGATCGCCCGATATGAGTTTCTATCGCCAGGCGGCTAAGGACGTTGCCGAGGCGATCACCAGCTATACGGTCCTCGTAACAAAATCTACGGTACCGGTCGGTACGGGAAAGTGGCTGAAAGAATTTGTTGCTGAAAATCTCAAGGTTGATACCGATTTCGGTGTAGCTTCGAATCCTGAGTTTCTTCGCGAAGGCGCCGCGATCGAGGATTTTATGCGACCAGATAGGGTTGTCATCGGCAGCAACGACGAAGCTGCGATCGAGATAATGAAAGAGCTTTACAGACCGCTTTATCTGATCGAAACACCTGTCGTCATAACCTCACTCGAGGCAGCGGAGCTTATCAAGTATGCCGCAAACGCATTCCTGGCAACTAAGATCACCTTTATAAACGAGATAGCTAATCTCTGCGATGCGATCGGATGCGACGTTCACGATGTAGCCCGGGGAATGGGAATGGACAACCGTATTGGCCGCAAGTTCCTTCATCCGGGTCCCGGTTACGGCGGCTCGTGTTTTCCGAAGGATACGCGGGCGTTGACGACCGTTGCCGATCACTTTGGCGTGGAGACGCGAATTGTCGATGCGGTCATTGACGCTAACGAGCGCCAGCGCTCGGCCATGATCCCAAAGATCGAACGCCTCGTCGGCGACCTCAGCGGAAAACAGATCGGCGTACTCGGATTATCTTTCAAACCCGAGACCGATGATATGCGTGAATCGCCGGCGATCGATATCATAAATGAACTTACCCTTCGCGGTGCGAAGGTGAGGGCCTTTGATCCTGTAGCGATGGATGAGGCGCGGCACTGTTTACCGGATATCGAATATGCGGTAGACGAATATGATGCCGTTAAGGGCGCCGACATCCTGGTCATTGTCACTGAATGGAACCAGTTCCGGGCCCTTGATATGGCAAAAGTGAAATCGTTGCTTAACGCTCCGCGAATTGCCGACCTTCGAAACATCTATGAGCCGGACGATATGCGGGCAATGGGGTTTGAATACATCGGTGTGGGCCGATAGGATGCATAGCGTGGCTTAGATCACAATGTCTATAACTCCACAGGTATTGGTGACCGGCGGTGCCGGATTCATCGGTTCAAATCTTGCCGAGGAACTGATCCGCCGCGGTGCCCTCGTCCGTATAATCGATGATTTCACTACCGGCTTTCGTGAAAACCTCGAGGAGATCAATGGAGATTTTGATCTTATCGAGGCCGATATAACCGACGAGACCGCTGTTGCCAAGGCTGTCGAAGGGTGTGAGGTCGTTTTTCATGAAGCTGCTCTTCCCAGTGTTCCTCGCTCGGTCGAAGACCCGGTAGAGACTAATCGGGTCTGTGTCAACGGGACGCTAAATCTGCTTCTCAGATCAAGAGATGCAGGTGTCAGGCGATTTGTATATGCGGCATCGAGTTCCGCCTACGGAGATCAACCGACGCTTCCGAAGGTCGAGACGATGCGCCCCGACCCGCTTTCACCTTATGCGGCCGCAAAGCTAATGGGCGAATATTATTGCCGAGCATTTCATACCGTCTATGGTATCGAAACGATATCGCTAAGATATTTTAATGTATTCGGACCGCGGCAAAATCCGTCTTCTATGTATTCAGGTGTTATCTCACGCTTCATAGACTCCCTGTTAACGGAAAGGACACCGGTGATATATGGCGACGGCGAGCAGTCGCGGGATTTCACTTACATTACCAATGTTGTCGATGCCAACATAAAAGCGGCACATTCTGACCGAGGGATCGGCGAGACGCTAAATGTCGCAAACGGTGAACGCGTGACCCTTAATGAGCTGCTGGAAATTCTAAAACGGATAACCGGAAAGGCAGAGGTGGTCGCGGAACATCAGCCATCTCGCCCCGGCGATGTAAAACATTCGCAGGCCGATAATACTCGCGCAAGGGAATGGCTGGGCTATTCGCGGATCGTAGGGCTCGAAGAAGGGCTAGCGAAAACTATCGACTGGTGGAAGAACAGCCGATTCGCCGCCTGATCTTCCAACATCTACTTTAAGACAAAGTAACTGTCGGGGACCGGTGTGTTGATCAGGATCTCCTTACTCCTAAAATCGGCATAGAATGCCGTCTGACCGATATCGAATCTCTGCGAATATCTCTTTGGAACAACAACGCCTTCGATAGTTTGCATTTCATCGATCTGTACCGAGGTCGTAACGGTCCTCCCGTTCATGTCGTAACTCGACTCGTAACCTTTTATCTGGCTCGTCTTTTCGTCGATGTAGAAATCGGTGTAAAAACCTTCGGGTGTCGTAATGCGAAATCCGCGCCTCTTCTTTTTACCCTCGGGAACGGCGGATACTACGTAACCCGTGTCCCCGACCTTTGGCAGCAGTGGGAAGCCGAGGCTCGTCATGGGCGGTAGTTCAAACATGCCAGCCGAATACGTTCGTTGCCCGTCGAAAACTTGTTTAAATGGCTGGAACGGGTTATCAAGTTCAAAAAAATAGCGATTGCCCGATGTTATCATTGCGAACGTCGCGGGAATCGTTTGCGGCGTACCCGCTGAAAGTTCAACTGTCCCCTTTACAACAAGCGATTTCATCCGCTTAAGCTTATCGCCGCCGTGAGCAGCCAAAGTTGCCTTTGCCAGGTCCATCGGCGCCGAATCAGCCGCCGACGGCTTTTCGGGGCCAGCCTTCGGTCCGCTAACACCGGTCACCACTTGCGAAAAAGCAAGGGTCGATAGAAGCAATATAACGAACAACGAACAGGGGTATTTGATCATTGGCACCTTCCTAAGAAAATTGAAGTATATAACAAATGAGACAAGACCTTATACGGCCTTGTCTGTTGTTATGTTCAGGTTTCTTAAGATGCTTTACCAGCTAAATCGCATTTGCAGTTCAATGCGGCGAGCACCGCCGCCATTCCCGCCAGCGCCAAATCCGCCAAAACCCCCGCCTAAAAGCGAGGTGAACTGACCGAACCGACTCGAGGCCAAACTGCTGACGGGTGCACCGTAATTAGCGTGATTGAGAACATTGTTGAACTGAATCGCAAACCTCAGATTGTAGGGCGTCCTCGCGTCTGCCGCACGTCCGCCGCCGCCTCCACCACGGGCACCACCTCCGCCTCCACCACGGGCACCACCACCAAAGCGTCCTCCTCCACCACCACCTCCGCGGCCGCCTCCTGCACCTCCGGCAGGGCGATCACTTCCTGCGCCGTTTTGATCGGAATTCGCGGCGACCCGGTTCTGAACATGACCGAACCCGAAAGTTTTCGCAATCGTGGTGTTAAATGAAAATGTCGAAGGCCCCACGCCATAATTTCGCGGGATTATGGCTGACGGATCATTCTGACCGATATCGCAAAATGCGAATGTGAGATGTAATGCACCGCATTTAGCGGCAAGAGCTCCAAATGTCGGCCGCTCGGTAAAAAGAAGATCACCGTTTAGATCAGAACCAAGTGTGATGTTGAAAGGCCGCCCGGAAGATATCGAGACGAGCGGATTTATATTCACCTGCCAGGGCAAGGTGATAGTTCCGAACAGACTGAAGTTATGCCGTATGTCGCCTGCTGAGCGGCCGTATTCGCCGGTCAGGTCATATGAATAAGCGGGCATGCCTTCAGCATTGGTTTTTACAAATCCAAGGCTGTAGCTGCCGCCAAGGGTCACCTTGGTACCGAAACGAGTATTGTAATTTACAAATATCCTCTTGTGACTGGTGACGCCACTCGATTCGTACTGGTAAATATTTCCCAGGGTCGGTTGTGGGCGCGGTCCGCAGTTTACCTGAAGCGGGCAGACCGGTGCATTTATGTTTCGCTGTCTTACCTGGTGCAGAGTGCGCGATGTTGTAAAATATACCGCCACTGTAGAGCGGCCGGGCAATTGCTGGTCGACGCCGATCAATACCTGCATCGTATATGGCACCTCAAGGTTAGGCTCGATCAGGCGAATGGCATTCGATTGCGGCAGGACCGAAAGTACCTGAGCTGCAGTCGGCACATTGCTGACGCCGGTCAACGTAAACACCGGTTGGGCCAGTAGGGCTAACGCCGCTACCCGACGCACCGGGTCTGTTTCGTTTGCGCTTACACTGAGGCTCAACTGATTTACGCCGTTATATCTCAGCGCCTGCAGAGTCGTGTTTTCGCTAAAGCGATCGTAGAACACTCCTCCGCCGCCGCGGATCACAGTTTTCTGTTTTTTCGAGCCGCCGGCGCCCGGGGACCAGGCAAAGCCAAATCTGGGTGCAAAGTTAAGATTGCTGTGAATATTTGTCTGGTTTTCGTATCGCAAACCGCCGCTGATCAAGAGTCCCGGACTGATCCGCCAATCGTCAGTGATGAATGTTGCGATATCGAATCGCGACACTGATTGGACCGGATTACCGGTCGTGATCGAGAATTGAGTCGGATTGTACCGGCTGCCCGTCATCCCGAGAACCTTGGCTCTGTATTGCTCGATCGACGATAGCAGGCCGTCTCCGTTAAGGTCGGCGGCGTCGGCGCCAAAAGAACCTGCAAACGTGAAACTTCCTTCATATCCGTTTTCCGAACGATCGGTCAGATCGATGTTGTGAAGTTTGACGCCGAACTTTACTGCATGCTGCGACTTACTTCCAAGTGAAGTAATGGTCAGATTGTTCAGTTCCCAGTTGCGATTCCGCGTATAGTTCAGGCCTGTCTGCGATCCGCCACCAACAAATGAAGACGCAACGTTGACGGTTGGAGTCATGTTATCCCCTTCAGTCTGGCGATTTGAGGTGCTGTATTCAAAGCGAGTTTCATTCACCGTTTTAGTGGTGAGGATCATCGTCTCGGTAAGCCTTAGCTCGTGGTCCCGGTTCGTGGAACTCGTCGCAAGCGCCGGCAATCGCGTATCACCGATTCCCTGATCCTTATTTGAAGATTCCGAAAATGTATATCGGGCGACAAGAGAATTCTTAGCGTTGAGAGCGTAATCGAGGCGTGGGCCAATGGAGGTCCGGCGACCGGGCTGGCGAAAGTCACGCCTGAGGCTCACGATATTAAACGAGGGATCAAGGATCTGTGCGTTTACTATCGCGTTATTGTCCTGGTCGTTGTGATTGATATCAACCAGGAACGATGCCTTCTTCTTCTTAATAGGCCCGGAGATCTGACCGCCGAATGCCCGCAACTGCGTTGGAGCACGATTTTGAGCGAAAGGGTTTCGGGCATTGAGACTCTCGTCATTAAATCTGCCGGTAAACGATCCGCGCCACTTATCTGAACCCGGTTTTGTAAAGATCTCGATCCGGCCCAGGCCCATGCGGTCATACTCAGCCGAAAACGGATTTTGGTTGATGCGAATCTCGCGGATCGATTCTTTTGGCGGCAGTTGTCCGCCCGTAAAGCCGTCGATGTAGATCTGACCTCCGTTCGGTCCCGCGGCCGCTCCCGCCAACGCCTGGAGCGCCGCTTCGAGATCGTCAGGATCATCCGGAAGAGCGTCGAGCATGTCACCCTTGATCACGATCGCCCCCACCAGGCTGTCAGGGTCCGTTGAAACCTCGCTAGAGGCGTTGACGTCGACATTTTCCCGAACTGTCTGGACCGTTAGTGCAATGTTCAAATCAGTCCGCTGGCCCGCAGCTACAACGACCTCTGTGCTTTCGTAGAGTGCAAACCTGTTGGCAATCGCTTTGACGAGGTACTTGCCCGCAGCTAGTCCGGTAACGGCAAATTCACCCCGATCATTGCTTGTTGATCGCTTTTCCTTACCGTCGCCCGACACAACAGTTACCTTGGCACCGATTATCACCGCGCCATTGCTGTCGACGACCTGTCCTCCGATGCCGCCGACGGCCTGCGCGAAAGCTGGAATGACTGCGAGCAGTCCTATAAACAATAGGGTCCGTATTATTTTCATGACTGTGCTGGTGTCGAAAGACCGATCGACCGACGATCGATAACCGCCATCCACCCAGTCTTATAAAGCCGGGACCCGGGCGATGCGGCTAAATCGTTTTTGTAAAAATCCCCCTTTTTAGAAATGAAAAAAGAAGACAAGGCGTTGCATCGCCTTGTCTTCATTTTGTTTACTTCTGCATCTACCAGCTAAACCGCATATTAAGCTCTATCCGGCGAGCGCCGTTGGTCCCGCCACCAAAGCCGCCGCCGCCGAAGCCGCCAAAGCCTCCCGCGACCCCGGTAATTTGGCCGAACCGGCTTGAATTCAATGTTCCAACCGGAGGGCTGAAATTAGGGTGATTAAAGACATTGTTAACGTTGATATTAAAATTCAGGGTATACGGCTTGCGTACATCGCCGCCCCCAAAGCCACCGCCGCCGCGGTCGCCTCCGCCTCCGCCACCTCTCATGCCGCCGCCACCGGCCATCACGATTGCTCGACCACCACCGCCCGGACGTCCGCCTCCATCAGCATTGCCTGCGGCGGCTGTTGTTGCAGACTTTCCGAAACCAAACGTTTTGCCGATACGAAGATTGAAGGAAAACGCCCCTGGGCCCTCACCATAGTTGCGCGGAATGATGGCCGTCGGATCGTTCGAGCCGATGTTGCACCATGCATATTTTAATCCTAAGGAAGCACATTTATCGCGGACCTGGCCGAAAGTCGGCCGTTCATTGAACTGCAGATCGCCATTAAGATCCTGGCCCAAGGTGATATTAAAGGGCCGTCCCGACGTGATTGAAACCAAAGGATTTAAAGTCACTTGCCAAGGCAAGGTTATTGTTCCATAGAGACTGGCATTATGACGAACATCCCCGGATGATCGACCATATTCAGTCGAAAGGTCATACGAGTAAGCAGGGAAGCCCTCAGCATTAGTCTTTACAAAACCTAAACTGTAACTGCCTCCCAAGAAAACTTTTGTGCTAAAACGGGTGCTGTAATTGACGAATACTCTCTTCTGATCGGTAACGCCGCTCGACTCGTACTCGAACTCACTTCCAAGAGCCGGCTGCGGACGGGCAAGGGTCAAACCAGAACAATCCTGCAAAAGACAAACCGGTGCATTTATATTACGCTGCCTAATCTGATGCAGGGTCCGGGAGGTCGTAAAGTATACGGCAACCGTAGATTTTGCCGGCAGCTGTCTCTCAACACCAAACAACACCTGCATGGTATATGGTGCCTGAATGTTGTCGGCAACCGTGCGTATGGTGTTTGACTGCGGCAATGCCGCAAGAACCTGAGCTGCCGTGGGAACGTTTGTAACGCCATTCAACGTAAATACCGACTGTGCGAGGAGCGCGAGTGCTGCGGCACGGCGGACCGGATCTGTCTCGTTAGCACTGACGATAAGATTTAACTGATTGACGCCGTTGAACCGTTCCGCGGCCAGCGTATTGTTCTCGCTAAAACGGTCGTAGAATACGCCGCCGCCGCCCCTGAATACTGTTTTTGGCTGTTTTGCTCCACCCGCACCCGGAGACCATGCGATGCCAAAACGAGGGGCAAAGTTAAGGTTGCTGTGGATGTTTGTCTGATTTTCGTATCTCAAACCTCCGCTGACAAGCAAGGCGGGGCTAATACGCCAATCATCCGTAATAAACAACGCAGAATCGAAACGCGAGACCGTTTGTAACGGGTTTCCCGTGGTGATCGAGAACTGGGTCGGATCATACTGGGATCCCGCGAGGCCCATGACCGCACCTCGGTATTGATCCATGGATGTCAGTCCCGGCACGCCCGAGAACGAAAATGAGCCGCCATAACCACTCTCCGATTGGTCCGTGACGTTTATGTCATGAAGCCTGACGCCAAACTTGATCGCATGCTGAGAATTTTTGCCCCACGACGTGATCGTCATGTTATTTACTTCCCAGTTGTGGTTGCGTGTAAAACTGAGGCCGACCTGTGATCCGCCACCGGAAAAATACGACGAGACATTGACCGTCGGTATCGTGTTGTCGCCGGTCCTCCGCTGATTTTGGGTACTGTATTCGAAACGAGTTTCATTGACGGTCTTGGCGCTGAGGATCGTTGTATAGGTAACACGGAGTTCATGCTCGCGGTTCGAGCTCGTAGTAGCCAACGATGGGAGTGATGTACCACCAACATTCTGTTCTGTGGCCGTGTTATCGGTAAAGGAATATCGTGCCACAAGCGTATTCTTACTGTTGATCGCGTAATCGAGCCGGGGGCCTATCGAGGTTCGCGTTCTGGGTTGCCGAAATTCCTGCTGGAAACTAACTACATTGAACGACGGGTCGAGGACGAGAGCATTAACGACGGCACTGCCATCGTCAGTACTGCGATTGAAATCCAACGAAAATGACGTCTTTCCTTTTTGGATCGGTCCCGAAACCTGACCGCCATATGCGATAGTCTGAGCCGGCGCACGATTGATGGCGAACGGATTACGTGCATTGAAATTTTGATTGTTGAATCTGCCGTTAAACGAACCACGCCACTTGTCAGATCCGGGTTTTGTAAAGATCTCAATGCGGCCCATTCCCATCCGGTCATATTCCGCGGAAAAAGGATTTTGGTTGATACGGATCTCGCGGATCGATTCTTTTGGAGGAAGCTGTCCGCCAGTGAAACCGTCTATATAGATCTGTCCGCCATTCGGACCTGCGGCTGCACCCGCAAGAGCCTGCAGTGCCGCCTCCATATCGTCCGGATCATCGGGTAGAGAGTCGAGATCGGCACCTTTGAGCACGGTGGCGCCGACCTGGCTATCCGGATCGAGCGAAACCTGGTTTGCCGTGTTTACGTCAACATTCGCTTTGATATCGGCTATAGTGAGAACGACGGAAAGTTCGCTGCGTTGCCCGGGCGTAATATTGACTTCAGTGTTCTCATAGACGCCGAAGTTTGTAGCTGATGCCCTAACGGTGTATTTACCCGGAGCCAGACCGCTTATGCTAAACTCGCCGCGAGCATTGCTGATCGCCTGCTTTTGCTTACCATTTGCTGCAACCGCCGTTACTGTAGCTCCGACAACGACTGCGCCGTTAACATCTACGACCTGACCGCCGACACTTCCGGCTGTCTGCGCAAATGTAAAACCCACTCCGATAAATGCAAGCAATAATGCAAATAGAAATGATCTAAAAAGTTTCATAATAATTGCCTTATAAAGTATTGATGGGCGGATGGCCCATCCAGATTAAATTCTGCTGTTCCCGAAAGAGCCGAGGGCTTAGGGGAAACCGATACCTTCCAAACCAGGTATCGAGTTTCCAAAGTCAACGCCCTGTCCGCGGCGTCCTTGATTCTGCGTTTGTGCCATTCGGATGAAGGGTTCAACACCGGCCAACAGCTTTATCGCTCGGATCTGGTCGAGGTTTCCATCCTTTGTACTCGAGACGGCGATCATGTCGCCAGCCTTCAGATCGGCCGCCGTAATATTGGGGAAGCGTTCGAGCATATCGTCAATATTGCCTCCCCCTCGTGCACCACCGCCGCCAAAGCCGCCGCGTCCCTGTCCCGGTGCACCCGTTGGCGGACCTTGTCCACGCGCTACGCCCTGCCCCGCGGGGCGAATACCACCGGCGCCCAATGTTTGCATACCGGCCATTCTTTCAGCCGTTTCGGCAGGGAACCGTTTCATCGTCGACGCGTTGTTTAGGGCGACCGTAACATCCTTGCCATTTTGAAGGTTCTTTATCACGACCTCGTTCTTTTCAGTATCAATAGACTTGACGGTACCGGCCGTCGTTTGAAAGGCTCCCGTTAAGATCGCCTCGGCATTAAAGGCGGTTCCGTCGCTGCTGCGATCGCCAAGTGCTCGGAGCATATCGCCCGGCTTGACCTCGTCGATCGAACTCGCCTTTGCTTCGTCAAAACGTATCGAATTTGGTGCGTATCTTAGATATTTTGCTTTTTCTTTTGGCGTCAGAACGGTCGTCGTTGTGCCCACTAAGCCTCGCACGTCGACGGTGATCTGATTTGTCTGAGAATTGACGGCGGTGACCTTTCCCGTTATGCCACGGGTTCGCCATTCCTGCTCCTCTTTGGCATGCTTTTGTGCGATATCCGACTCTTTCATCAGATAAACGGTCCTGGCGGGTAACGATTTACCGTCGGCCGACAAAATACCCGTCGCCATCAACTTGTCACCGACGCTTATGTCGGCTAGAGCCGCTTCGGTCGCCGTGGAA
>OCZT010007665.1_pt1 | contig 10555 bp, 13 predicted proteins | sample 1539031 | NCBI WGS metagenome assembly OCZT01 (sample SAMEA3539308, study PRJEB22396) | soil metagenome | biome: tundra; feature: field; material: soil | place: USA | collected 2010-05 | depth 0.15 m
CATTTCTTTCGCATCTTGGCTCCTTATTAGACACTTACAATAGCACAACACAGGACTTATGTCAAGCCTTTTCTTTGATATATGAGGTTATTCTGGCATCGTGGCTAATCCCGCAAGCGTAAATAATACTGTCTTTGGGTGTCTTTCTGGGGATATCCTCAATACAGGCATAGTGTTTCCCAAGGCATAAGAAGCCCGAAGTAAATACTTGGTCAGGTGTTTCTTTTGTTCCTTTCATTTTCCTTTCCTTTTAGAGCATTCAGCACGTTTAGCAGGTTTAGCGAGTTTGCCTATGGTTTTCATCTTGTTATCCTTTTATCTTGAAATCTATTTCTATACTGTCTCCATTCTTATTTACTACTATTTGTCTTTCTTCCTTACCAACTTTCAACGTGTAAGACCCTTCTGATACTTTTCCAAAAAGGTAGTAGCCATCGAAGGAACTTCTAATTTTATTTACCTTACCGTTCTTATCTACCAAGGATACTTCTACTCCTGATACCGGCTCTGTTCCGTTTCTTACTATTCCTGATACCTCCCCATAAGTTCTGATAGGTATTTCAAGAGTAGCAATCCTACCAGCCCGAGGATATAGTTTTACGCCTTCTATACTTGGGTAACTGCTGGGGTTTTCTAACGTGTTCAAGGCTACGCCTATATTACTTTGTCCTGATGGTAGCCCAGCAATAAAGGCTATGCCTTGTTTATCTGTTCTGTCCGGCTTTCCTTCAAAGCCTATTCCTTCTACTCCTACCCCATCAGCATCAGTAGCAAGGATAGCCACGGCTCCATTACCAGCCATAGAATTACTACTAATCATTACTTGCTTTGTAAAAGGGTTTCTTGCTATCGAAGTATTTATAGTTAGCATCGCGGTAGGATTTTTATTTACATCAGTGGATAACCCTATGCTTACTTCCTTGAATACTTTACTAACCCCTGTTATTAGGTGAGGCTGGTTGTCATACATTGAATAACTAATGCCAGCGGTTAGAGCGTAGTCTTTTATTATCTTCTCAATACCTCCGGTAATACTGGTAATACTGGTATTAGGCTTTATAGAATAATCTACCTGTCCTGAAAACCTCATACCTCGCAGGTATCTACTAACTAATAAACTCCCTTGCGCCATTGGTTCTATTCCACTACCGCCGTTATAGGTAAGGGTATTAGAAACGTTGGTTCTCCAAATGTTTAGTGATACCCTTCCATTACTTTGTAATACAGTTGAACCATCAGATAGCGTATCTCTTTGACCCCACGCTGTTATTGTTAGTGGCTGTATGGTTGTGGTAAGCCTCAAAGAAGTTCTTTGAGTTATTGGCATACCAAGAGTGAGGGGGTAAATCTCACTTACAAAGTTAGATAGTTCTGAATGACTTACAGACAAGCCAAGGAAACCTAACTTGCCAGATAATGAACCACCTAATAACGTGCCACCTCCGGTAGTGATGGCATCAGCCTTCATAAATAAACCTTGCCAATATGTTCTAACTCCAACAGCACCATAACTTCTATTCTGTCCAGTAGATAAAGTAAGCGTAGTGCCGGAACTACTAATAGATATTGCCTTGGTAAGCCCGTAATCTATTTCCGCCGATGCTCTTTGATATTGAGTATTGAAGGCATTGCCGTTCAAGCGATATAACAAGTCTCCCTGTTTGGTAAGATTGCCTGTGCTATATCTATAAACTTGTTCCCTACGCTGCCCTTGTTCTCCCCAAAACACCAAACGGAAGTAATTTTCACCTTGGATTAGTTGGACTTCAAACAAATATCTACCTTCGGTATTACTTGGTATAAATTGAATAAGATTTTCATTTTGAAATACCTCGATAGTCTCCCCTGTTTTCAGTTCCCCTGAAAATACTTGCTTATCATAATTGGTTTGAGCGCCTACTTTTTGATTTGTTATTGAGAAGCCGTTATCAGCACGGGACATAGAAATACCGTCTATGCCTTGATACAAAGTATCACCTAATAAATATGAGGTAATATATTTGTTATCTTGGATAGTCCTTCCAAGACTACCCCTAAACTCCTGAATACCTTTTTCATTTGTTGTTATGTAGGCAGAGCCACTATGATAAAGGAAATCGCTTGCTATAAATGTATTACTGTTCATACCAACTTTACCGCCTGAAAGATTGAATTGTATGTTTTCACTAATAATGGGACAGTCAAGCAACAGGTAAGGCTGTTCAAGTAAAGGGTATTGCTTCTGTTCTATTCCCATTCTCTGTTTGTTCTGTTTGGCTTGCTCCTCACGGGCAAGTCTTTTTTGTAGGGGTAATTCTTCTCTTGGTTTGATAGTAAGGGTTAGTTCATTCAGAGATACTGAAAAGGTTATAGGTAGCCATTCGGAGAGAAGGTGCGAAGATATGTATATCTCCCCCTGTGCTGGCTGTATCTCTTCTGTGGTATAGCGCTTTTCTACACCTTCAATAAATACTTTTTGTGTAGAGGTATCAATACTTACTTTTCTATTATGACTAATAAGCCAACCTTCGGCTGTATCCCCTTTTACCGTTATTGCCAGTCCTAACAGTCTCGATACTTCTCCCAAAGGTAATAATACTGTTCCTACCTGTGTGTAGCCTTGTATTTCTTCTGATAACATTGTCTTATCCAGTTTTACCCCAAGAATAAGTAAGTTCTCCTCTTTGGGTTGCGCCACTACTGGCAGCGCTATAAGCAAGAGAAGAAGAAAGACTTTACGGAATAGAAACATTTGCAGAGGCTAATACTTTGTTTGAAGGGCTGTCAGTAAATACTATCTCTAACTTGCCTGTGGATAGATTGACGGTAGGAGGCAAAACAATAGGCAAGGCAATATCACGACGGTCTAACCCTACATAAACTGCCAATCCATTCATTAGAGCCACAACAGACCCCTTACCGGACAAGGGAATATATTTGGCTGTAAGGTTGCCGTAAATTGAAGCGGTTCCCTCTCTTGTAATTTTACAGTTCAACGCTGACATATCCTTCTTGGCTTCACAACTAATACCGGCTGTGGCGGATAGGTTGCCGTGTCTCACAATGACAGGAATTGAAATCGCTGTTAGGGCAGTTATGCTGATTGAGATTTCTTTTGTGTCTATTTCAGGTTTGGTTATAGTCTCATTAGGAACTTGGGAAAACTTCATAACACAGCGATACTCTCCCTCTGGTAGTCCTGCCGGTATCCTTGCTTGAACCCTTACTGCCTGATTTGAATGTGGCTCTAATGTTATCTGTCTGGGAGAGAACCTCACTAACGCATTAGCAAAGGGAGCATTTTCATCAGGAGAAAGTATCTCTTCCATCTTGCCATCAGGGAGTAGTCTCATATTGACAATGCTTATCCTAAAAGTTTGTGGCTCATCAGAGGAATTGATTAGGGTCAATTCTTTTGAGCGGTTCTTATCAGTAAGGACAGCACGGGTTGGGGCAATCATTACAGACCCTTGTGCTGTATTAGATAATAGAAAAAGAGAAATCATCAATGCTACCAACGCTTTTATATGTTTCATTTCTAACTCCATGAAAAGAAAAAGAGCAACCAAAAGAGGAAACTCTACTTTCCCTCTCCTGATTGCCCTTGTGCCTCTTGGCTGGTCTGATTTCTATTAGTGGCTCAAAGCCATCAGACACCAAGATATTTTAGGTAGCGCCAGTAAAGTTAGTAGAGAACTTTCCGGCTACTTATGATTATTTGTTACTGATAAATGGCGCTGATAGTATAAGTCCCGCTATACGCACCAGCCGGATTTTGTGTGGCTGTTCCATAAACCAAATACGCTCCACAATGAATTGTCGCTGCGCCAACCCCTGACAAAGGTGTAGGTGTTCCATCACAACCATCGGTAGATTGGAAAGAACTTACCTGCATTGTGTGTGAAGCGCTATCTGTTATATTGAACGGCACCGAAGGAGGGTTCATTACAAAAACCGCGTTAGGCGTTCCCGTAAGTGAGAAAGAGCCGACAGTGACGGCTGTTGCGCTTCCTAACGTTCCGCCGCCTGTTAGCGTTCTAACACCGGCAGCGGATAACACAATCTGTCCGGCGGTTCCATTAGTCATAAAAGAACCAAAGTTTATTGGTGTTCCGGTAGTAAGGGTTAGAGCACTCGTGACGGTAGCAGAGGCTGTGCCTGTGGCTGATGCCCCGTCCGCTCTTACTGTCCCTACTGTTGCTACGATCATTAGAGCCGCTGCTATTCCATACTTGAACTTATTCATAATATATTCCTTTCTTGTTCCCTTCAATGGCTTCCTAACTTCACAACTATATGGAATTGGTGGAGGAGTTGGCGCTGAATGACTGAACCCAAGGGGCAACCCCTGTAATCCCTGTAAGCCAATCGGCATTTTTCTAATCTTCTGTAAGTCTCGAATAGATTTCCTTACTCCGTATTCCGCTTCATAGATATTCATTGGTCTCTTCTCTCTTTGGCTACATAGAGCCTGTAATGGGATTTCTCCCGATTTGATGAGGGTAGATGTTCTACCCTTTCAAATAAAGGGTCTAACTTCTAAATCAAAAAAGTAAAAAGAATTGAACTAACAAGAAAAGGGGCTTTACTGTGGTTATTTCTGGCGTTTGATTTAGCCAGATACCGTAGGAACCGCGCTACCCTGCCGGTCAATTTATATCTACTAACCTGAATGAGCCAAACTATCTATTCTGGGGAGATATCAACCTCCGTTGAAAAGGCTAACACCTAATTGCGTAGGGGCAGATAAGGTGATATTGGCTATTTACGCATAATATAGTGCGCCCGTAAATGGCATAAGAGGTAGTGGTTTAGCCATGTTTTGGGACTATTTTCTAATTGCGTTGTCTAACTATCTTATAGTAAAGTCTTTGTTTGCTTATAGTTAGAAAGAAGTGAAGATAAATTTGACAAATGGATATTTAGCGAGTATATTTAGCACACCTATTGAGATTGCCTACCAAGGCACCAAGGGTATTGTTTAGCCTTTATCTATCACGGCAAGATTGCCACCAACAATAGGAGAGACTTATATGTCAGCCCAAAGAGTTATTACTGTTAGGGATATAGCCCGCACTCTTGACCTAACACAACAGCGCGTCCATGCCATCATCAATTCAGGCGCCCTTATAGCGAAGCAAACCGATGATAGGGAATATCGCCCGCCCTATACCATTCAGGCTTCCGATTTTGACGCCTATCTAAAAGCGAGAGTAGCGAAACTCCGCAATAAGGCATCAGAATTAGAAGGATGTATCGGCAAGGCAGGTAAGTAATGGCTAATAAGACACCTATCCACAAAACAACTGACCCCAGAGAAAAGTGGCTTATAGACCAGTATCAAAAAGAGAATGCTAATAGAGCAAAGTTTCTCAAATCTTTGAAAGAACACGACCAGAAACCAGTGAATAAGAAATAAGGAGTAGCAAATGGGAAAACAGATTTTGAAGGACTTGGAACAAGCCAAGAAAGCACAACCGAAAGCGGTTCAGCATCCAAAGCCACAGCCGAATTTTGTAGATAAATGGTTGAACAAAGAACAAGACAGAGCCACACAAGAAAGACGAGCGCATATCGCCGGAATGAAAAAAGGCGTAAGGAAATAAGGAGTTATTTATGAAGAAATCTTATAAGGATTATCCAATTCAGGAAGACACTATGGAGCCTATTACCCCTCCCGTAAAGGAGCCTACCGTTTTACAGAAGGCGTCTTACGAGAATGAACAGAACTATAACCGCTATAACGCGGCGGATAATGAAGCAATAAAACTTCGTTCCCGTCTTGTTGCTGGTAGGGCTGCTATCAGCGCTGAATTAGAGGAACGCCGCTCCATTGAATATGACGCAAAAAGAAGGGGCATTGAGCAAGATAGTGCTGCTCTTGTTGCTTCGACAAAAAGAACAAACGAAGTAGCGGCGAAGGTTGGCGAGGTAGAAAAACAGGTTGCCGATAAAGAAAGAGAAGTAGATAGCCTAAAACGGATATGGCAAAACAGCCAGCGTGAGTATCGTGCTTTAGCTGCTTATGCTCATTCAGGAGCGAGGTAAATAAAATGGCTAACCTTCGCGTGTATCTAACACAAGACACCAAAGATATCTTCAACCACCTAATATCTGCGCTCGACCTATCTATTTCTGGTAAGGCTATGACTGACAAACAGTTGAGTTATACAAAGCAAGTATTAGAAGCGGGTAAAGAGTTTGAAACAAGTATCAAAATAAAAGATGATAGTTGGATTGGAAAAATCGAGTTGAAGAAGTAGTTATGAAACAGAAAAATAAACTTGTAAGAACTCACCAACGGGTATTTGACCCTGCCACTGACGCCTGTTATCTGGCAAAGGTAGCGCGTCAAGAAAGGAAGAAAGAAAATGTCAGTAAAAAAGAAGAAGACACAAAAGAAAAAGGCTCCCTCGAAAAGGAAGCCTAATAAACAATTGATTGTAGAGGTATCTCTCCCCGAGGAATGGCTTGCCAAGCATCGCTCCTGGCTGTTCATAATGGAAGATGATTTATGAAGGTCTGTTCTAAATGTAAGATAGAGAAGCCTGTTGGGGAGTTTCATACAGACAATAGTCGTAATGATGGACTACACTATAATTGTAGAAGCTGCACAAAAGACTATGATAAAGGCTACTATGAAGAACATAAGGATAACCTTTTAGAACGCAAGAGAGGCTATAGTAAGCAACCGGAGGTAAGGCAGCGCAGAAATCAGCAAAAATCCTATAAGTTTGCTAATGACCCAATTTATAGGATGATGGTGCTTGCCGGAAGAATGGTTCTGCGCTCTTATACTCTTGCGGACACAAAGAAATCAGAACATACCTTTGATTATCTTGGATGGACAGCACAAGAGGCTGTAAAACATCAGGAACAGTTTTTAGGTAAGGGGTGTGAAGACTGTAAGGCTACTATTATTACTTTGGAGAATAGCCATCTTGACCACTTACTACCAGTAAATATGATAAGTAAGTTATATCCCAAAGATACTATATTACTACCAGCACAAAAAGAACATATCAAAATCGTTTTGAGGGAACTAAACCAATTGAGAAACCTACGCTTGATATGTAAGGTTTGTAATTTGAAAAAGCGTAATAAATTACTATGGTCTAACCAAGCCGCTACAAGAGCATTAGCGCAGACGATATAAACAATAACCTCTCTATTATTCACAAGGCAACAGTAAAAGGAACTATATGCCATAAAAACAAAGAGAGACGGCTGATGACCGTCTCAAAAGGAACCCGTTATGACTGAAATACCTAACGCCTCCATTATACCAAACAATCAAACAAATGTCAAGCCTGACTATGAACAGGTAAAACAAACCTTGGGTATCTTCCATCCAAACAGCGTGTTTGAGATACGCATTTTGGGTAATATAAGATATACAGGCTTCTTCTCCTCTCCTGATTTAGCAGTAGCAGGATTGAAGGAGTTTGTAGAAACAATAGGGCTGGCTTCTACTACCGGTATTTATTTTACGCTCAATCCAGTAGATACAGCAAAACTGGATGGTAAATATAAAAATACAATTGCTTTGGCTGCCAAAGGTGAAGCAACAGCGGATATAAATATCGTCAAACGAAACTGGCTTCTTTTAGATATAGACCCCATCAGGGAAGCAACCGTTTCAAGCACTAACACAGAGAAGGAAGCGGCATTCAGAAAGGCTACCTTTGTAAAGATGGGCTTGGAAGGTGCCGGTTGGGGTAGTGCTATTCTTGGAGACAGCGGAAACGGCTACCACCTTCTTTACGCTATCAACCTTCCCAATGAAGATGATGAATTAGTAGAAAAGGTCTTGAAGGCTTTGGCTGATAGGTTCAGCATCTTTGAGCCAAAAGTAAAAATAGATATCAGCGTCCATAATCCAGCACGCATAAATAAACTCTATGGCACTTATGCCTGTAAGGGTAAGAATACTCCCGAAACTCCCCATAGGCTTTCTGCGCTGTTGGAAATACCAAAAGATATGAAGCCTGTCTCCGTTGAGGCTTTATCCAGCGTTATACCCACAACAGTAAATACTCCCCCTCCCCCACAGCCCTATACAGGACAGCCAAGCACACAAACACTTGAAGAATGGGCTACTCAATATAAGGTTAGGCTTGATTTGGCTGGCAACAGCACGGCGGAACGCAAGGCTTACTATGTTATTTGTGCGTTCAATCCTGAACACGGTAAAGGAACTGATACCCAAGTATATGAATGGTTGCTTGGGGAAGACAAAGGTAAGAGAGGGTTCCAATGTAAGCACGATAGTTGTCAAGGTAAAACTTGGAAAGACTACCGCGCAAAAGTAGAAGATAACTATGCGGAAACTATCCGTAAGAAAAAGGTATCACAGGCGGAACAACCTAAACAGACTGATAACAAAGATATTCCGAAGGGAACCCCTTCGGGTATAGGTGCTACTGGAAGTCCCCAACAAGAACCAGAAATAGAAGAACCAACCGTAGAATTGATGGATGAGTTTTTGAAAAGGGTTTATCCTCCTACCCAATATCTATTTGATGGGTTAGGCGTAAAAGGTGGTCTAATACTCTTGGCTTCACTTCCCAAGGCAGGCAAATCTACCTTCCTACGCTTTCTAATAAAACAGTTGCTACACGGGGGAGAACTATTAGGCTGTGATGCCCAATTAGAAGACCCTATTATTACACTTCTTGATTATGAGACCGCGCCAGACGGGGCGCTTCAACAATTTATTAGAAGGTTGCTACCTCCTAATGGTTCATTTGGAAACAGGTTTGAAAGAATTAGATTACCTTGGACGCTTGGAGATAATCCAGTAGAAAGAATGGAAGCCTTGTTATTCAAGAACCCAAACAGAAACAGACCCGTTCCTAATGTTATTATTATTGATACCGCCGGTAAGTTCTATCCAAAAATTGAAGACCCAAATAATTATGCCGAAGTAGGGCGCTTTTTGAGTGCTTTGAAAAATCTATGTAATAAATATGGCTGTTCTATTATAGTCGCACACCATAATAAAAAGAGCAATGACCCTCTAACAGTCCCCAAAACAATAGATGAGGCAATGGATAGAATACACGGGTCAGTAAATTACAGAAGTTCCCCCGATTGTAATATAGTTATGTTCAAAGACCCAAAGGATAATACCAATGTAGTATTTTTTGGGGAACAGCGAACATCAGACAACTCATCATTTACCATCAATACCAAGTATGATAAAAAGACACAAGCCTACGCTGTTGAACAAGTAGAGGAACTGACATTCAAGGAAAAAGAAGTATGGCGTATTTTGTTTGAAGCATACGAGCCTCTAACGGTAGGTGCTATTACAGCGCTGCTACCAGAGGGACAAGGCAAGGCGGATAAGCCCCTCGCAAGTCTGTGTGAAAAACAAATGGTTGCTTCTGGCGAATATACCAGTCCAAAGAGCCACTACAAGGGCATATATTACTGTATTGAACGATACCTTGATAAGTTAGAAAACCCTTCAATAACAAGGGAGGAGTTTGCTACCGCAAAGTATAAAAGGACAGGGAATATAGAAGATAGTCCTTCTGTAAGTATGGCTTCACTGGATTTGGATAACCCTAACCCAACGGTATCAAAGGTTTCTGTGGAACAGAAGGTTCCTACAGGGACAGGAGGTTCTGCTACAAATACCCCTGTAATGGGTCAGGAGGGGGTAGGAACCACCAATACCAAGGATACTGCTACGGAGGTAGCGGCTACCTGTGAAAGACACCCAGGAACTACTGATGCGGAAAGAATAGAAGCACTAAAAGCCAAATGGGGAGATACCTCCCCAGAAGCCAAGAAGCGTTGGGCAGAGGAGTTTAGAAAATGATATCTCCTCTCCAACCCTCAAACAGAAAGGACGGTTGCGAGGACGGACAGCAAGGAAGTCCTCGCCCGTATCTACTTGACGCAGAGGTTAGACGAAAACACATATACATAGGGGTGTCCAACCTGTCCAACCCCTCCAACCTCAAATTGGCGTGAGGTTAGACATTGACCGTCCAACCTCGTCCAACCTCAACTTTTGCTGTTGTTAGAAATCATTATGAATACAAGGGTTAGAGGCAGTTATTAGGGGTTAGACTTACCCCGTCCAACCTCGTCCAACCCCATTGCCTATTGGGTTTCTCAAATTGATACCGTTTTAGCGGTTCTGATATCAGCAAACACCTCTAAAAGCGATTTACTATTACATCACAAAATGAAAAGATATCACAAAGGACAACCAATGAAGCAACCCAAACCACAGAGACCCAAGCGTATCCTTGACCTATTGCGCCAGCGTTCTAATGAGCGCAACCAAGCGAAGGCACAGGCTATCTTGGAGGCACGGCAAGCCATTAGAGAGGCAAAGAACACCCCTATTATTTCATCCCACACAACATAGGGGAGGGGCTGTTCTGATGTTGATGCCAAGTAGGAAACTCACGGTATCACAGGTATTGGCGGTTATATCCCAATAACTACTGTGTTATCAATGACTTACAGACTTGATATCTCCCTCATTACTGGCACAGTTGAATAAACAGGTCATAACCATCTATAAGTGGCATAAGTTGAAAGGTTATATCATATA
>OCZT010007667.1_pt1 | contig 10553 bp, 8 predicted proteins | sample 1539031 | NCBI WGS metagenome assembly OCZT01 (sample SAMEA3539308, study PRJEB22396) | soil metagenome | biome: tundra; feature: field; material: soil | place: USA | collected 2010-05 | depth 0.15 m
GAGATATTGGCGTGACTGGAGTTCAGACGTGTGCTCTTCCGATCTACAATAACCGGCCTGGTACCATGCCTCGGCATAGTTAGGGTCTGTTTCGGCGGCTTTTTCGAAATAGGGGAGGGCACGAGAATAATCATCAAGTGCCAACTGCGCGAGACCCTGCGAATAAAGCCGTTCGGCCGCCGAACGTTTGTTCTTTTGCGTTTCCGTGGCGAGCGATGAGAACGTTTGTACGTCGTTTACCCTTAACTGTGCGATCCGCTCGGCCGGCACCGCGAAATTAAGATTTTGTCCTTCGGCCGCCTGGAGCGTTGCTACGCCGATAACTTGTCCAGCCATATTAACAACTGGCGAACCGGACGAGCCCGGTGAGATCGAAGCAGTTATCTGAATGATCTTGCCGTAGCCCGAGATCTCGCGAATAGCCGATACAATGCCGTTCGAGACTGACCCCTCGAGACCAAACGGATTGCCGATCACGACGATCGATTCACCCTCCTGCGGGACGGCACGCCCCATCGGTAACGGGACCGCGAACTGCTTTGGAACGTCGACTTGAAGCAAAGCCAGATCTCCCTCGCCGTCAACAGCCAGTACACCTCGAACGGGATACTTATTGCCGTTCATAAGATGGATCTCGGCTCGTGTCGAACGTTCGATGACGTGCCGATTGGTGATTACGCGGTCCGGTGCGATAAAGAACCCGCTGCCGCGGCTCAACGTGTTGTCCTTTGAATCAAAGGTCTCGATCGCCACCGCCGATGGCTTGATTCGTTTGACAAGCTCCGGCAAGAAATCCTGCGCTGACAGATCAGCGACAAAGCCGATCGCGAAAACGAAAATGAAAAAAATATATACCCGCCAACGCTTCATTTATCTGCCGTCATTATATGCCGCCCGCATACCACTAACAACGTTTGCCGCAAGATAGAGATGCGAGCAGCCCGGTAATATATGTCTTTATTTAACCTAAATAGCGAAAGACAATTTACGACGCAATGCGTCCGGCGCTAGAATCTTTTCCAAACATATGAAAATTGCACTTGCCTCTGATCACGCCGGATATGTCGAGAAAGAGGATCTCAAAAGGACTCTTGATGAGCTCGGGATCCAGTACACCGATATGGGAACAACATCGACCGAGCCGGTCGATTACCCTGACTTTGCGCGAAAGGCTGCCGAAGCCGTTGCCAGCGGCGAATACGACCAGGGGTTGCTTGTATGCGGTTCCGGAACGGGCATGGCGATCGCCGCCAATAAGGTGCCCGGTATTCGGGCGGCCGTTGCGTGGAATGAGGAAATAGCTCGTCTTGCACGCGAGCACAATGACGCCAACGTGCTCTCGCTGGCGGCGCGATACACACCGCCTGAAAAGCTTAAAGATATCGTCAAAGCGTGGTTCGCCGCGGGCTTTGACGGCGGGCGGCACCAGCCGCGCGTGGACAAGATCACGCAGATCGAAAAGGAAGATCTCTGCTAGCGTCAACCGCCGTGAGCCGCCTTGGCTCTTTCCCAAAAGACACTAAATAAGATAAAGCCAATTTTCTAAGGAGTTCTTCTACCCGTCCGCGAAGGGCGTTTATGCTGATGAAACGCCCGAGCTGTGAAGGTTGGATCGGTGTCTTAAGCTTAGCCACGTCGTTCACGGCGTGGATAGGATCGGCACTAAATTAGCAGCCCGTTTGACGGGCTTACAAAAGAGGCTTAAGCCGCGCGATCTAAAAGGACGTTGAAACGCCCTTTCGACAGTTTTACGCACATCATCCACGCCGTGAACGACGTGGCTAAGCCGGAAGATCCCGCTGTATATCACGTAGAAATGGATGGATCCAAACTATCGCCAATCAATCAAGTTCCTAAGAAGTTCTTCTACCTCTCCGGGACGGTCGTTTATGCTGATGAAACTCTTTCGTGGCGGTGTTCGTGTATTTAGTGTTCTTTCGTGGTTACGTACGTTGAAACCACGAATCGCACGAAGGACACCAAAAAGACCCGAATAAGATAAAAGCCAAGTTTCTAAGGAGTTCTTCTACCCTTCCGGGACAGGCGTTTGTTCTGATGAAACTTTCAGATGTGTAGGTTGATGCGAGCCCTGTTTGGGCGAATCTTGAGGCGGCGTATACCGCAAATTCACTTTCGTGGTTTTTTTCGTGTGATGCGTGCTGTTTCGTGGTTGCGTGCCTTGAAACCACTAAATACACGAAGGACACGAAAAAAACACGAATGAGATAAAAGCCAAGTTTCTAAGGAGCGTCCTGTTCATCCCATAAAGAGGCAGATCAAAGATCTCCTCCCGCGATCGCTTCCAGGGCCATTGCCGGGGTTTTGATTCTCGGTTTTCGATATTACTTTCTGCGATCAAATTCGCCAATTTGAGTTGTCGTTTATATCGAGCGTAAACTTAAGCAATATAGAAGTTGCCGACTAACACGGATATGGATTATTGCGAACATATCGCGGCGATGGTTCCCGTAAAACCGAGTGCAAAGGGATGTGAGGATTGTCTAAAGACGGGCGACAGCTGGGTCCACCTGCGGTTATGCTAAAGCTGCGGTCATGTCAGCTGCTGTGACAGCAGTCCGAATCGTCACGCGACCGCTCACTACCGCTCGAGCCATCATCCGATCATCAGATCGTTCGAGAAGGGTGAAGAATGGGGCTACTGCTATATCGACGATATGTTCTTCGAAAAGCTGCCAGAGATCTAGTTCAATGGGGAGGAAAAATAAATGGCTACAAGTGCGGAATGGCACGAGGATTATGCATCGATGAGTGAACAGGCGCGCAATTTCTCGCGTGCCGTCAAATCGGTTCAGGAAGAATTAGAAGCAGTTGACTGGTACAACCAGCGTGCCCAGGCGACAAAGGATGATAGCTTGCGAAAGATCCTCGAGCACAATCGTGACGAGGAGGTCGAGCATGCAATGATGACGCTCGAGTACCTTCGGCGAACGAATCCGGTTTTCGCAAAGCATATGAAAACCTATCTTTTTACTACGGCCGACATTACCGAGATCGAAGAAGCAGAAGATTGATTTATGATCGGACCGTAGGTCGCGCAGATCGCGATCGATCTTCGGCTCAGGTTTTCTTTCGCAACAGGCTAAAGAGGAAAAACACCGCGGCCGTCGAGATGATCGCCGGGCCAAGGGCCAGGTTTACTGTCACCGGACCTATTACGACTGTCGGATAAACACGATTGATCGAGAATCCGATTATTACCGCCAGGACGCTTGCGGCCGATGAGACGGCGAGAAATGCGGTCAACGTGTGGGTGAGCTGTCGTCCGATCGCGGCGGGAATAATTATTAGCGCTCCGACAAGCAAAGCTCCCAAGAATCTGAGTCCCAAGAGGACAGTTAAGCTAAACATCAACAGGTAGTATAGGTTTACACGCGAGACGTTGATGCCTGTAGCGGCTGCAAGATCTGGCGAAAACAACCCGATGATCAACTGGTGCCGAAATAGCCAAATGAAAGCGATGATGCAAACAACCGCCACTACGCCAGCGATGAACCACGCGAGTGTAAGCTCCTGAAAGCCTCCAAAGAGTGCCGCGATAAGATCTTCGCTGGGGGTAATAAGGGTGCCGATCGCAAGTGCCGCGGTAAACATTACGCCGACCGCGACGTCGGTGGGGATCTTGCCGCCTTTTTCGAGGCGCCAAATGAGCAGCGTTCCAAGCAGCAGCGTTGTTGCCGCCCCGGCCAACGGATTGATGTTGAAAAGAAACGCGAAACCAAGACCCGGCAAGGCGATGTGCGAAATAACATCGCCGGCAAGGCTCATTCTTTTCATCAGGGCAAAGCTGCCGATGAGCCCCGCGGCCAAAGCGGTCAATAGAGCCAGGATCAGTGAGAACATCTCGGGCGTCTTCATTGGTTGTTGGTCTCTTGAACGTTCCTCAACTGCTCATGATGATCATGCCGGTAATAATCGAGCGATTCGCCATAAAGTTCTTCCAGGATCTCTTGCGTCAAAACCTCAGGTTTCCCGAGACAAACGCTACGCTTGTTGAGACACAAGACCTTTGTCGCGTGGTGATAGACAAAACTCATGTCATGGGTAACGGCGATCACGGCCAGATCGTAGTCGTGCTGCAGCCGGTATATAAGACCGTATATATGTTCCTCGCCCGGTTCGTCTACGCTTGCCGTTGGCTCATCGAGAATGAGGACGTTCGGCTTGCCGATCAGTGCAAAGGCTATCAAGCCGAGCTGAAACTGACCGCCTGATAAATGTCCCACCGGTGTGTCGAGTAAGCGTGGCGATAAACCTACATTCTTGCAGACCTCGACAACAGATTCGATACTTTGCTTTACAACGGCGGCTTTCGACGTAAAAAGGTCGCGATAGGTGATCGGCAGGTGACGATCGGCGTCGATCTTTTGCGGCACATAGCCGATCCTGACATCCGGCGACCACTTGATCTCGCCCGTATGCGGGACTAGACCCAAAAGAGCCTTTAGCATCAGCGTCTTACCGGCGCCATTTGGACCGATGATAATAAGCCGTTCACCCGATTCGACGTCAAAGCTCAAATCTACGAGGAGGCGTCGCCGATCGATAGTTACGAACAGATCTTTTACTTGCAGCACGTTCATCTGTGGGCGGTCTCACACATACTAAAATATGCAAGTATGGTTCGTAAATCCCCGATAAGCAACATGATAGGCTAATAAGCGACAAATGATAGAATTTGTGACTAGTAGTTTCTCATATTCGAATTCCGACGACTCTAAAAAGTAAATGATCGATCTACGAAGCGATACCGTCACCAAACCAACCGCCGAGATGCGTGCGGCGATGGCCGCCGCCGAAGTCGGCGACGATGTTTTTGGCGAGGACCCGACGGTCAACCGTCTGCAGGAGCGAGCCGCGGAAGTTTTTGAGAAAGAGGCCGCGCTATTCGTCCCCACCGGATCGATGGGAAACGAACTTGCGGTCAAGGTTCACACCAGACCGGGGCAGGAGATCGTGATCGAGGAACGGGGTCATGTGTTGAATTTCGAGTTGGGTGCCGCCGCCGTCATCTCCGGCGTGACAATTCGCCCCGTTAAAAGCACAGACGGTTCGGGACACCTGACATGGGACGAGATCGCCCCAGCGCTCCACATTGATGGTCCGTACTATGTTTCACGCACCGCGCTCGTGTGTCTCGAAAATACACACAACTTTGCGGGCGGGAGCGTTATGACCGCCGAACATTGTGCCGACATCTGCGAAAGATCGCATGAGCTTGGGCTGCCGGTCCATATGGACGGTTCCCGCATATTTAACGCGTCCGTTGCACTTGAAACGACCGTCGCCGATCTAACACGCGACTGCGATACTGTGATGTTCACCTTATCCAAAGGCCTCGGCGCCCCGGCGGGCTCCGTACTGCTTGGCCCCAAGGATCAGATAGCCGAAGCTCGCATCTGGCGAAAGCGTCTCGGCGGCGGAATGCGTCAGATCGGAATTCTCGCCGCGGCCGGATCGATCGCGTTGGAAGAGGGACCGAAGCGTCTATACGAGGATCACGAGAATGCAAGGCGACTTGCCGAGGGGCTCGCCGAGATAAAAGGGACTTCCATCGACGTTAACGGAGTCGTAACAAACATCGTCATTTTTGACATTTCGGGTACGGGCAAGACCGTGGCCGCGATCGTCGACGGCCTTCAACAGAAAGGCGTACGAGCTATCGGATTTGGAACGCTGATCCGTATGGTGACTCATTTGGACGTATCGCGTGCCGATATTGATACTGCGTTGTCCGCGTTACAACAAGTCTGCGGCTAACGCGCGCGGTTTGAGCTCGAAGATCAATTATGGATATTGAAGAGCTTCGAAAATTTTGTCTTTCATTTCCCCGTGCGACCGAGGACATCAAATGGGGATCAGACCTCTGCTTCTGCGTCGGCAAAAAACTGTTTTGTCTAACCGGTGCCGATGCAATGCATGGATTGTCTATAAAATGTACGCCCGAGAAATTCGACGAGTTGATCGAACGCGAGGGAATAGATCCGGCCGCTTATGTCGGCCGCTACAAATGGGTGCGCATCGAGGACCTCGATGCCGTCACCCCCGACGAGTTAAGATCCCTTATTGAAAAGTCTTACCAGCTTGTATTTGATAAACTACCGCCTAAGATAAAAAAGACCATTTCTTAAAGCTGATGATCATTGCCATTGATGGCCCGTCCGGAGCGGGTAAATCCACGCTCGGGAAGATGTTGGCCAAAAAGCTAAATCTTCTTTACCTCGACACCGGGGCGATGTACCGTGCCGTTGCTCTTGCGGTTACGAGGGCTGGCGTTGGCTTCGACGACATAGAACGCGTCGCCGAAATAGCCGAAACCTCAAAGATAGAGCTCGTTGGCGAGCCCGACGCGCTCAAAGTACTACTGAATGAGACGGACGTGTCGGTCGAGATCAGAACGCTGACCGTAGCACAGGCGGCGTCGGTCGTTTCGACCGTTTCAGAGGTCCGGCGGATCATGGTCGAGCACCAGCGGCAGATCGGCGAGGCGGCCGCCGGCGGCTGCGTTCTCGAAGGCCGCGATATCGGCACCGTCGTATTTCCCAATGCGGATATTAAGTTCTTTTTAACGGCGAAACCCGAGGCACGGGCTCGTCGGAGGTTCTTGGAAGACCAATCAAAGGGCCGCATCTCGACATATGAGCAAACGGTCGCCGAGATCAACGAAAGGGACGAGCGGGACGTTTCGCGTGAAGACTCGCCGCTGACGATCGCGGACGATGCGATCGTGATCGATACGAGCGAACTCGATCTGACCGAGGTCTTTGAGCAGATGTTGGCTAAGATCGGGGAGCGGCACGCCGTGGTTGATACGTAGTGATTCTCAGAACGCCGCACGGCCGGTGGGTGATGGGTCAAATAGCCAAAAGAGAGGTTTATTGGCCCGTCAACCGCGCGCTAAAGAACAGGCCGCTCCTCCGGAGCTAGATGAATTGTTCTTCACCTCGGTTCTACCGAACAGGTCGCTCCTAACCCAAGCTGAAACGATCATGGTGCCGTTCTGAGCCCGATACGGGCGACCTGTCTGTAGAAAAACGACAAACCAAAATTCGGTAAGCTCCTTTAGGAGCGTTTTGTCATTCGATAGCGAGCTAAATTAAAGATATTTCCATGATCTCGGCGGACGCGCCGCGCAAGGCGTCGGTTTTCGAAATAACCCACCACCGGCCGATGTAATTGTTTGACTTGAAATGGTGCGAAAGCTACCATTGTTAGTTGCTCTTTATGTGCTCCCGTAGCTCAGTCGGATAGAGCAACAGCCTTCTAAGCTGTGGGTCGCACGTTCGAGTCGTGCCGGGGGCGAAGTTTGATATTTCAAATCTCGGATCTCAGATCCGAGATGTTATGTGGCGGCTATAGTTCAGCGGTTAGAGCGCCTGATTGTGGTTCAGGATGTCGAGGGTTCGAATCCCTCTAGCCGCCCCACAAACTTCTTAAGCATTTTCCGCATCTGACTTAGGGTCCGAGCGATTATTCTTGTCATTAGTCTTTCCACGCTTGTTTCGCGCACTGTAGTTATGTGTCGGCACTCTTTGTTAAATAAAGTGTTCTTATTGCTGTCGCTGTTATTCGCACTAGTTGCGTCAGTAGCCGCGCAGAAACCGTCTCCCGGCCCATACGCTGGTGATGAGTTGTTGATCAAATTCACAAACGGTTCGGCCTCAAACGCGGCACGCGCAGCAAATCGCACAATGGGCGTCAAGGTTCTCGAAGAACTCGGGGACCTAAATTGGCAGCGGGTTAAGCTGCCCGCCGGGCTTTTGGTCGACGATGCGATTGCTCGGTATAACAAGATGGACGGCGTCGAGTACGCCCAGCCCAACTTTTATTATCATTTGCTAAACACGCCGAATGATCCGCAATTCATCAATCTTTACGGGCTGACAAAGATCTCGGCACCGGCGGCGTGGGACCTGTCGATAGGCAGTCCGAACGTTGTGGTCGCCGACATCGATACCGGTTTGCGATACACCCACGACGACATCGCCGCGAATGCCTGGGTAAACTCCGGCGAGATTCCGGGCAATGGCATCGACGACGATGGGGATGGTTTTGTCGACGACGTATACGGATACGACTTTCGCTATAACAGCCCCGATCCGATGGACCAAAACGGCCATGGCACGCACACGGCGGGGACGATCGGTGCGGTCGGAAACAATCTGATAGGCGTTGTCGGCGTAAACTGGTCGGTCAAGATAATGGCGATCAAGATCTACAGCCCGACAGGAACCGATACGACCTCGGCGATGCTCATCAATGCCTACAATTACGTTCGCATGATGAAGAACCGTGGTGTAAACATTCGCGTGACAAATAATTCTTACGGCGGCTGTACCGAGGCGTGTGGTTTCGACCAGGCGACCAAGGACGCAATCGACGCACTTGGTAACGCCGGCATACTTAATGTATTTGCCGCGGGCAACTCAAATTCGAACAATGACACCGCGCCGTTTTACCCGGCAAGTTACACATCGCCAAGCATTCTTGCTGTCGCGGCGTCGGATTCGAATGACTCGAAGGCCGGCTTTTCGTCTTATGGGGCGAATAGCGTTGATCTGGCCGCTCCCGGCGTGGGTATATTGAGCACGTACTATAGCTCTAATTCTTCATATACGACGTTAAGCGGCACATCAATGGCGACACCACATGTTGCCGGTGCCGCGGCACTCTTGGCCGCCTACCGGCCGGCGTTGTCAGCGGCATCATTAAAGGCGACCCTGATGAATACCGTTGACCCCATCCCGGTTTGGAATGGCCTCGTAAAGTCTGGCGGGCGTCTAAACATCTTTAATGCATTGCAAAACCCGACCGTCTGCAGCTTTAACACAGGAACGGGTTCGATCGACGTCGGAACGGACGGCGGCGTATTTAACATCAATGTGACCGCGGCGACAAATTGTGACTATGGCGTAAAAAGTAACGATACGTGGATCCAGGTGCTAAGTTCAGCCACGCTTAGTGGTAACGGAACGGTAACGATCAGTGTCGCGCAAAACCCGACGGCGAGAACGGGTACGATCTCGATAGCCGGACAGGCCTTTACCGTCAACCAACAGATGACGCAGCGTGTTGTTAGCGTTGTAAACAGCTATGTGACGCCGGGCCAGATGGCAACCTTGCCGATCGACATCAATAGCCTTGGCAATGAGGCTTCGGTCGCATTCAGCCTCTCGTACGATCCGACCCTGATTACAACCCCAACCGTTGCATGTGGATCGAGCGCACCCGGGTGTAATATCACGATGACCAATCCGTCCGCCGGTGTCCTGGGTGTAACTGTTGTTCCCGTTGCGCCGTTTAACGCCGGTCTTCGCGAGATCGCGGATGTGACTTTCAATACGGTGGCGACAAACGCTTCAAACTCCCCAATAAACTTTAGCGATGCACCTACGTTGCGATTGGTGACGAATGCGTCTAATGATGCGTTGGCAACGAACTATACGAATGGCTTTGTTGTCTTTGCACAAGGGATGGAGGGCGATATCGCTCCCGAAAAGACGGGTGACGGGCAGCTGCGTGCGAATGACGTAACGATCGAACGACTTTTCGTCGTCGGCAACCTAGTGCCCGACCTGACATTCAATGAGTTTCAACGGGCCGACGTTGCACCGCGTAACACCGGCGGCGACGGCCAGCTCGATGCTGCCGACATAGTTCAGACCAGGCGATATGTGTCGGGGCTCGACATCATGCAGCCGGCAAATGGGCCGGGCGGGCCACTGCCGCCCGTGTTGACGGCAACTGCCGGTATCGAAGGCAGGGTTGAGAAGACTTCCGATCTATCGATGCGAATCGTATCCGCCGTCGCCTCACTGGGTGAAACTGTATCGATCCCGATCGAGTTGGATAATTATGGTGACACGGTCGCCGTGAGTTTTACTTTGGACTTTGACGTTTCGAAACTTCGCAATCCGCGGATCGCTCTCGGCCCCGGGGCATCTGCGGGAGCGGTGCTGACGACAAACAGAAGCAAGGTGGGGAAGGGCCGGGTGGCCGTGCTTGTCGATTCGAATGAACCGTTCAGAGGAAGCCGGATCGTCGTCGTCACCTTTGACGTGGCGGCGAATGCCGCCGGCGATGACACGTCGGTAACATTCTCAGACGCGATCGCGCGGCGGTCAGTGTCCGATCAAATGGGTAATTTGTTTCCCGTCGAATATGTCAACGGCACGGTATCGATCGCCTCCGCTATACGCCGGCATAAGTCACGTTGAGCGGGGCCTCGGCCGGCACTCGAAGTTTTGCGGGATCGGAATAATAAGAAAGATGGGCCGGCGTTTCCAACTATTAACCGGGATGAAGCGTCTAACGCATCAGTTTCATTGAACAAATATTAGTTTTGTGGGACCTCAGCGAGAACATATTTTTTGCAAAAATGGGGCTAAACGAGTATATTCTAGATTCTTAAACATGTGCCGTTTCTTTACCGGTGGTTTTAGATCTCCGGTCGCTTAGGGAAGACTTTTATGAGAATTATGTTAGTCCGCAACAGCAAGGTCGCGTTGTTCATTATCGCTGTCTTGATACTTATA
>OCZT010007669.1_pt1 | contig 10550 bp, 14 predicted proteins | sample 1539031 | NCBI WGS metagenome assembly OCZT01 (sample SAMEA3539308, study PRJEB22396) | soil metagenome | biome: tundra; feature: field; material: soil | place: USA | collected 2010-05 | depth 0.15 m
AACTAGCTGACGGAACGATTCACCCAGGGTTCGATTCCTTGCTGGTTGACAACGGTGCGCCCGGTTCGATTCCTCGCTGGTAGACAACGTCGTCGCCGGTCGTGCCAGCGCCACCGGCTCCCCGGCACCGTAGACTGAACTCATGGTTCAGGCTGAGAACCTGCCCCCGAGCGGCGACCGACGCCGTCACGGGCTGGACCTGGAGCGCCTCCAGCAGTTGCGCGAGGAATGGGAGCAGGGTCCACTCAAGAAATCGCTGGCTCGCGGCGAGCGCAAGCAGGTGTTTGAGACGCCCTCGGGGCTGCCGATCGACGTCGTTTACACGCCTGCTGACATCGCCGACCTCGACTACGAGCGTGATCTCGGCATGCCCGGCCAGTACCCCTTCACACGCGGCATCCGCCCCAACATGTACCGCGGCCAGGCCTGGTCGATCCGCCAGTACGCCGGCTTCGGCACCGCCGAGGAGTCGAACAAGCGCTTCAAGTTCCTCCTCGAGCACGGCCAGCCCGGGCTTTCAGTGGCCTTCGACCTGCCCACCCAGATGGGGATGGACTCCGACGACGATCGCGCCGACGGCGAGGTCGGTCAGGTCGGCGTTGCCATCGACTCCCTGGCCGACATGGAGACGCTCTTCGAGGGCATCCCGCTGGCCGAGGTCTCAACGTCCATGACCATCAACGCCCCGGCGCCGGTGCTGGCGGCGATGTACATCGTGGTGGCTGAGAAACAGGGGGCCGCGCCGGATCAGATCAACGCCACCACCCAGAACGACGTCCTCAAGGAGTACGTCGCGCGAGGCACCTTCATCTACCCGCCCGGCCCCTCACTCCGCCTGGCCGCCGACCTGATCGCCCACTGCGGCCGACGCGTGCCCAAGTTCAACGCCATCTCGCTCTCCGGCTACCACATGCGCGAGGCGGGCTCCACGGCCGTGCAGGAGATTGCCTTCAGCTTCGCCAATGCGATGGCGTACATCGACGCCACCCTGGAGCGGGGTATCGCCGTCGACGAGTTCGCGGGACGGCTGAGTTGGATCTTCAACACCCACATCGACTTCTTCGAAGAGATCGCCAAGTACAGGGCCCTGCGCCGGATGTGGGCCAAGCTGATGCGCGAGCGCTACCACGCCACTAAGCCCGGCAGTTGGATGCTGCGCACCCACACCCAGACCGGGGGCTCGCTGCTGACCGCGCAGCAGCCGGAGAACAACATCACCCGCGCCGCTATCCAGGCCCTGTCGGCCGTGCTTGGCGGGGTCCAATCAATGGCGCTGAGCTGCTACGACGAGGCGCTGGCGATTCCCACCGAGAAGGCGCAGCAAATCGCAGTGCGCACCCAGCAGATCATTGCCGAGGAGATCGGGGTCACCGACACCGTCGACCCGCTGGCGGGGAGCTACTACGTCGAGCACCTGACCAATGAGCTGGAGCTGCGGGCCTGGGCGGAGCTGGAAAAGATCGAGAAGGAGATCGGCGGCGCGGTGGCGGCGATCGAGTCCGGCTACTACCAGCGCTGCATCCAGGAGGAGTCCTACAAGTTCGAGAAGGCTGTGCAATCGGGCGAGCGGGTTGTGGTCGGGGTCAACAAGTACCGCAACGAGGACGAGGAGCCGCACCCGTTCTTCCGGGCCGACAACAAAGCCCTGGAGCGGGCCCAGGTCGCCAAGCTGGAGGCGCTGAGAGCGCATCGGGACGCGGCTGCCGTGGAGAGCTCACTGGCGGGCCTACGGACCGCCGCCGAAGACGGCAAGACGGACCTGATGCCCCCGATCATCGGTGCCGTCAGGGCCTACGCCACGCTGGGCGAGATCTGCGGGGTTATGCGCGACGTCTTCGGCGAATATCGCGCCCTGGCAATCGTCTGAGCGAGCTCGAGGTCGTAGATCCCGAGTCCCGGCTGGCGGGGCTCGGCTATGCCTTGCCGGAGTCGCCACCGGTGGCGGGGCTGTACGTCCCCGCAACGCGGGCCGGCGACCTCGTCTTCAGCTCCGGGGCCGTCCCCATCCGCGACGGCCAGGTGACCCACAGCGGCAAGGTCGGCGCCGAGGTCAGCCTGGAGGAGGCACAGGCCGCCGCTCGAATCGCCGTCGTCAATGCGCTGGCTTCGGTTCGCGCCGAGGTGGGGTCGCTGAGACGGGTGATGCGAGTGATCAAGCTGACCGGCTACGTCGCCAGCGCCCCCGGCTTCTCCGACCAGCCCGCGGTGATGAACGCCGCTTCGCAGCTTCTCATCGACGCCTTCGGCGAGGCTGGGCAGTCGGCGCGGACCGCCGTGGGCGTGGCCGAACTGCCGTTGGGCGTGCCGGTCGAAGTCGACCTGGTGGTGCTGCTCCGCTAACCCGGCTTTGCGGCTTTGGCCCCAGCCGCCGGCCTCGTTGCTACCGGCCTTTTGGCCGCCGGCTTGGTCACGGCCGGCTTCTTGGCGGCAGAGCGGGAGGCCAGTTGCCTGCGGCCTTGGCCGCCCGCTTGATGTCGCGGTATTTCAGCAGCGCCGCGTGGCTGTCGACGTCGGCCAGGCTGAACCAGCTCGGCGAGTACTTCTCCCAACCCGGGATCGGCATCGCCAGGCGCTTGGCAAGGCTTCCGATGATGACGCCGGCCTTGTTGGCGCTGAACCCGGGCAGCTTGGCGATGCGCTTGCTGACCTCGGTGGCGTCGGCCGCGGTGGTCCAGATCCGCGCCGGGTCGCCGCCGTAGTCCTGAACGATCTGCCTGGCCAGCGTCTGCGTGCGCCTAGCCATGCTGGCCGGGTAGCGGTGGAGGGGAGGCTTGCTGACGAAGGCCTCCACCAGCGCCAGCTCATCCATCGCCGCGATCTTGCGCGCGTCGAGTCTGCCCCCCAGCCGCTGGCGCAGCTTCTCGGGCGCGCCGAAGGCCCACTCCATCGGCACCTGCTGGTCGAGCAGGAAACCGACCAGGAGCGCCATCGGGTCTTTGGCCAGCAGCTTGGCGGCATCCCGGTCGTCGGTCCAGGCCAGTGCCGCGTCGGCCTTCCTGGCGCCCATCAGCGGCCCAGGCTCAGAAGCGCGGAACCGACCTGCACCGCCGCCAGCAGCTCGCCCTCGATGTCGATGAGGCCGCCCAGGTAGGCGTCGATAACCTGCATCTCGCCGGAGATGACCTTCTGCATGGTGGTCGCGTCCACGCTCAGCTGGCAGTCCGGGTGGCGCGGCGGCGCGCCCGACTGCAGGCTGCCGCCGACCCCCTCGACCCACATCCCCATCCCGCCGCGAACCTCCAGCGAGACCAGCGGGTTGTCGATCAGCGGGCTGGGCAGCGGCGCGCTGGGCGGGTCGTCGAGCCGGAAGCTCTCACGCCCTGCCGCCAGGGTCTGCCGATAAACGCCAGGGGTGGTCTTGCGCACGACCTCCTGGTAGAGGAACGAATGCGCCTCGGCGAAGGCCACGATGCAGCCGGCCAGGAACAATCGCTGGGCCCGGTAGCGGTCACCCGGCACGCCAACAGCGGCGGCGGCGGCCTCACCGGCGTGCTCCAGGTTGTGCTGCCACCGGCGCAGCGTCAGTGGGTAGTTGTCGGTCATGTTGTGGACGTCGACCACCTCGAGCCCGGCAGCTTCGAAGGCGTTGATGTACTCGCCAAGTCGCTTGACGTGCCCGGTGGGGAAGATATGCCTGGTCATGAACTCCAGTTCTGGGGTCATGTCATCGGGCTCGTTTGAGGCCTTGATCGAGTGCTCCAGGCAGAGCCCCTCGTCGGTCAACACCCTGCTGACCTCCTTGAAGAGGAGATCGATATCGGCGATCTGCTCGGTGGCGCCGATGGTGACGATCTTGTCGAAGCTGGCGTCCTCGAAGGGCAGCTCGCGGGCCTCCTGCACCACCACTCTGACCCGGTCTGACAAACCACGGCGGGCTGCCTCTGCCTCGACGTACCTGGCCTGCTCCACCGCCAGCGTCAGCCCGGTGACCTGGCACCCAAGCTGAGCCGCTCTCAGGACCACGTTGCCCCACCCACATCCGATGTCGAGCACCCGGTCGCCGGGCTTCAGCTGCAGCTTGCGGAAGACCATCTCGATCTTGCGCTCCTGGGCCTGGTCGAGGGTGTCATTGCCGTCGCGGAAGTAGGCGCAGGTGTAGCTCATGGTGGTCTTGTCCAGAAAGAGAGCGAAGAACTCCGGCGGCAGGTCGTAGTGGAACCGGATCCCGGACTCAACTTCGTCTGGCGACTCGATGGCTCGCGACATAGTCCTCCTTTGTCTGTACGGGGCCGGACTCTAACCGGCCGGGAAAAAATCGTGGCCGCAGTTTTTGCAGATCCCGCCATCGGTGCGGCGGGTGGCGCCGCACTTTGGGCAGGGCTCGTGGTTAGGGATGCTGATAAGCCATATCACGCCCAGGACCACGGCGCCAACACAGTAGATGGCGATCGCGGTGCCGAAATCGGCAAAAGCCCGGGTCATGGCGGCAAAGCGGCAGAAGCTGACGATGCCGCCTTCGTCGGGGCAGCCGTTGGGGGGCGATGAAGATCTGCGCGAACGCGTAGATCACCAGGCCCACGGCGATGACAAACCAGATCAACAGCGCCCAGGTCGCCTTGCGCTGGGGTCGCAAGAATTTGGACACGGCTCGACTAAAGCTCACTTAAATGAGCAACCCGACCGCTGAGGAGCCTGCGGCCGGGTTGCTGCGGATGGGGAAGTCTGTTCGGCTGATATAACGCGCAGAGAGGTCAGAATCACAGCTGACCTCTGCGGGGAGACCGGCAATCGGCTATACGGCATGCGACCGACGGGTCTAGTGTCCGGCCCTCGCTCTTCGCCTGTGAGCGGTGATTGGGATCCAACGGCATGACCGGTGATGGAGCATCAGCCCACGCTTGGGTGGAGACCTGCGAGCACCCCTGGGGTCGCAACCGACACAGGAGGTGTCCATGAGCGTATCTGTGGGAGTAGACATTGGCGCCTACAAGCACGCTGCGGCCGTCTGCCGCGACGGTGCCCGAGAAGCTGAGCGTGGCGCGCTCAAAATCCCGGCGAACCGGAAGGGCTTCGAGGACTTCGAGGCCTGGATGGTCCAGCAGGGCGAGCCGGTGACCTCGGTGGTGATGGAGTCCAGCGGCCACTACTGGTGGAACCTGGCCAGTCACCTGCGTCGGAACGGCTACGAGGTCGCGGTGGTCAACCCGCTGGAGGCCAAGTACTTCGCCAAGAGCCGGCTGCAGCGGAGCAAGAGCGACCCCGCCGACGCGCGCACACTTGCAGCGTTGGGAATGCGAGACCAACCAAGGATCTCAGACCCCCTGGTGGGAGCCGAGCTCAAGGAGGCGAGCCGGTTCGCCATGCGCCTGGTGCGCGAGCAGGCCCGGGCCTGCCAGCGGATCCAGCGCCTGGTCGACGTGGGCTTCCCCGAGTTGCGTGAGGTCTAGGATGACCCGACCTGTGTGAGCGCGCTGGCCGTTCTACGCAAAGCGCCGACCGCGAAGGCGGTCGTGCGTATGCGCGCGGAGACGCTGGCCAAGGTGAAGCGCCCTGGTGACGGCGGACGCGCGGTTGGTCCCGCAAAGGCAGCGCAGTTGAAGCAGTTGGCAGCCGAGTCCGTGGCCGCACCCGAGCTCGAGGCGCAGGTCGCATTCGAGATGGAACTGCTCATCTCTGAGTACGACCTCTACGAGCAGCAGATCGTCGCCGCCGAGAAGAAGTTGCAGAGCTTGCTCGACGGCGATGTCGCTCGTCGCCTGCTCACCATGCCGGGCGTGGGCCCAGCGACCGCGGCCACCCTTATGGCCGAGATTGGGGACATATGGCGCTTTGAGGACGTCGACCAGCTCCTGGCCTACGCCGGCGTCCACCCCAAGGAGCAGAGCTCCGGCAAGAAGGGCGCCAACCCCGAGACCAGCTGGACCATGGCCAAGACCGGTAACGCCTACCTCCGCGCTGCTGCCTACCGGATGGCCGTGGTGGGCATCCAGCACAACCCGATCATCCGCGACCACTACGCCCGCAAGCGGAGCGAGGGTAAGTCGGCAATGAACGCCGTCGGCCACTGCATGAGCAAGTCCCTGTCCCTGGTCTGGGGGGTCTGGCGCAGCGGCAAGGACTTCGACCCCGTCAACCGACCGGGGCTACGAGCTTGACAAGACCCTATGGGATCTAGGCCCGGGACCGACCGGGGAGCCGAAGCCGCTTGGGCGCTTCGGCGTCGAAGACCTTGGCCATCGCAGTGGCCAGGCCCTTGAGTTCAGCCTCGGCGAGGTGACTCGCGAAGTGTCGCTGGATGCCGCGTAGGTGCACCGCCCCCGCTCGTCGCAGCGCCCGGCGGCCTTCGGTGGTGATGACAGCGTTGACGCCACGGCGATCGCTGGGGCAGACCTCGCGCCGGATCAGCCCATCGGCCTCCATGCGCGTCGCCACCTGGGTCAGACCACTCTTGCTCAGGAACACGCCGCGGGCCAGCTCCTGCATCCGGAGCGCCCCTAGGGGCGCTTCCGACAGCCTCACCAGCACCTCGTACCAACTCAGGGGCATCCCCCGCGATTCCTCCAGTTCGCGTTCGAGGTGCTCCACCACCGCAGCGTAGGAGCCGAGGAACGTTCGCCACGCCAGCAGCCCCGATTCAGATGGGCGCTCTGCCACGGCCACAGCCTAAACCACCCCGACGGCCCTGGGAATACCGTTCGCAAACAAATAGTTCTTGAATGAACTAACCAAAAATGTGGGCTGGCAGAGGCGCAACCCAGCGCCATCCAGGCGGCCCGGGAGAGAGAACATGGCCCGATTCGAACTGGACCCAGCCCATACCCACATCGGTTTCAGCGCCAGGCACATGATGGTCAGCACGGTGCGGGGAACCTTCTCCGACTGGAGCGGCTACGTCGACGGCGACCCCGGCGATCCCACGGCAGGCGTGGCCGAGGCGACCATCAAGACCGCCAGCGTCAACAGCGGTGCCGAGGACCGCGACAAGCACCTCCGCGGCGAGGACTTCTTCAACGTCGAGCAGTACCCGGACATGACCTACCGGAGCACCAGCGTCGAGAAAATCGACGACAGCAACTACAAGGTCGCCGGCGACTTGACCATCAAGAACCTCACCAAGCCGGTCATCCTGGACGTTGAGGTCGGTCAGCCCTTCAGCGACGGGTGGGGCAACGAGCGCATCGGTGTCAGCGCCACCGGCAAGCTGAACCGCAAAGACTGGGGTCTGGAGTGGAACATGGTCATGGATGCCGGCCGCCTGCTGGTCAGTGAAGAGGCAAAGCTGGAGGTCGACACCGAGCTGGTGCACAAGCTCGAAGCTGAGGCAGTCGCCTAAGCCGAACTGACTGAGATCGTGGGAGCGCTCAGCGCGCCCCCGCTGTCTCCTTGTCGACCAGGGCGACGGGCACCGGCTCGTCCGCGGTGGGAGCATCGGCGGCCAATCCCAGCACCCATCGGGGAACCGCGGGGCCGGCCTCAACCGGCAGGCCACCGTCGTCGTCATCCGGCGCCGCAGACTCGCGCGCGGCGGCGAAGAAGACAATGCTGGCCACGGTCCAGATCGTGATCTTCACAGCCGCGAAGAGGATGAGCCCCGCATAGAGCTGGTCGTTCATCGCGCCGATGAGTGGCGGTGCCGCGGCGTGGAAACCGGCGTATAGGTCGCGGGGGGACATGATCAGGAAAATCGCCGGCATGCTGATGGGCAGGCCGCCGATGACCACGTAGCCACACGCGGCGATGCCACTGACGCGGGCGGGGGCGATGAGCACCGACCAGAAGGCGATGGCACCCAGCAGCAAGGCGCTGAGCGCCAACGCCGTGATCAGTCCGCCCTCGCTGAGGACCGCGACCACCGGCGGCAGCTGGACGCTGATGGTGCCAGCCGCCATTAGGAAGACGGCCAGGAACGGCGAGATGGTGAAGTGGCTTGCGGCGGCGGCTCGCTCCGAGCGATCGAGCAGCCACAGCGGCGCCACCACCAGGGTCAGCAGGGTGCTGATGGCGGCCTGGATGACCACCAGGTGCGGCAACTTGCCGCTGGCGGCCGCCAGGATGACCGCCGGGCCGGCAAACCGAGCCGCCAGCGCCAGGCCACGGCGCTGGGACATCACATGCTCTGGCTGAAGAAGGAGACCATGAGCTTGCCGAAGGCGCTGTTGCGGGCGTCCATCGCCGCCGCCATCCCCTTTTCGCTCATCAGCGACGCCATCATGGTGTCGGAGTCCTTGTAGACCGCCTCGAACATCCAGTAGAACTCGGAGTCCCCACGGGGCGAGCCGGTGATGCGGTGCACGTGCATGTGCTCGACGTCAGGCCACTCCTTGCAGATGGGGAGGTGATCCTCGACGAACCATTTCTCGAACGCGGCGGTGTCGTCGGGCTTGCGGTAGAGGGCAGTCCACTTAACCAACGGTTTCTCCTTCTGGCGCAGGGTCGCGTTCTGGCTCTGGGGCAGGGTCCCCTGCTGGTTCTGGATTATGGCTCCTGGGGTTTGTAATCGGCGTCAGGTTCTTCTCCAGCCACGGTCGCATGACTTCGTAGCGCTCGGGCAGGACAAGCGCCTCGCCCAGGCTCTCCATCGGCTCGTCGACGTCGAAGCCCGGGCCAAGGGTGGCGATCTCGAAGAGAACGCCGCTGGGCTCACGGAAATAGATCGACCGGAAGTAGGTCCGGTCGATGATTGGAGTCGGCTGGACGCCGGCGCCGACCAGCGTGGTGTGCCAGTCCCCGTGGTCGTCATTGACCGAGGCCCAGGCGACGTGGTGGACGCTGCCGGCACCCTGGATGGGGCTGGTCGACGGTGGCGGGTCGATGTCGTAGGTCGCCTGACGCCCGGGCGAAGGGTGGCGGAACCGCTCGCCATCGGCTTTGAAGCCAAGGAGGTCCGTGAGCACCTTCGCGGTCGCCTCGCTCTGGGCGCTGAAGGCGTGGACGCCGGCAAAGCCAAGCAGCGCGTGCTCAGCGGGGATGTCCTCTGCCTCGGCGCGGAGCGGTGGGTCACCGATGTCGGTGGCGACGAGCTCGAGCCCCAGGCCCTCCCTGTCGTGAAAGCGCAGGGCGTCCTCGCGGCGCACCGCCCGGATCCCCTCCCCCAACAGGCGGTTGCCCCAGAAATTGAGGCTGGCCTCGCCGGCGACAGTCCAGCCGATGCGGTGAACCATGCCCGCACCGGCCTGGCCGCGCCGGGCGCCGGGGAACTCGAAGAAGGTCAGGACGCTACCCGGGGTGCCCGTCTCATCGGCGTAATAGAGGTGATAGACCTCGGGGGCGTCGAAGTTCACCGTCTTCTTGACCATGCGCATCCCCATGACGCGGCAGTAGAAATCGACGTTGGTCGGAGCGTCGCCGGTGATGGCGGTGATGTGGTGGAATCCCTCAAGGTCGGGCATACCGCTAATCTAAGCCTCCTGTGCTCGCTGCTGGAAACGCTGGGCGCCGGCCAGGGTCTCTCCGGACCCGATTGTGGCGATGCCGTGCCAGTACTCGTTGCGCAGAGCTTCTGGTAGCTCCATGCCCCATTGCTGGAAGGCCGAAAGGCGGTCGGAGCGGAGGCACGTCTGCGGCAGCGCGGCCAGATCCTTGGCCAGCGCCATCGCCGCCGGCAACGCCTGCCGCTCCTCCACGACCCGGTCAACCAGCCCGATCCGCAGCCCCTCCTCGGCGGTGACATCACGACCGGTGAGGATCATGTCAAGGGCCCGGCCGTGGCCGACCAGGCGCGGCAGCCGGATGGTGCCGCCATCGACCAGGGGGACTCCCCAGCGGCGGCAGTAGACGCCGAAAATCGCAGATGTGCTCGCCACCCGCAGATCGCACCAGAGCGCAAGCTCCAGGCCGCCGGCGACGGCGTAACCCTCTACCGCGGCGACCACCGGCTTACCCAGGGTCATCCGGGTCACACCCAAAGGCCCGTCACCGTCTTCAGCCACTCTAAGAGTTCGCTGGGCGTCGCTGCCCTCGGCAATGGTGCCGAGATCGGCGCCGGCGCAGAACGACGCGCCCGCGCCGGTGAGCACCGCGACGCTGAGCTCCGGGTCGGCGTCGTAGTTGCGGAAAGCCTCGGCCAGGGCGCGAGCCGTGGGTCCGTCGACGGCATTGCGCACTTCGGGCCGGTTGAGGCTGACGACCAGCACCGCGCCATCGCGGTCAACCTCGATTTCAGCCACGGTCGGAAGCAGCGATCTGGCGCAAGGATTGCCATTCTACGGCGATCGTCACCGCCTCGTAACCGAGCTGTCGGCAATTCGAGCACACACCCCGGAACTGAAGGTCCCATGCTGAGTCAGCCGGGGATTCAGCTCTGACGAAGGAGTTGCCTGATGACTGCAGACCGCGACCTTTCAAGCCAAAAGGCCCGTTTCTACTTTTCGCTCGAGGTCAGCCTGATCGCTTGGGTGTTGCTGACGCTGTCCACCGGCGGTGCGCTCGCCCTGCCCAGCCTGGCGCTCGCTATCTCAAGCCTCGGCGGCATGCTCTTCATCCTCTGGCTGGGCATGCGAGACCCGGTCTACATCCGCCTGCGCCAAACCGAAAGCACCCCCGCGTAAACAGCCGCCGGCCACGTCCGGCACTGTGCTTTGGTGGTCGGGTTTGGCAGGGGTTAGGAGCTG
>OCZT010007670.1_pt1 | contig 10550 bp, 10 predicted proteins | sample 1539031 | NCBI WGS metagenome assembly OCZT01 (sample SAMEA3539308, study PRJEB22396) | soil metagenome | biome: tundra; feature: field; material: soil | place: USA | collected 2010-05 | depth 0.15 m
GGGACGGCGCCAGCACCACGCAGAGCAGCCCGACCGCGGCGACCACGGCACCGGCCCGCACCACGGGCGCCGCGCCGAACCGCCGCACGGTGTGGTCTCCGATGGCCCGGCCCGCCACCATCATCGTCTGGTATGCGGCGTAGGCCAGGGGCGGCAGCGCCTTGCTGCCGTGCTGGACCTTGTTCATGTACACCGAGCTGAAATTGGACACCGCCGCGTCCCCGATGTACATGCAGCCCATGGCGATGCCGATCAGGATGATCGGCCGCCACGGGATCGCGATGCCCGCTTTCTTGGCCGCGGCCTCGGAGACGGGCGCCACATCCTCGGACTTGCCGAACAGGGCTCGCCCGCTGATCAGCGACGCGGCCAGGCCGCAGGCCCCGGCGATGCTGAAGGCGACACCCAGCGAGAGCCCGAGCTTGCCCGCGGCCGCGTTCCAGAGCCCGCCGAGGATCCCGGCCATGCTCCAGAAACCGTAGAACGCGGTGATGATGCTGTACCCGTACCGCTTCTCGGTGACCGCGCCCTGCATGTTCATGGTCGCGTCCACGACCCCGACGAACAGGCCGAACAGGGCCACCGCGGGGTAAAGCTCGCCGAGTGTGCTGGCGAAGCCGATCGCCGGCAGCGTCAGGCAGACCAGTGGCTGGGCGACGCGCAGCACGGGGCCGCTGCCGAGCCTGGCCGCCAGCGGCCCGGCGGCGACGCTGCCCACCCCGGCGATCACCGGGACGATCAACAGCACGATCGTGAGCTGCCCATTGGACAGGTGGAACTTGTCCTGAAGTACGGACACCCGGGTCACGACAACGGCGAAACAGAGGCCCTGGATGAAGAACGCCGCGACGGTGGCCCTCCGGCCCCGGCGATCACGCTCACCCCGAGGGCTTGTGCCGTCACGGTTCATCGGCCGCTCCCTGGTGTCTCGCGGGGCCGGCCGTGCCGGAGGTATTCCGCGTCAGGCTAGGGATCAGGCCGGCCGGCGTCAAGGCCGGATATCTTCGGGGGATGAGTTCCCGCCCAGCTCCGCGTGACCTGCGAGCTTCCGACGCTGATCGGGAGCGCGTGGTGGCAGCGCTTAGCGAGGCCGCGGGCGATGGCAGGCTCACCATGGACGAGCATGCGCAGCGCGTCGAACAGGCTTACGCCGCCCGCACGCTGGGGGAGCTGGTGGTGCTCACCAGCGACCTTGCCGCCCCCGGGGGGCAACCGCTGCGACTGGACAGCTCACGGGCGGTGAGCGCCTTCTTCAGCCGGGAGCGCAGGGATGGCCGCTGGGTCGTCCCTGACCGGCTCGCGGTGACCGCCGTGGCTGGCCAGGTGGTGCTTGACCTGCGGGAGGCACTGCTGCTAGGCGGCCGCACGATCGTGTACGCGACCGCCATCGGCGGCCAGGTGCACCTGCTCGTGCCGCCCGGGGTAACCGTGGTCTTCGGCAGCCTCACGGGCCGCCCGGTGGATGGGGCCGGGGCCCCGCCGCCCGCGCCCGTGCCGGGTGTGCCGGTGATCGAGATTCGCTCGTTCGTCGTCGCGGGGAGGGTCAATGTCCGCACCCCGCAACCCCGCCGCCGCAGCGGCTGGTTCCTCCGCCGTACCCGCTGAATGGCCCATTGATCGGGGGCGGCGGGTGGCTGCCGGGCGGTGAGGGGGCTGGCTAGGCCGGGCGTCAGCTGGTGCCGTCGAAGTTGACCGAACTGTAGGCGCGCAGCTTCCAGAGCTTATGCTCGCTCTGGATGGTCCGGATGGTGCCGGACCGCGCGCGCATGACCAGTGAGTGGGTGGTGGCGCCGCCTGCCCGGTAGCGCACGCCGGCCAGCAGCTCGCCGTCGGTGATACCGGTGGCGGCGAAAAACGCGTCTTCCGAGGTGACCAGGTCGTCGGTGGTGAGCACGTGCTTGAGGTCGTGGCCCGCGGCCAGGGCTCGGTCGCGCTCCGCCTCGTCGCGCGGGGCCAGCCGGCCCTGGATGACCCCGCCCAGGCACTTGATCGCGCACGCGGCGATGATGCCTTCCGGGGTGCCCCCCACGCCCAGCAGCAGATCGACCCCGGTGCCGTCGCTGGCGGCCATGATGGCCCCGGCCACGTCGCCGTCCATAATGAGCTTGATCCTGGCCCCGGCCGCCCTGACTTCCTCGATGAGCGTGGCGTGCCGCGGCCGGTCCAGGATGACGACCGTGACGTCGTGCGGGGAACAGCCCTTGGCCCGGGCGACCGCGGCGACGTTGTCCGCCACGGGCGCCTCGATGTCCACCATGTCGGCTGCGGCTGGGCCGGTAACCAGCTTGGACATGTAGAAAACGGCTGAAGGGTCATACATCGACCCCCGTGCGCTGACGGCCAGCACCGAGACTGCGTTGGGCATGCCGTTCGCCGTGAGGCGAGTGCCGTCGATCGGGTCGACCGCGACATCGCACAGCGGGCCGGTCCCGTCACCGACCTGCTCGCCGTTGTAGAGCATCGGGGCGCGATCCTTCTCCCCCTCGCCGATGACCACGACGCCGTTCATCGAGACGGAATTGATCAGCAAGCGCATGGCGTGCACGGCGTCGCCGTCGGCGCCGTTCTTGTCACCGCGGCCCACCCAGCGGGCGGCGGCCATCGCACCGGCCTCGGTGACCCTGGCGAGTTCCAGCGCGAGGTTCCGATCGGGGGCGCGGCGGCCAGGATCAGGCGCATTAAGCGGGTCGGGCTGCACCGATTCCGTGCCGCTGGCCAGGTTCTCGGTCATCAAAGAGGCGCCTTCCGTGGCTGTCAGTACTGCGATCTCACGTACCTCACGGGCAGGCGTAGCCTGGTCCCCTGGAGCAGCCGACCGTGAGGAGCGCTGCGCAGGCGTATGACAACAGACTTTCCGCAGCCTATCGTGCGGACCTCGGAGCGGGGCGCTGCCACCCGCGCCGCGCTCATGGCCGCTGCCCGTGACGTTTTCACGTCGGTTGGCTACGCCCAGGCCGGAGTTACGGACGTAGTGGCCCGGGCCGGCGCCAGCGTGGGCAGCCTCTACCACCACTTCACCGGCAAGGCCGACCTGTACTTCACCCTGTTCGAGGACTTCCATCAGAGTCAGGCGCAGCGGGCCCGCAGCGCGGTGCGCGCGGCCCGGGACGCTGGCGTGGCCGAACCGAAGCAGCTGTTCCTCGCCGGCGCGCGGGCGTACCTGGACGGATGCGTGCAAGAGCGCGAGCTGGCCAGGCTGTTTGTGCGCGGCGACGGGCCGCCAGGGTTCGACCTGCTGATGCGGCAGAGGTTGCGGGAGTGGGCGGATAAGAACGCCGACTTCTTCGCGCGCGGTGCGGAGCCGCTGGACGAGGCGCTGGCCGTGGTGATGACCGGCGCGCTCATGCTGGCTGTTGCCGAGGTCTCGCTCGGCGAGGATGCTGCGCACGCGGAGCGGCTGGCCGACGGAGTGCTGCAGGTCCTGTCCGGGATCGGGAGCCCGCTTACCGGCTGAGAGCCGCGCGGCGTCAATGAGTTCACAGCCGGCCCAGACGCGGCCAGCACCTCGCTGCGGGACAGCTACGGGACGACGGTGACAGGCCAGCGACTGGCGCGCACGAGGTGGACCGCGAGCGAGCCGACGAAACGGTGACCAGCCTTGGTCGAGGCACCAACAATCACGGCGTCCGCCTGCAGTTCGTCGGCCAGCCGGACGATTTCGGTGAAGGGATTGCCGACGCGTTCGAAGAATTCGGCCCTGACCCCGATCCGGCCACTCTGCGTCTCGACCGCGTCCCGCAGTTCACGTGCGACGTCATCGTGGGCCTGCTGCACTTGCGCAGCCGCGCCGGCCTCGGCCACCATGCTGTAGCTGCGCACATAGAGGCAGGCCAGGCGAGCGTTCTGGCGGCGCGCCATCCCCGCGGCGTAGGCTCCAGCCCGCATCGAGGTGTCCGAGCCGTCCACGGCCACCAGCAGCACGGTCGGCCCGTCCGACGGCTGATCGCTCACCCGCTTACGCTATCTGCGCGGAGCCGTCAGAATGGCGCGGTTGAGTCGCCTTGGTCCGCCTTCCGCTCGGCCGCCGCCGCGGCCAGCCGCGCGCGGGCGCCTTCCAGCCACTCCTCGCAGATAGCGGCGAGCCGTTCGCCGCGCTCCCAGAGGTCGAGCGACTGCTCCAGGGTCAGACCGCCCGCCTCAAGCCGCTTGACCACGTCGGTGAGCTCATCACGGGCCTGCTCGTAAGGGACCCGGTCAGCTGGCGGCGCTGCATTTGGCGGCGCTGCATTTGGCCGCGCCGCGCTTGGCGGCGCTGAACCCTGCTTGGCGGTCACGGCCACAACCTAGCCGGCCGGCCCCGCCGGGACGCAGCACCCCGGCCGGCCTCAGCCAAGCCTCAGCCGGTCCTGCTGAGGCGCTTTGATGGCACCCGCACCGGAGGCGGCCAGGGTGTCTTACCGGCCCTGATGGTGTGCGTGGCCTGCACCGCCGACGCCACCATCTGGGCGTAGAGCGGCGCACCGGCCGGGCGGGGATGCACCATGTCGCTCCACAGCAGGCTGGTGTGGTACTCGATGGTCGCGTACCAGTTGGCCAGCACGACATTGGCGTGCTCGCGGGCGGCGGCGGCGAGCACCTGGTTGTCACCGTCCTGCCATGGCCGGGGCACGAAGGTGTTGATCAGCACCAGCCTGCGGTGCGGGCCGATCATCGCGATCAACTGGAGGATCTGCCCTGCGGTCACCGTGCCGTTGGTGCCGAGCCCGACCACCACCACCCGGCGGAGCCCGCCGCTGTCGGCGAGGCTGGCCACCACCCCGAGGCCCGCGCCCATCTGACGGCTGACCTGAGCGTTGATGGAGATGCCCGGAAGCGCTTGCTCCAATTGCGGCGCGGACGCGAGCATCACAGAGTCACCGATGGCGGTGACCTTCGAGCCGGGAATCCGCACCGTGGCCGCGCGCTGCGCGGCGCGCCGCGCAGCGCGCGCCGCCGTCACCCGTTTCGCCTGGGTGGCCGCGCTGACCTTCGCCCCGTGCGTGATCTGCTGCTGCAAGCCAGCCGACGACGGCGCGTCGAGTACCCCGTACCCCGCTGTGCCGACGACGCTGAGCGCCACCACCATGAACACCGCGGGGAAGGCGCGGCCGGGAGACCGCCGCGCGGAGGCGACCGAGTCGGCTACGACCCTGTAACGGGCGAGGACAGTGGCGCGGAAACCGTTGCGGATAATTGGCTCTTCTATCCATCGCCAGGAAGCCGCGGCCAGGGTGATGGCGGTCACGGTCTCGACCAGCCAGAGGCCGACCCCAGTGGATCCCGGCCCGGCGACCGCCGCGGCCAGCGCGATTACTGGCCAGTGCCACAGGTAAATGCCATAAGAGCGAATACCCAACCAGCGCAACGGATTCCAGCTGAGCATCCTGCTGACCGACCCAGGGGTGGCAGCCGCCAGCACCAAGCCCCCGGCCGCCAGTGCCGCGACGAAGAGCCCGGCCGGGTACAGGGCGGGATCAGAACCGGAGAAGTGACCCATCGCCCAGGCCAGCACCGCGATCCCGGCCAGGCCCGCGATGTCGGCGCGGGCCACGTTGTCGCGCGTTGCCGTACGCAGCCGCCGCAGCGGCCAGGTAAGGGCGAGTGCGGCGCCGATGAGCAGCGCGGACGCGTGAGTGCCGGTGCCGTAGTAGACCCAGGAGGGATCGGCGTCAGGCACGTAGATGACGGCCATGGCCACGGCCGAGGCGACCGCTCCGAGCCAGGCGACAGCCGCCCGCAGCCGTTGGCTCTGACAGGTCAGCAGCACCGTCACCAGGATCAGCGGCCACACCAGGTAGAACTGTTCTTCGATAGCGAGTGACCACAGGTGCTGCAAGGGGGGCGGCGGGCCGAACCCGGCGAAGTAAGACTGGTGCTGCGCGGCCTGCCACCAGTTGCTGGAGTACGTCACGGCGGCGACCAGGGCGGGCCGGAGCGCACCGAGCTGAGCTGGTTCGATCACCGCCACGGCGGCTGTGACGCTGACCAGGACGACGGCGAGGGCGGGCAGTAGCCTGCGGGCCCGCCGCACCCAGAAGCTCCGCAGGTTGAGCTGCCCGCGGCGGTCCCACTGGGCGACGAGCAGGTCGGTGATCAGGTATCCGCTGAGGACGAAGAAGACGTCGACCCCGAGAAATCCGCCGGGGAACGCCGAGAATTGCTCGTGAAAGGCGAGGACCACGAGCACGGCAAGCGCCCTTACCCCGTCCAGTCCTGGCGCGCGCGCCGTCGCGGGCTTGCTGGCGGGTCGCTGAGCGCGCCCGGTCTGGCGCTGCCCGGTGTGCTCGTTCGGGTCCTCGCTGGGGCGCTCGTTCGGGTGCGTGGCGGCTTTGCGGCGTCGTGTCGGCACGATCTGCGCTCGCACTCTGCTGACCCCCCGGCTCACAGCATTGTCCTGCTTCTCGCCACTTCTGTGCGAGAAGAAACGCGTGACTGGCAACGGGGGAGAAAGTGCTATCAGGTGCTGGGTGGGGTGATCTGGGCCACCTCGGAACGATCATTCCTTTCTGCCGCCACGACCATCTGGTCCTCCGCGAACCGGACGGTGAGCTTCTCGCCTTCGGCCACGTTCGTGGCCGTTCGCACCACGGTACCGTCCGCGCGCTGAACGATCGCGTAACCACGGCGTAGTGTCGCGGCGGGGGAGAGGGCCAGCAGCCGGCCGCGGGTGTGCGCCACGTCGTCATGGGCCCGGTCCAGCCGGGCGGACAGGCAGCGGTGCGCCCGCTGCGCCAGGGCGAGCACCTGCTCCTGGCGCCGCTCCACCTCACGGACCGGGGAGGCGAGGACCGGCCTGGACCGCAGGCCGGCCAGCCAGGACGACTCGCGGTCCAGCCTGCCGGCCACGCAACGGCGTGCCCGGCCGCGCAACTGGGCGATGAGCGCGAGCTGCTCGGCAACGTCTGGAACAACCCGCCGGGCCGCGTCGGTGGGGGTGGACGCGCGGACGTCGGCGACGTAGTCGAGGAGCGGAGCATCCTGCTCGTGCCCGATGGCGCTGACCACGGGGGTCTGGCAGGCGGCCACGGCCCGGACAAGCGACTCGTCGGAGAAGGGCAGCAGGTCCTCGATCGACCCGCCACCGCGGGCAATGATGATGACCTCTACCGCCGGGTCCGCGTCGAGGCGCTGCAGGCTGTCGATGACCTCGGCCACGGCGTACCCGCCCTGGACCGCGACCTGCTCCACCCGGAACCGCACCGCGGGCCAGCGCCGGGCGGCATTGCGGAGGACGTCCCGTTCCGCGGCGGAGTCCCGGCCGCAGATCAAGCCGATCTCTCCGGGCAGGAACGGCAGCGGTCGTTTACGCTCCGCGGCGAAGAGACCCTCCGCCGCCAGGGTGCGCCGCAGCCGTTCCAGCCGGGCGAGCAGTTCACCAATGCCAACGGCGCGGATTTCGACCGCGGAGAGGGAAAACGATCCCTTGTTGGCATTGAAGTCGGGCTTGGCCCAGACCAGGACCCGGGCCCCTTCGGCGGGCGGGGGGTCAGACGCGTCGAGCACGGTGCGCGCGCAGATAACCCTGACCGACACCGCGGCGACCGGATCGCGGAGGGTCAGGAATGCGGTGCCACCGCGCCTGGTTAGCTCGGCGATCTGCCCTTCCACCCAGATCCGCCCGAGACGCCCGATCCAATCGCCGACCAGGCGCATGACGGTACGCACCGGGACCGGTGAGTCGGCCGAGGTCTCAAGGGCCATGGTGACTGGTTACCGGCTGACTAATGGCTGGAGGCTGGCTGGCTGGGGCGCGGCCGGCTGGCGGCTGGAGGCTGGCTGGCTGGCCGTGGGCCGGCACTCAGCCGGCGTCCTGGGCAAGCTTGGCCAGGCGGCGCTCGAACATGGTGATCACGGCCGGCCTGGCCTGGGCGGCCCTCTCATATTCGAGCAGGGTGGTGATCTGGGAAACGCTGAGAACCCGCAGCCGGGCGCGGAGCGAGGCGATGGTGAGCTCGTCGTAGTTGGACAGTGGCAGCCCACCCTGCTCCGCTACGTCCGCAGCGGCCGCATCGGGCGCGGCTGAGGCTTGCGGGGGCGCTGACGCCTCGTCCGCGGGGACCTCGTCCGCAGGCGCCTTGTCCGCTGGTGCCTCGTCCGTGACGGGAGCGGCTGGAGCGGCGCTGTCGGGGGGCGCCGGGGCGCTAACCGGGGCCGCGGCGGCCCCGTCACCTTCCGAGATCAGCCTGACATTGCCTGTCTCGTCCAGCGATCGCCACCGGCTGCCCTCCGCGGCTGGCTCAGCCTTTCCGGCTGGCTCGGCCTTTCCGGCTGGCTCGGCTGGCTCGCCCGCCCCGGCGGCCGGCTCTGCTGCAGGTTCGGTAGCTGGAGCCTCGCGCGGTGGAGCGGTGACCGCTGTTGTTCCGGAGACCTGCTCGACCGCCCGGTTCCTGATTTTGTCGGCCACGAGCAGCACTTGGCCGATCCCAGCGAACACGGCCCGCAGCGCCTGTGCCGGGACCTCTTTGATACGTTCGTTGACCTGCGGCAAAGGCATCGCGATCGCTCTCCCTCGGGTGCATCCCGGGCGCCACGCGTGGCCCGTGGGCCCAGCAGGGGACCCTTGGAGCATGCCGCTGGGAGCGGCAGACGCCTGCGGACAGGTTACCGCCCAGCGAGGTCAGGGGTGCGGCGCCAGCAGCAAGCTCGGAACGCCTCAACTACCATGGGGGACATGCCCGTGAAGACCCGACGTGTCCTGCTCGCCAAGCCCCGCGGCTACTGCGCGGGCGTTGACCGCGCCGTGCAGTCCGTCGAGATCGCGCTCGAACGCTATGGGGCACCCGTTTACGTGCGCAAAGAGATCGTGCACAACAAGCATGTTGTGCAGGGCCTGGAAGAGCGCGGGGCGATCTTCGTTGATGAGGCCGAGGAAGTGCCAGAGGGTGCGGTCGTCGTATTCTCCGCGCATGGCGTCGCGCCTCAGGTCCGCGACGACGCGAAGCGCCGCAGCCTGCGGACGATCGATGCCACCTGCCCGCTCGTCACCAAGGTGCACAACGAAGCCAGGCGTTTCGCGGCCCGGGACTACGACATCCTCCTTATCGGGCATGAAGGTCATGAGGAAGTCGTCGGCACGACCGGGGAAGCACCGTCCCGTATCCATCTGGTGGACGGTCCCCAGGGAGGAACCGAGGTCCAGGTCCGCGACCCGGCCAAGGTGGCGTGGCTGTCTCAGACGACACTCTCTGTCGATGAGACGAACGAGACGGTGGCCGCGCTCCGTGAGCGGTTCCCGCTGCTGGCCGACCCGCCCAGCGACGACATCTGCTACGCGACGCAGAATCGCCAGGCTGCGGTCAAGCAGATCGCCAGTGACTCAGACGTGGTCCTCGTGGTTGGCTCCCGCAACTCGTCTAACTCGGTGCGCCTCGTCGAGGTCGCTCTGGACGCCGGCGCGGCCGCGGCCTATCTGGTCGAGGACGCGACGGCGGTCGACGAGCGGTGGCTGGATGGCGTGGCCACGGTCGGGCTGACGAGCGGCGCCTCCGTCCCCGAGGAACTGGTCTCCGGTGTGCTGGACCTGCTCGCCGCCTGCGGATTCGGCAGCGTCGAGGCGGTCGAGGCGGTCGAGGAGCATCTCCAGTTCGCGCTCCCGCCGGAACTGCGCCGGGCGGCGCCCCGGAAGGGCTAGGGCCCGACCGGGTAAGGGTTCTAGACAGGCATACCACTCCATATGAGGCACCCCAGTCACGTGCGGGTCTCCCCAGAGCCTGAGCGACACCGGGAGGCACCTCACGCGGGGTCCGGGCCGCAGCCCGGCCCCCCGTCCCCGATCTCGGTTATCAGTTCACTGATAAGGCTTATCCACAGGCCCTGTCATCGATCGGGGCAGAGGCTGCGGCCCATCGTTGTGGAAGGTCGAGGCCTTTAGCGCTGTGCGCGCAGGTCGCGGCGCAGGTCGCGGATGCAGCGAGGCAGCCCGCGGAAACACGCGATGATCAAGGACACGGCTACGCCGGCGAACAGCCACGGCGCGACGCTCGCCAGCGTGAGGGTGGTCCCCTCGGCGATCGAGACGAGCATGTTGCCTGTGGAGGTCAGCGCTTTGACGCTGAGCAGCGCGCAGAAGAAGAGAACTGGCGGGCTGACCACGACGCTCAGCAAGTCGCGGGGCTTGGTCCACCGGGCCGCCGCCGCGCAGCCGAGCACGAAGCTCCCACCGGCGAGCGGGCTCCAGTGCAGCCAGCTGGAGACGAGGATGCCGAGGAACGAAAGGACGAACATGCCCAGGAGCGCGCCACGCCCGGTGAGCCGGGCTGCCGAGGGCTGATCGGCAGACGGGCGGCCGCGCCTGTCGCCGTCCGGCGCGGGAGCGCCCGGGCTCAGCGGCTCCCTCTGGTCTGACCGTCCCGTGAGAATGATGCGGCTCCGCGACCAGCCGCTCCCCGGCTCACCTGGTGAGCCGGCGCGTCCTCGCCCCGGCCCGCGCGCGGGCCAGGTCTTCTCCTGCCATGGTTGGGACACGCTCCGCTCCTCCGCTCCCTGCTGATCCGGCCGACAACGGCCGTTGCGCTACCCCGGCGTATCAGCCGGGTCTGTGCATCATGCGGGTGCTTCATCCCGCGAGTTCC
>OCZT010007671.1_pt1 | contig 10550 bp, 17 predicted proteins | sample 1539031 | NCBI WGS metagenome assembly OCZT01 (sample SAMEA3539308, study PRJEB22396) | soil metagenome | biome: tundra; feature: field; material: soil | place: USA | collected 2010-05 | depth 0.15 m
CTATGCGACTCACATGCCAGCATCTTCACGCGGTGCGGACGTGGACAAGCGCCTTGAAAAGTTGGCTGACGATGTATCCTGTTTGTCAATAAAACTTGCGATGATGTGAAGGAAACCACCGTGACCCCAATAGTGAGCACTAGATGCGTTGAAAGTGAGCAAGTCGTGCATCACATGAATGGCGGCGCAGTCTCCAATTACGGGACATTGTGTGGCGTAAGCATAGATGATGATCAATTTGAATTGATAGAGTCGCTGCCAGGTCAGAAAGTGACTTGTAAGCACTGTGCCACTATTTGGGCAGAGGCACGAAGGTATCGCGCCTCTGACATTGCATCCGTTTTGATCTAACCAAAGGAAAGCAACGTGAGCACGGTGCGGTATCAAGTGACGTACGGAGCGTCAAAACAGGAACCGATTGGCGCAGGCAGCATCGGTGCTTTTGGCTGGCTGGACGTGGAGCAGCAGGCGGACGTCGAGTTGACAGACCGTGCTGCATATTTGTTGGCAAGCAATGCACCCGGCGTATTGATTGAATTACTGCGGATCAACCCTCCCGGTTTCGCGTGGCGCGAGGGGATGCCGATACCAGGTGAAATGGTTACGGCTGATATGGTTGGCATGACGTTGACTAAGGCCATTGAAAAAACGCTATTTTCGTAGTGCGATCCGTCCGCACGATATCAGTAGGAGGAATGCAATGGAACATAAAGAGGCGATTCTGAAAGAAGTTAATAATATCGGCCTAGACGAAATCACGCGCCGCATCGCCCTCGCCCTGCTTGATGCCACTCCAGCAGAACTGTTGGGAGAGATAACGAGATTCCCTGTACTTGAAGTCCTGAAGGTTGCTGACGTTAGTATGGCTGAATTGGAGTTGTCATTCGACGAACTTACGCTAGTGAGAAGTATAAAAAGTGGCGCAGTCGTAAGAGAGCCACATGCTGTACTACAAAATGTGTGTTTGGCAAATGACGGGGCGACGCTTGTCTTTCGAATTTGTCCTGGCATGCGCAGAGTTATCGACAAATTGCCAAATTCGCTTTTGTCTAGCGACAACTGAGCGAGATACCAGCGGCAAGCCCAACTGGGCTTCCCAGTGGCATCACGGAGAACCCGGCACAGGAAGTATGCAACACCGTCCGAACCTGCGAGGGAGTCGGGTAGCGCTGGGTGCATTTCGGCTGACCGGCAGATTGACGGGGTGCCACGCCACAACAAATTAACCAAGGAAACCAGCATGTTGGAGCTTTGGACGGTGTACGACAGCCCGGTTGATTTGCCAGGGCGTTTCGTGGCACGAAAGTGGCTCTTGAGCCAACCGACTGCCGAGCTGCTGCAGGACAAGACACTCGAAGGGCTGCGCGGCAAGCTGCCGCAAGGGCTCACACGCTTGGAGCGCTCGCCGCAAGATGACCCCAAGATTGTTGAAACCTGGATTTGAAGGATACAAGATGGCAACAGAATTCGGAACCGACTGCGCGATGAAATGGCAACGCGTAATCCCGCCGATCCCGTGGCCGGCCGCAAATGCTGTCGTCGTGGCAGATCGCCACCTGCCTGATGGAACACGCCAGCACATGGTGCCTGGCAGTGTCCCGGCTGGATTGGTAGTTGCCAACGCTCAAGTGATTGGGCAGGGGGATGTGCCGCAGGCCGAATTTGCTGCCGAACTCAGCCATCTTTCCAAGTGAAGGAAACCCCGTGGGCCAAACCATTGCTGAGTTCATGCAACTTGCCGATCTGGATCGGCCTGTGGATAGAACCGACCATGCTCTCAATGTAGCCATGTCATGCTGCGCCTGTGGGAGTTCATTGACATTTGACGAAATGCACTACCTGGCGCACGGTGACGGCAAGGCGTCTTGCTGTGCGTGTGAGGAGAAATGGTCCGTTGAGGTGGCTGCATGGCGTGCAGGAGCCCCAGGTGAATTCCCGTCGCGTCCGGGACGGAACGATAAATATCCAGAAAACTGAGGCGTCGTGATGGGTGCCATCATGGAAAAAAGTCACGCCTGAAATGCTCGCCCGTCAGCGCGAACACACCGCCTCGCTGCGAGGTGGTGGCGTGTATCCACTTTACGAATCAAGAATGTGGATTCCGATGCGCACACGGTTCTAAAAGCAGACCACGGCTGGGAAAAAACAACAGGAAAATATCCCTATCATCTGTATAATCTTTTCACCCAATACGGGTTGCGATGGATTATCCAAGGATGGCCGTGGGAAACGAGATCGAACGTTGTTACGCGTGTGAAAGCCCGGCGCCGGCGTGGGGTGCGGCTTGTGCCCATCCGCCGTCAAAAATTAGCACGGCGCTTCTAGGGTTGGTTAGTCGCCGCGGGCGAGCGTTGAAATTCATCCCCTCGTGGTTGTTGACCTATGACGTGTGCCTCGCCGCAGTGCGACAGAACGGCAAGGCGGTGTTTTCGGTGCCGCAGAAATTGCAAACGGCAGAGTTGTGGGCGGCGGCCGTGTTGCAGTCGGCTACGGTGCGGGGACCGCGCGTTCACGTTCCTGAGAAATTTTTGATCCCGGAATTTTGTTTGGCGGTTGTGCGTCAGCGGGGCGGGTCAATATCCTGGTTCGCGCCAAGGTGGCGTACCGCGCAGGTTTGTATGGCCGCTGTGCAACAGGATGGACAAGCACTGAATTTTGTTCCAGACGAGCTACTTACAGAGGAAATTTGCGAAGCTGCCGTTCGGCAGTCAGGATGGGCGTTTCAGTATGTTCCGTCTGAACTGCGGACACCTGAATTGTCGCGGTTGGCGAGCGTGACGACTGTTCCTGAGGATGTGTTTGATCGGGCCGTTATGCAGCGGCGTGTGGATAGGCTCGTGATGCTGGCCGCGTTGGAGATGCCGTTGAAAAATCTGTACGAACGAGCCACGCAGGCCATAAGGGATGCGGGCACGGCATTGGCGGTCGATTGGGCCGAAGTGCATGAGGCAGTGCTGCGTGAGGCAGATCATCGGGGTCTCGCCACATTGCTGGAAGCACTGCTTCAGTTCAGCCCTGGCGTGCGCACGCACGAGCACAGAGTGGCGCTGCGCGCTTTGGCTGTGACGGTTCTTGGTCGGCCGGGGGTGGCGGCATGACATCGATGAGTGGTTCTGGCAACGGCGTCAATCGTCGTAGCGCTGTATCTGCGCTGCTGGCGCTTGGGCTCTGCGGCGCTGCGCCAGCGCGAGCGGCGCCGGCCGTGTACCAGGACTTCTGGATCGCACCACGAGAACTGTGGGTGTACCGCAAAGAAACCGGTGAAGTAGGGCGGTACGAGTATTGGCGGGACGGACAGATTCAGCTTGAAGCCTGGTATGAGATTTTGCATTTGCTCAGGGACGTTGTGGCTGGGGTGGCGATTCATTACGACCCGCGTGCCATTGACATCGTGTGGGGTGTTCAGGAGTGGATATGGCGCGACTCGGGAAGGCGTCATATTTTCCGACTGAGTGACGGGGCCAGGATGGAAAGCACGAATCTGATGATCAAGGGTGCGAGCCCGGTGAGTGAACACCTCAAGGGGCATGCGACCGATGGGCGCTTCGAGGGAATCGATCTCAATGTGTATGCGCGCGCTGCGCGCTCTTTTCGCGCCGGTGGCGTTGGGTTGTACAAGGCGCACGTCCACACGGATTGTGGTGCCATCAGAACTTGGGGTATTTGAACCATGGTGATCGCTGTAATTTTGGTTTCGCTGATTGAGATTATTCTGGATGCGATCGGGTTGTACTGTCTCTATCGTGGCGTGAAGGCGCTGCGTACCTTGGCCTCTCTCGGGAGTCCGAAGGAGATATGGGGACAGTTCAGTAAGGTCGTGTTTTGGAGTGTCGGATCTTCCGTTGCTTTGGGCGCGAGCGCCGTCATTGGTGCGCGGGCGATAGTGGTGATCGTGATCATCATGCTGCTCTCCGTGGCGCTGTGCGGGACAGCGATATTGATTTCCGTCATTCGGTCCAGGAAGTTGATCACCCATGGACGCGAAGAGAGTCGCACGGGCGTTGTCAAAAATCAGCAGGTCGTGATCAAGTCACTGGTGCCCAAGCGTGTGCGCGGGATGGACGAAGGCGTCCCGGTGCTGTTGTCTCCAGAAGATGAGGAATTCATTGTGGGTATCACGGGCTACGTCCGCATGATTCCATGGGCAGCGGCATCGAAAGCGCGCGGCCCATCGGGGGAGACTCCATTGCTTGGGTTTAGGGATGGGCGTGGTACGGAGATCTTGCTGTACTGCGACGACCTTGTGCAGTTGGATGGTGGGGTGCCAGCATGAGCGTCGAACACATGCGGGCCGCGCAAACACTGGAGCGCAACATCGCGATGTGCTATGCCGTTCAGATGGGCGCGAGCTTGGCTGAAGTGGCGCGCACGTGGGAAGTCAAGCCCAGTTCAGTGCGCTCCAGCGTCAAGCGCATGCAATCCCATGTCTTGTGCTTTGTCCAGAAGTTCCCCGAGGAGTTGTCTTCTAAAGACCCCCGCCATCATGCCTACAAGGCGTTTGCCGAGCACGTAGGGGCGAAGATCAAGCTGGCCAAGCCGAAGGCGAAGGATGTGGTTCAGGCGTCTTTGTTTTGACAAATAGCATGAAACAAATATCGAGCCCCACTGCGATTTATTTGGCTATCGCTGCTGCTACATCTTTGGTTTTGGCTGGCGGCCATCTGGTGGATGTATATGTTCTGTATCCGCGAGGACTTATTACGAGGCTACCGGAGTTGGGCGACAGTGCCATGCTCTTGATTCCAATTTTTAGTATGGCGACTTTGGTTTCCGCGTCGAAGCACAAGCGTTGGAAAATTGAAGGCCCACGCTATTACGCTGTAGTGGGCGACTACAAAGAGATCGACATGATGGATTATCTTCCAGCAGATGATCCATCGCCCGATGGTTGAAACAGAACTGCCATTGGCAGTTATCAACTTCTGAAGTTTCGGTTATTTATCAATTTTATCTTTCAAGGAATTCCATGCTTACCAAAGTCAAAGATGTCAACATTCAATTGGCCTATTTTGAATTTCTTCGCGCCGCGCGCAAAGTGCGCACCGCTGCTGGAGCGCCGCAACTTGACGCCAACGAAGAAGCGCTGCTCAACGAATTGACGTTGCATTGGGCGGTTGGCAAGCCGTTGGCGGTCCGCGCGGCCATGGAGCTGAATCAATTGGGGTCGCCGTCTACGCTGCACCGCCGAATCGCGCGCCTCAAGGTGGCGGGGCTTATTGAAGACCTGTCGGCGCCAGGAAATTTGCGCATCAAACGGTTGGCACCGACAAAGCGGGCACTGAGCTATTTCGAGAAACTCAGCAAGGCAGTCGCTTCCGCTGGTGAGTGACTGATCAAGCGGTGAACGGCATGTTCGATCAAGGGCGTCTACGTTCGATTCACTTTGTGGTATTGCGTTCTCTCGCGAAATCCGCATGGAATCGTGACGCCCTGGTGCACTGGCGCTTGGGCTATCACTGGGAGACATTTTCATGGGATGTCCTCCCGGAGGACATCTTCAACAAGGCCGTGGATGCCGTCGCCGAACTTGTTACTATTGATCTTGTGATTGAAGACGTTCGCTTGTGCTGCCCAGACCACGCTAAAGACTGGGAAGTTCGCCTGATGGATCAAGGGCGAGCCATGGTTGGTGTCACTGTTGACACGGAGCAGAGTGAAGGAGCCCTGACGTGCTCGTAACGCGGCCCATGCATCAGCGCAAAACCGCCGTAGATCCGGTGCGCCTTGCAACGTTGCTTGGTTATGCGCAAGCGGATGCAAAGGCTACAGGGTTGTCGGTTCCAGGCCCCGCTACACCTGAGGCTCTGGTCGACTTCATGGCGCACGCCGGCGAGCACTTGTTTTTGCCAGGGGATCCGAATCTCGATAGTCAAAAGAGAAATGTGGCCATTCAGGTATTTCTCGCTTTTGAAATTCCGGCGATCGTTGCCTTTGGCAAGGCCTGGCTGCAGCGTTGGCAGCAAAATAGCCATACGTCTTGGCATCAAGAATTGGCGGAGATATTTGAGCGCGCCGACCCGGCAGATCTGTCCGACATTCTCCTGTCGCATGATCAGGAGAGCGTGCGACAGCGGTCGTCGATGCCGTTTGCGGAGATGTTGGAGTTTGATGTCGTGTTGGGCATAAAGAGAAAGTGGCGCAGGTAAAAGCGTGTCTCAGTTCCTGATGGACCAAGTGTACGATGCGCCCATCAAACTTCGCAAAATTTTGTTGGAATAAGTATGCAATACAACCCCTCTTTCGTTGGCCATCGCCCCATCCTCACAGATGAGGACAAGCTATGGTTGCATGGCCTTGCCTCGAAGGTTTCTCTTGCGCAATTCAGGAGTGACGCGCGTAGTTACGAAGAAACGATTGTGGATTTTGTCTACACGTCGGCGAAGATTGAGGGCAATACCTATGACAGAATCGACACGGATAATTTGCTGCGATTGGGCGTGACTGCGGGTGGCAAGCGATATTCCGATGCAATCATGCTGATCAACCTGCGGGATGGTTTTGGCAGAGTTATGGCTACTGAGGCCGCGACGGAACTTGATCTTGACAACCTTTGCGATTTGCATAAGGTTCTCATGAGGGACTTGCTCCCCGTGCATGAGCAAGGGATCGTCCGCACAACGGCAGTGAATATTGGAGCATCAACTTATGAGCCTCTTGTTGATGCGGGGCGTCTTCGCTCAGAGATTAAGTTTATTTTGCCGGAAGCAAACAAGTACGCCGACCCCTTTGAAAGGTCGATCTATTTGCATTGCAACTTGGCATATTTGCAGTATTTCCGTGACGGAAATAAGCGCACCTCTCGCCTGATGCAAACGGCGGCTCTGGTGCAAGGAAATGTACTGCCATTGCTCTTCAACGACACGCTGATTGCTAAGTACCAACGCGCCACCGTTCGGTATTACGAAACAGGCGAATACACCCAATATGTCTCCTTCTTTAAGGAGAACTACGAGTTCGCCATTTCAAAGCTGCTTGGTGACTATTCTCCTGCGCTGGTTGCGCATGAATCCGAAGAGTTTGATCAGAGAATATCTCGTCTGCCAGATTTGGAAAGCAGCGCTGGGGCCGCGCACACGTTTTGGCAACTTGCTCAAGCCGCAATTGCTTCCGGTGGTTCGGCAAAGGCAGTTAACTGGCCTGATATTGAGCGCCGAGCTATCGTCGAAAGCATTGCGCAGAACGGGCAGTCGCCAGACGGCGTTGGGGCCGCCATTTGTAAATACAGTCCCGGTGCAAGCTCAATAGAGAAGCGGCAAGCCATTCTCGATGACATCAAGCGACTTGCTCCTGATCTACTGGCGCAATACGCCAAGGCGCGATGCGAGAAAAGTTGCGAGCCGTAGAAAACAGAGCACAATAAAACGACATGCCCTCCGTACAAGAAGAAGCATCCACTGAGATGCAAAACAGGTCAGAGAGACGGGCGTTTGGCGTCCATCCTGCCATCATTCTCAGTCTCATACGTGAGCAGTCGAGTTCCATAGAGAAAGCCATTGCTGAGCTTGTTATGAACTCGGTCGACGCCGGGGCGACGCGGGTAGAGATTGTGGTCGTCAAACTCAATGATGATGGAGACCACAGCTTCAAGATCACCGATGATGGCCGCGGTATGGGTAACCGTGAGCAGATATTGTCCGTGTTTGAGATCTTCGGACTGCCTCACCAAGATGGAGATGCGAGATACGGGCGTTTTCGCGTGGGGCGCGGCCAGATCATGGCGCATGCTCGCGTGGCCTGGCGCAGTGGCCAACACCACATGTTTGTCGATCTTCGGGCAGACGATGCCAGTGATGGGTACATCCTCACCACAATGGACGAATACCAGCCAGGGTGCGTCGTGGAAGGGGAGTTCTTCGAGGATTTGCGAGACCTAACTTATGATTTGAGTACCAGCGAACCAGATAGGTCGGAAATCGCAAGGTTGGTCCGCTACATCGAAATTCCCGTGATCATGAACGGAGTGCGGATCAATAGAGATGCATCGGCACAGAAGTGGGACTATGAAGATGAATTTGCTTGGTATCGTTTCAGCAAGCACGTTCAAGAAGTGACGGTGTATGACAGAGGTCTGTGTGTGACGGATTCCATGCGTAACGTCAACCTTGGCCGAGGTGCATTGATCGTCACTAAGCAGCCCATAAAGCTCAACATGGCGAGAAATGAAATTCACTGGGACTGTCCTGTATGGACAGGCATTCGCGACGGCTTGCGCAAAGCTTTTGACGTGCGTCTGCAGGGACGCGCAGCGTTGAGTCGTGATGAAGCCATCGGACTCATCAGAGGATTGGTCAATGGGGACCTTGTGCCGCAGCCCGAGTCTCGCAAGAAAATCTTGAGTAACCTCTGCATAGAGGACGTGTTTGGCACGCGCAAGTCATTTGGAAAAATGATTGGATGCGATGCAAAGTATCGCGACGTTCTCGTATTCACCTGCCACGAACAAAATCAGTCCATGCTCGCAGAGCGCGTGCAACGTGAGGGCCATGCCACTGTGCTGCCGAAATGGTTTGTGATGGCCTGTTACAGCGCGCTTGATCCGTCGCGCACGGATGCGACGGATTTGGACGTTTGTGTGGAGGCTATGAGCAGGTTGCGCAATGCTTTGGCGCTGCCAAATGTGGTTGTCAAATGGGCAAGTCTGGACCACTACTCAAAACAGATTGGGTACTCCTTAAAAATCATTGAAGAAGACACTCTAAAACCTGAAGAAAAGGTGGTGCTGGACTCCTTGCGGGCGGCCAACGATCTATTCAGCCCAAAGTCTAGGCGGAAAATTCTAGTGGGAGTAAGCGAAGAACTTGAAGGATGGACTGATGCATTTAGCTACATCGCCGTGCGCCGGGAATGCCTGAAGTGGGTGCGCGAGCCGGGTGGACACACTCGGTTGATGGGTTTGCTCATGCACGAATACGCGCACAAAAACCCCAGTGCGCAAGAGCATTCCCACGATCTTTCTTTTTATGATCGCTTTCACACTCTCATGCGAACCCGGCATGTCCATGCTGCTGCAGAGTTTCTGTTCCGCGCCTATGTACGAGGAATGGCTAAGGCACAACTACTACCATCGGCGTCCCTGCGATACCACGTAGAGCAAATGGGTGATCTGATCGACAAACTAAAACCCAAGCGCGGCTCACTTCGAGCAAAGGCAAAATGAACAAAAAAGTCTGGTTTGCGATCGCGATGCTCTCCTGCTTAGCAGTCTTTGCATTGGCCCTTTGCATTGCTGGATATATCTCATTCCTGGTGTACCCAGCAGGCGGGCCAATCTGGGCGACGGTATCGTTTGCTCTTTGCAATACAACGCTGATGCGCGCTGGAATTCAAGTGATGACGTGGTTTTGGCCAGAGCAGGCAAGTCCCGCCTGGCTGGAGAAGAATCCGCCATTGTTCCGGTTTGATCTGATGCGCGGCAAATAGATGGCCGTACGCCTTCACGACTATTTGACATCCTCACCGGCCTGATTGGGAACCATGAACGCTTTTGATGCCTCGGCTTACGAACGATTGATGCTCTCGATTGCCGGCGATATGGCGCTCGCGCGGGTGATTTGCAAATTCGACCCGCGCGGTGCGAGCGTAATTGTTGATCAGGCGGTCGTGTCGTTATGCACCACAGCAATACCTGCTGGTGCCGAAGTCCCAGCTTGGCCAATCAGAGCAGATCCTGTGCTGCTGTTCGTATTTGAGCAAGATCAGTCTCTGAGCAACCGATATAACGAGAAGCTGGGCGAATACAACGCTGAGCGGAACCGACTCCAACTTGAACATGCGCAGCGTTTGCAAGAAGACGCCATGGCAAGAGCCAAGTGGGAGACCACCGTTCCATCTGCGCGATCCATGCTCGGAGACCTGCGCGCCGGGAAAGACATCGAACTCAGAAACCACACGCTGGGGTTCGAGGCGGAAGTTGGTGGGCTCACCGGTACAAATCCTTATGGGTGTGACTATTTCGCTGGCGAAATGAACTTGTCGAACGTGCTTCTTTGGCGCACGGCAATGTTGGCCGGAACAACTTTGGGAAGTAGTCCGCCAGATCAGGCTGAAGACTTTGAACCAGAATTCAGCAGTCCTGCCATGGAAAGTTTGGAAAGCGAACTCTATGATATCTATCAAGAACAAGAAGGGCTGGCGGGCATGGCCAATATAAAGTTCGATGAAAGCTTTGCGAAGACTATTGCCTTCGAGACATAACCTGGGAATACCGAAATGACCATACCAACCAAGGAGAATAGAACCATGAAGCCGACTAAAGATAAACGAGCTGCACGAAGCAAGACCATCGAGCAGGCAACCTTCTCAGCCTTGCGCAAATACTTCACAGGGCAAGGTGCATCCGCTCGGTGTATGCAATTCCTGCGAGGTGCATTGCTGGCGTCTGTTGGTTGGTTTGCCAAGCTCATGTTTATTGCCTCGTGGGCCGTCATCGCTGGCCTGCTTGTCGGCCCTGAACACGAATTCTTCCTCAAGCAAGTCCAAGCGTGGATGGTGGCGAGACCTGTGGATCAGGTTCTGGCTCAGGGCAACACCATGTTCCTGTCGGTCGCATG
>OCZT010007672.1_pt1 | contig 10549 bp, 11 predicted proteins | sample 1539031 | NCBI WGS metagenome assembly OCZT01 (sample SAMEA3539308, study PRJEB22396) | soil metagenome | biome: tundra; feature: field; material: soil | place: USA | collected 2010-05 | depth 0.15 m
AGGGCTTCCGCTACGACGCCAACCCGATGGGCATGCTCGTGGCCTCCGTGGGCGCGCTGTCGACCTTCTACCCCGACGCCAACCAGATCCACGACGAGGACGTTCGCCGCATCCAGATCATCCGGCTGCTCGCCAAGATGCCCACGCTGGCGGCGTTCGCGTTCAGGCACAGCATGGGCCAGCCCTACGTCTACCCCGACAACGAGCTGAACTACGCGGGCAACTTCCTGGGGATGATGTACAAGATGACCGAGCTCAAATACGAGCCCGATCCTCGCCTCGAGCGCGCTCTGGACGTGCTCTTCATCCTCCACGCCGACCACGAGCAGAACGCCTCGACGAGCGCCGTTCGCTCCGTCGGCTCGACCCAGGTCGACCCCTACTCCGCCGTCGCTGCGGGTGTCGCTGCGCTCTACGGCCCGCTGCACGGCGGCGCCAACGAGGCCGCGCTGCGGATGCTGCAAAGGATCGGCTCGGTGGAGAACATCCCCGGCTTCCTCGAGGGGGTCAAGGCCGGCAACGAGCGCCTGATGGGCTTCGGCCACCGCGTCTACAAGAACTACGACCCGCGCGCCCGGATCATCCGCAAACACCTCGACGCCGTCTTCGAGGTGCGCGGCAAGAGCCCGCTGCTGGACGTGGCGAGTGAGCTCGAGAAGCGGGCGCTCGACGACGACTACTTCACCTCGCGCAAGCTCTACCCGAACGTGGACTTCTACTCGGGCCTCATCTACGAGGCGCTCGGCCTGCCCGTGGCGATGTTCCCGGTGATGTTCGCGATCGGGCGCACGAGCGGCTGGATCGGGCAGTGGCTGGAGATGGTGCAGGACTCCGAGCAGAAGATCGCGCGCCCGCGCCAGATATACACGGGCGCCCGCGACTGCGACTACGTGCCGATCGAGCAGCGCGGCTAGAGCGCCTGCGCCGGCCGGCTCAGCGCCTGCACACCGTGATCGCGTCCGCGAACGCGCTCAGGTCGTAGCGCCCGGCGGGCCCCCAGGAGTCGAACTGGCACTCCACCCGCAGACCGCGCTCGCGCGCGAGCGCCGCGAACAGCTCACGCGACATCGGCGCGCGCCAGCCCTGACGAGACGGAAGCAGGCCGCGGTTGCGCCCGTCGGCATGGTGGAGCACGGCCACGCCGCCGGGCACGAGCACCCTTGCGATCTCGCCCAGGTAGCTCGCCTGGTCGGCGGGCGCGACGTGTACGAGCACATCGAATGACCACACTGCCTCGATCGAGGCATCGGCGACGGGCGCGAGGTCGCTGCCGCCACAGCGGAGGTACTCCACGTTGCTCGCCCCCGCGAACCGTTGCCGGCAGAGCTCCAGGGGCTTCTCGCTCACGTCCACGACGATCATGCGCGAGGCCAGCGCCAGCAGCGGCTCCGTCCAGCGCCCCCCGCCCGGCCCGATCTCCAGCACGACCGAGTCGCGCGGGATCCAGCGCGCCAGCACGTCGTCGATCAGGGCCTGCTTCCACTCGGGCGAGGCGGTCCACTCCTCGCCGGCCCCGCTCCAATCCCATCCGTCCCAGCGCGCGCGGTTCTCGCTTGCGGAGTTGCCGCGCCAGCGGCGGTGTGCGCGCCCCAGTTCGACGTGCCGCTGCTCGCGCGTGAGGCGGCGGTCCTGCAGCGCCCACCGCACCCTCGTCCGGATGCGGCTGGCAGCGTGCAGCATGCGGCGCACGCCCGTCGCCGGCGATGCACCGACGGCGTGCATCACAGCACCAGCGTCGCGCCGTTGCGCCGCAGCCAGTCGCGGTCCTCGCGATAGGCCGGCCAGTGGCGCTCGAGCAGCGCCCAGAAGCGGGGCGAGTGGTCGAGGACCTGCAGATGGCAGACCTCGTGCCAGACCACGTAGTCGAGGACGTGCTCGGGCGCGAGCAGCAGGCGCCAGTTGAAGCTCATGCGCCCGTTCGATGAGCACGAGGCCCAGCGTGTGCGCTGCGCGCGGATGTCCAGGGCGCTGTAGCTGCTGCCTGCGAGCGCGGTCGCGCGGTCCAGCCGGGGAGCGATCTCAGCGCGCGCGGCGCGCCGGTAGAAGCGCTCGAGCGCCGGCCGCGGGTCATCGGCGGGCACGAGCAGGCGGCCTCCGCGGCGGTGCACGCGGGTGCGTCCAGGCTCGGCCACCAGCTCCAGCGAGCTCCCCAGGTAGGGCACCGTGCCGGCGCGCGCCGCGATCCGCGCGAGCACCGCCTCAGCCTCGCCCAGACGCCGCTCGATCCACGGCCGCAGCTCGCTGACCGCCGCCGCGGCGGCGCGCTCGGGGGCACGGGCGGGCAGCACGACCTCGACGCCCACTCTGCGCTCCTCCCCCAGCGGCGCCACGTTGACGCGCACGTGGCGCGCGCGCGCCGAGCGGCGGATCGTGTAGGGGATCTCCGCGCGCGCGGTCTGCTCGGCCATCGTGCAGCTGAGGGTACGCGTCGGGGCGGGCGTAGGGCGCACAGCACCGCTCTCCCGACGCTCGGCGCGTCACGCGCGCCCAGGCCACACGGCGGCCCGGCGGTCCGGCGGCCGTGAGCGCGTAACCTTCGCGCGTGAGATCCGACGGCGCGAGTGAGGAGCCTGCCCCGCAGACCTTCGACGAGGAGCTGCTGCTGTGGCTGGAGGACGAGCCGGCCGACGTGCGAGCGGCCGACGCCGAGCGCATCCGCGACATCGCTGCCGAGCTCGCGCGCGGGTTCGACGAGCTGGCGAGCATCGGGCCCGCGGTAACGGTGTTCGGATCCGCGCGCACCCCGCAGGAGCACCCCGACTACGCGCTGGCACGCGAGGTCGCGGCGTGCGTGGGCGGCGCGGGCTACGCGGTGATCACCGGCGGAGGCCGCGGGATCATGGAGGCTGCCAACCGTGGGGCGCGCGAGGCGGGAGCGCTCTCGATCGGCTGCAACATCGAGCTGCCGCACGAGCAGCAGCTCAACGCCTATGTCGACATCGGGCTTCGCTTCCGCCATTTCTTCGCGCGCAAGGTCATGTTCGTGCGCTATGCCAGCGCGTTCGTGATCTGCCCCGGCGGCTACGGCACGCTGGACGAGCTGTTCGAGTCGCTGACGCTGATCCAGACGGGCACCATCCGCCACTTCCCCGTGATCCTCGTGGGCGGCGAGGGCGAGTGGGACGGGCTGCTGGGCTGGCTGCGCGGCCGCGCGCTCGCCCAGCGCCGCATCGATCCGGCGGATCTGGACTTCGTCCACACCGTCGCGCAGCCCTCGGAGGTCTGCGCGATCGTGGAAGCCGCGCATCGCCGCCAGCGGGAGTACGGGCGCCGCCAGCCCCGCCGGGCCCACGGGCCGCGGTCATAATCAAGCGATGACGAGCCGATCCAAGGTCAGCCTCCCCCGCGACGTGCGCGAGCCCTACGAGGTCTACGTCAACGGCGTACGCCAGCAGCTGGGGTCGGATTTCAACGTGCGCGAAGGCAAGATGGTCTTCGAGCGCGAGCTGCGCAAGGACAAGATCAGCGGCTGGCGCTGGCTGCTCGGCGCCTGGGGCGTGGGCACCTATCGCCAGAACGACTCCGTCGACGTGCGCTACGAGGCGGCCGACGGCTCGCCGCGGGTGGCGGAGGGCCTGGAGATAGAGCCCGGGTAGACGGCCTTCTCCCACGGCCGGGCGAGCTTCATCGCGCTGAGGATCGCGCGTGTGGCGGGCGATCGGTTGAGCGTGTAGAAGTGGATTCCGGGCGCTCCCGCGGCGAGCAGCTCGGCGCATTGGAGCGTGGCGTATGCGACGCCGAAGTCGAGCACCGCCTCGGGGTCCTCCCCGCGCGCGTGCAGCTCGCGGCGGAGGCCCGGCGGGATCGAGGCGCCGCACATCTTCGCCATCCGCTCGACTTGGCCCACCTGCGTTATCGGCATCACCCCGGGGATGATCGGAACCGCGATCCCCGCGGCGCGCGCGCGGGCCAGGAAGTCGAAGTAGGCGGAGTTGTCGAAGAACAGCTGCGTGATCAGGAAGTCCACGCCCGCGCCCACCTTCTCGACGAGGTGCAGGAGGTCTGCCTCCGGGCTGGAGGCGTGGATGTGGGTCTCGGGGAAGCACGCGGCGCCGATCGCGAAGGGGTAGTCCGCGGCGATCAGCTCGACGAGCTCGCGTGAGTACTCCAGCCCTCCCTCCGTCTTCGTCCACTCCTCCTCGCCCGCGGGAGGGTCGCCGCGCAGGGCGAGCACGTTGTCGATGCCCGCGGCGCGCATCTCATCGAGCGTGCCGCGCAGCTGCTCGACGGTGGCGCCGACACAGGTGAAGTGGGCCATCGCCTCCAGCGCGTGCTCGTCCTTGATGCGCTTGACGATCTCGATCGTCTTCTCGCGCGTGGAGCCGCCGGCGCCGTAGGTGACCGAGACGAACGACGGCTCCAGCGTCTCCAGCTCGCCGAGCGCGGCGTAGAGGTTGCGCTCGCCTGCCTGCGTCTTGGGCGGGAAGAACTCGAAGGAGAACACGGGCCCGTCAGAGGCGAGGATGTCGTCTATTCGCATCCGCTGATTATGCCGCCCAGCGCTCGGGCTCACCGGCGATGCGGTGGATCCGCCCGACCGCCTCGAGGTGGGTCAGGTAGCCGAGCACCTGTGAGATCAGCCAGTGCGCGTTCTGCTGGGAGAGCGAGTCGCCGTGCATGCTCGTGACGACCTCGAAGGCCGTCGGCTCGCCGTCTGCGACAGCGGCGATCACGCGCTCGAGCTGCTCATCGACGAGCTCGCGGTTGCCCGCGATGTGGGCGTGGACGTCGGTGAAGGTGCGTCCGTGGCCCGCGAGGCAGAGCCGCGCCTCGAGCCGCTCGACGACGTCGAGCGAGCTCAGGAACTCGCCGACGGGATCGGGCGAGTAGCCGAACTCGAAGTACAGCGAGATCCGCCCGAGCAGGTGATCGCCGGAAATCAGCAGGCGCCGCTCGGGCTGGAACAGGCACACGTGGGAGGGTGAGTGCCCGGGGGTCTCGTAGGCGACCCACTCGCCCAGGTCGGTGATGACCCGCACCCCGGAGACGAGATCGCGGTCGGGCGCGATCGGGCCCGCGATCCCGGGCTCGGATATGCCTCGCTCGGCGGCGTATCGCCGCAGCGGCTCCTCGGGGACGCCGCTCTGGCGGGCGACCTCCAGGCGCCGCGCGAGCACCGCGTCGGGATCCTCGACCATCCGGCTCATCAGCTCGTGGCTGGGGTGCATCCACAGCTCGCAGCCCACCTTCTCGACGATCGTGGCCGCCTGTCCGCAGTGGTCGGAGTGGGCGTGCGTGCACACCACGAGGCGCGTGTCCTCCAGACGCAGGTTGCACATCGCCAGGGCCCGCTCGAGGTTCGCGAGCGAGCCGGCCTGCTGCATGCCGGTATCGAACAGCACGAAGCCGTCGCCGGCGGAGACCGCCCACGCGTTGCAGTGGGGCACGCCCGGCCAGGGCAGCGGCAGGCGCAGGCGGAAGACGCCCGGGAGCACGCGCTCGCCGCGACCGAGCTCCCGCTTCCTCGTCACATCGGACACGCGGCGGAGACTAGACTACGGTCCTTCGGCTACGTAAGGGAGGAGCGGGGTATGGCCGGTCAGGAGGGCACCAGCGAGGCGAGCAGCAAGGTGCAGGAGGTGGCCGCCAGCGTCCAGCAGGCAGCCGTCCCGCGAAAGCGCATATCCGGCAGCAAGGCCGCCAGCAAGGCCGAGGCGGTCGCACGGCGCTATTTCGAGTCGATCGACGCGCGCGACCTCGAGGCAGCGGTCGCGCTGTGGGCGGACGGCGGCCGCGAGAACGTGCGCGGCCAGGTGGACACGCAGGCGCCCGAGGGCGTGCGCTCGTTCATCGGCGACCTGATCGCGGCCGTACCCGATCTCGACATGCAGGTGCTGAGCACCACGACCGAGGGCGATCGCTGCGGCGTGCAGTGGCGTCTGCGGGGCACCTTCGCGGGGCCCGGGCGGTTCGGCGGGATGGCGCCCACGGGCAACCCGATCGAGCTCGAAGGCTTCGACCTGCTGACGGTGCGCGACGGCCTGATCCAGAGCAACGACGCGTTCACCGACTCGATGACCTTCGCCCGCCAGATCGGGATGATGCCGCCACAGGGCTCCTCCGCCGAACAGCGGATGATGGGCGCCTTCAACGCCAAGACGCGGCTGTCCGCGCACCTCGGCGCGGGCGAGGCCGGCCTCGTGGCGGAGGGCGTGTGGCTCGTTCAGGGTCAGCCCGGGCGCTGCAACGTGTACCTGCTCGAGGACGAGGGCGGCGTGACGCTGTTCGACGCGGGCGCGCGCACGATGACGCGGGCGGTGGCGAGCGCGGGAGCGCGCCTCGGCGGCATCCGCCGCGTGGTGCTCGGCCACGGCCACACCGACCACCGCGGGGTGGCGCCCGCACTCGGAGTGCCCGTGCTCTGCCACCCCGACGAGGTCCAGGACGCGGAGGGCAGCGGCGGCTTCCGCTACTGGCCGGCCGGCCTGGCGGGGCTGCCCACGCCGATGCGCCAGATGCACCGCCTGATGCACCGCTACGCCTGGGACGCCGGCCCCGTGAAGATCGCCGGGACGCTGCAGGAGGGCGATGAGGTGGCGGGCTTCGAGGTCGTCCATCTGCCCGGACACGCGCCGGGGATGATCGGGCTGTGGCGCAGCTCCGACCGGGTCGCGCTGAGCAGCGACTGCTTCTACACGCTGGACATGTGGGGGCGCGACTGCCCCCCGCGCCTCCCCGCGCCGATCTACAACTTCGATACCGAGCAGGCCCGCCCGAGCATGCGCAAGCTCGCCGCGCTGGAGCCCGCAGTGGCGTGGCCGGGGCACGCCAAGCCGGTGACCGGCGACGTGCGCAGCCAGCTCGAGCGGGCCGCGGACGCTGGCTGAACGTGGGCAGACGCGGCCGCCGTCACGAGCGGCTCACGGCGCCGGCCAGCGACTACAGGGACGCGGAGGGAAACGTGCTGAGCCTGCGCGGCTCGCTCACCGCGGGCTCGCGGCGCGAGTATGCGCAGGCGCTGGCCGGGAGCGGCGCGCGGGCCTCCCAGACGCGTGAGGACACCTGGCAGCGGGCCGCGGAGCTGCTGTTCGAGCGGCTGGCCGTGCGCTGGGTGATCGCGGGCGTGCCCGTCGAGTCCCAGCGCGAGCTGCTCGCGCGCTTCCGCATGGCCTCCGCCGAGGAGCGAGCGTGGGTGCGGTGGGTGCTGCGCGAGCACTGTGCCGAGCACTTCCCCGACGTCGAGGCCCCCTGAGCGCGGGCCGGCGCCGCGGGCGGGCGGGCCTCAGGCGGGGTCGCCGAGCAGCTCCAGGCGCGGGCCGCTGGCGCTGGCCGCGGAGACGAACCTCGCAGTTGCTGGGTTCAGGACGAACTCGAGCACCTCGCCGCCCTCCCCGCGGACCTCCAGGCGGCGCCCCTCCTCGTGCACGGCCAGGATCGTGCCGAGCTCGAAGCCGCCGCCGAAGTGGGCGATGCGCGCGCGGGCGCCCACGCGGGGCAGGGGACGTGACGGGCCGAGCACGCCTCGATGCTACGCCACGCCCTCCCAGCGGCGATCCGACCAGTACCTTGGGGGGATGCGCCGCACAAAGATCGTCGCGACCATCGGTCCCGCCTCCCGCGATCCGGCCACGCTCGTGCGCCTGGTCGAGGCGGGAATGGACGTTGCGAGGCTGAACTACTCCCACGGGACGCTCGAGGAGCACGCCGAGACGGCCGGCCGCGTGCGCGACGCCGCCGCCCACGTGGGGCGCCCGGTGGCGATCCTGCAGGACCTCCCGGGGCCCAAGCTGAGGATCGGGCCGCTGCATGAGGACGTCGTCGAGCTGACCCCGGGTGAGCACCTGACGTTCGTGTGCGGCGATGAGGAGCGCCCGGGCGACGCGCACACGATGAGCATCTCCTGGGCAGGGCTTGCAGACGCGTTGGAGCCCGAGGCGATCCTGTACCTGGCGGACGGCTCCGTGCGGCTGCGCGTCGTGGCGGTGCGCCCGGCCGCGCACGAGGTCGAAGTGGAGATCGACGTGGGAGGCGCTGTCGCCTCGCGCCAGGGCCTGAACATCCCGGGTCCCGTGGCCTCGCTGCCGGCGGTGCCCGAGGAGGACCTGCACCTGCTGCGCCACGGCGAGTCGATCGGCGTGGACATGGTGGCGCTCTCGTTCGTGCAGTCTCCCGAGGACGTCGAATTCGTCCGCGACCACACGCGCCTGCCGCTGATCGCCAAGATGGAGAAGCCGCAGGCGGTGGAGCGCGCGGAGGAGATCGTGAGGGCCGCCGACTGCGTGATGGTCGCGCGCGGGGATCTCGGCATCGAGCTGCCCATCGAGCGCGTGCCGATCGTGCAGAAGCAGCTGCTCGAGCTCGCGGGCTGGATGGCCCGCCCGTCGATAACGGCCACGCAGATGCTCGACTCGATGGTCCACTCCTCGCGGCCCACGCGCGCGGAGGTCGCCGACGTGGCGAACGCGATCCTCGACGGCACCGATGCGGTAATGCTCTCCCAGGAGACCGCCGTGGGCGCGCACCCCGTGGAGGCCGTGGCGATGATGGCCGCCGTGGCGGTGCAGGCGGAGTCGATCGCGCCGTATGAGCGCTGGAACGAGTCGCGCGTGCGCCGCACGGAGTCCGACCCCGCGTACACGATCGCGCACAACCTCTGCGACGCCGCGCGCGAGCTGCTCCTCGACGCGCTCATCATCCCCACCCTCTCCGGCCGCTCCGCGCGGCTGGTCTCCGCGCACCGCCCCACCGTGCCCATCTACGCGCTCTCGCCGGGGCGCGAGACGGTCAGGCGCTGCGGCCTGATGTGGGGGGTGCAGGCCGCCTCGATGGTGCGCCACGAGACCACCGAGGCGCTGATCGCCGACGCAGGACGCCGCGTGGTGGAGCTCGGCTGGTGCAAGGCCGGAGACCGGGTCGGGATCACCGCGGGGCTGCCCTCAGGGCGCCCCGGCACGACGAGCCTCGTGCAGATCCAGGTGCTCTAGCCGGGCTGCTGCCGGACCCGGTCGAGCTCGAACCAGACGCTCGTCGGGGGCGTCGCGTCGACCCCCCACCGGCTTGCTGCCTTGTCGACGAGGTAGAGCCCGTAGCCGCCCTCCACGCGCTCGGGGTCGCGCTCGGTCGGCGTGAACCCCTCGCCCGCGTCCGTGACGGTGACGCGCACCGCCTCCTCCGTGACCGCCGCGCTCAGCACGACGGGGGCGTCGTCGGGGCCGCTGGAGTGCCGGACGGCGTTGCTGACGACCTCCGAGACGAGCAGCACGACGGTCTGGCGCAGCGACGGCTCGAGGCCGTGCTCCTCGCACAGCTCGGCGACGGCCCCGCGCGCGATCCCCGGAGCCTGAACGTTGCGCTGCAGGCTCAGCCGCAGGGGCGCGCCGCCCTCCCGGTGGCGGTCGCTGGAAGCCGGCACGCTCACGAGGCCTCGCTGCGCGCGCGCGGCTTGCTTTCGATTTCAAACGGCGAGGCGCCGATCATCGTTTGCCTATACCCGCAGATCGCCTATAGATGTCCTCGACGCCGCCTGCAGCCCGCAGGCGGCGCCGCCGAAGCGCATGACCACGACGCAGTATCGTCGGCCGCGGCGCGAACTGGAAGCCCTGCAGCGCTTCGCGCAGGCGCTCGCGACCCGCCACCGCTGGGTCATTACGCGCTCGCGCGCGCGTCTCCTTCAGGCGTCGGCTCAGGCGTCGGCCGCCGAAGATCCCCCTCAGCCGGCCGCGCCGACGCCGCTGCGGCCGTAGAACTCGGCCTCGGCGCGCCCGAGCTCGGTGACGGGCTCGTCGCCGTAGATCCACTCGCGCGCGATCCGGTGCCAGTTGGCCCGCGCGCGCAGCTGGGAGAGCACGGCTAGCGTGAGCATCTCCATGCGCCTGCCGAACAGGTGCTCGGGGCGCATGTCCTGGTGGCGCATTTCGCGAAAGTGGCTGGAGCGCGGGTCGGAGCTCTCCATCATCACCTGCGTGGCGATCTCCGGCGAGAGCTGAACGGGTTCGTCGGCGGTGGTGTACCACCAGATCGCATCGCGGATGAACGCGAGCAGGTGCTCGGGATTGACGCGCTCGGGTTCGGGCAGGAAGCCCGAGGCGGCCAGCAGCTTGTGGAGCGCCGGCGCATCGCCCTCCACGACGGCGCGCTGCGCGGCGAGCTCGAGCTCGACGGGCTCGACGTCCATGCGCTTGAACAGCCCGAAGTCCAGGAACGCCACGCGGCCGTCGTCCATCAGCAGGAAGTTGCCCGGATGGGGATCACCCGAGAACTGCCGGTGGCGGTAGAGGCAGCCGAGGAAGAAGCGGAAGACGATCTCGCCGATGCGGTCGCGCTCGGCCTGGGAGCGCCCCTGCAGCTCTTCGAAGCCGGCGCCCTCCACGAACTCGCTGACGAGCACGCGCTCGCGCGAGAGCGAGGTGATCACGTCGGGGACCGCGATGAACGGATGCCCGTTGAAGATGCGCGACAGCGAGCGCTGGTTCTGCGCCTCCAGCTCATAGTCGAGCTCCTCCACGATCCGCTCCCTGATCTCCTCCGCGACCGCCTTGACGTCCATCCCCGGCGTCATCCGCTTGAGCAGGCGCATGATCATGTCCAGGTTCTGCATGTCCGCGCGCAC
>OCZT010007673.1_pt1 | contig 10549 bp, 8 predicted proteins | sample 1539031 | NCBI WGS metagenome assembly OCZT01 (sample SAMEA3539308, study PRJEB22396) | soil metagenome | biome: tundra; feature: field; material: soil | place: USA | collected 2010-05 | depth 0.15 m
ATAACCTCATAATTAAGAGCTCTTTTTATGCCGGATGTGGAAATGAATAGGGACAACAGGGCAGGAAACCACACGGTTCAATTTAATGGCAGCAATCTTGCAAGTGGGATATATTTATATAGGCTCGAATCAGGAAATTATAGTGCAGCGAAGAAGTTTATACTTATGAAATGAGTCCAGGTGTAAGTCTTGAATTACTTTAAAATACGGGAGTAGTTGAAAATTACTTATGAATGATACTTCTTTTTTCGGTTATTGATATATACTCCTTGACATTTACAGCCGCTCTATATATTTTTTAGTGTTTCAAACATTTGAAATATTTAAAACGTTAAAAATCTTTTATTGGAATGAGGATGCATTATGAAAAAAGTTGTTATTACACATGCAAAACGTACACCCATTGGCTCTTTTAATGGCATTCTAAGTAGCTTCTCAGCTCCACAACTTGGCAGTATTGCTATCAAAGCACTCCTGGAAGAATCAAAAATTGATAAAAATCTCATTGATGAAGTTATCTTTGGCAACGTCCTTACTGCTGGCCTTGGACAAGCTCCGGCACGTCAGGCAGCTATTTTTGCGGGACTTCCCGAAAAAACCGAAACTTTAACAATTAATAAAATGTGTGGAAGTGGATTGAAAGCCGTTATGCTTGGTGCTCAGGCAATCGCAGTCGGCGACGCAGATATTATCATTGCAGGCGGACAGGAAAGTATGACGAATGCACCCTATATTCTGAAAAACGCCAGGAATGGTTTACGACTCGGAAACTCAACAATCTATGATTCGATTCTTCTGGACGGGCTTACGGATGTCTATAACAACATTCATATGGGCGCATGCACTGAACTGACGGCTAAGGAATTTAACCAAACCCGTCAACAACTTGATGAGTTTGCCATCAATTCATATAAAAAAGCACTTGCTGCCATCGAAACAGGACGCTTCAAAGATGAAATAGTTAATATTATTGTCAAAGAAAAAACAGGCGATAAGGTTTTTGAGAACGACGAGGAACCGGGAAAGGTTAATTTTGCCAAAATACCTGCCTTGAAACCTGTGTTCGACAAGAATGGGGTAGTGACAGCAGCTAATGCATCTAGTATTAATGATGGTGCAGCTGCAATTCTTATGATGTCTGAAGATAAAGCAAAGGATCTTGGCTATCGTCCCCTGGTAGAGATAGTTGCTCAGGGTTCAGCTGCAAAAGCCCCTATACAATTCACTACAGCCCCTGCTGAAGCAATCAGGAAAGTACTTGCAAAGGCAAATCTTTCCAAGGACCAAATTGATCTGTATGAAATTAACGAAGCTTTTGCTGTTGTATCTCTTGCTGTACAAAGCCTTTTGGGTCTTTCTGGCCATAACATCAATGTAAACGGTGGTGCAGTTGCACTTGGTCACCCAATTGGAGCTAGTGGTGCCCGTATCCTGACTACTCTGATTTATGAAATGAAACGCAGGAATTCAGTTTATGGACTTGCGGCTCTCTGCATCGGTGGTGGTGAAGCTTCTGCACTCATTGTTAAAAACCATTTGGATTAATCGGTATGGCAAATCGTTGCTCTGCTCATATTTCTCCTATTGAATTAACCAGTAATCCTCCCTTCCGCTGGAGACGATAACCGTCACCTCATCTCATCCGCCGCTTCCAACTAAGTTAATTAGAAATTCCATCATCTTCCTATTCTAATGTTGCCTATTTCTCCCCAGCCTCCGATAAATAACCCAAGTACCCAGATTATTACTGCAACTACTACTACTATATTTATAATCTTCTTGATTTTGCCATCCATCGGGATATATGTATTGATAAGCCATAATAGCACCCCAATTACAATAAGCGTTAAAATTAAACTAATAAGAGACATGACTACTCCTTCTTTATTTTATATTTACACGAAATTTCGGATATGCGCAATTTTGTTCCTGTATCTCCATAAAATATCGAAACATCTGTAAATTAAAACAATAGTCCATTGGGATGGAAAAGGAACTACATCCTTGGGCTGCTCCCCCAACCAAGTCCGAAAATATACGAGACCGCCCCATTTAATAAGACGGTCGCATCAATTATTTATTCAAGTACCTTAATATTTTTCTTCGCGCAGATTTCCTTAAGCTGTTTAGGCCAGATTGAAACAGAAACTTCCCCGAGATGAGCAGTTCTGAGAAGATACATATATGTGCGTGACTGTCCGATGCCCCCGCCAATGCTTAAAGGTATCTTGTCATTAAGTATTGCCTGATGATAAGGCAGTTTCAAAAAGTCCTGCTGACCTGTAATTTCTAACTGCTGTTTAAGTGTGTTTTTTGTTACGCGGATTCCCATGGACGTCAGTTCATGCCGACGTTTTGTTACAGGATTCCAGACGAGGATATCGCCGTTCAATCCATGATAGGTTTCTCCTTTTTTGCCGGCAGTTGGGGTTACCCAATCGTCATAATCGGCTGCGCGCATTTCATGCGGATAACCATCCTTAAGAACCCACCCAATGCCAATTATAAATACAGCTGGATATTTCTGTAAGATTGCAGTTTCACGCTGCTTACGCGAAAGGTCAGGATACATTCTAAGTAATTCTTCTGCGTGTATGAATTTAAGTTTTTTAGGAAAACCAGGATATACTCCTTTTAATTGTGGGAAATGTTTCTCAGCATGTTTCCCTGCGCCGTAAATAACTTTCCAGATTTTTTTAACAACATCTTTAAGTAAATCGAGGTTACGCTGGTCCGCGGTAATACGTTTTTCCCAGTCCCATTGGTCAACATATGAGCTATGGTCATGATCCAGAAAATAATCTTTGCGTACGGCTCTCATGTCTGTGCAGATCCCTTCGCCCGGCTTGCAGCCGAACTGGGCAAGAGCCATTCTTTTCCATTTGGTAGCCGCCTGAACAACCTGTGCCTCTATTCTTTTTTCAAGTCCAAGCCCGCAGGGAAAATCAACCGGTGTGCGTGAACCGTCCCGGTCCAGATAATCATTAACACCGCTGTCTTTATCTACAATCAGTGGAACCTGAACCATTTGAAGATTTAGCGCTTTGCAAAGGTTCTTTTCAATATAATCTTTAATTTCATAAAGCGCCTTCATCCTTTCAAGTGGTGCAAGAAGTGCCTTATAATTATTTGGAAGAATTTTTTCAACTTCTTCATATGTGCTGATGCCGGGCCCGGCGAGATCTGCTTTTTTATCTCCCATTCATAACTCCATTTTAAATTATCACTGCACCCTTTTAATTAAATTAATGAAAATGCAGTACTAAAACTTATATATATTCTTTCGGATTTAGAAACAAAAAAGTTATATTAAGCAAAGTTATTATTGATCCTAAAGGATTTGAATCATCACATCCCAAATTGATAGAAACCATAAATTACATTGTAAATTCATTAGCTAATATTGAACTTTAAAATATTATGAATGATAACCAAATGCCCGGAAGTTCATTTATAGATGAAATCAAAAAAAAGTCAAAGGAGATTTCTGACTATAAATATGCCCTAGATGAATCTAGTATTGTAGCAATCACAAATGCAAAGGGGATTATAACTCATGTAAATGATAATTTCTGCCGGATATCTAAATATAATGCTGAAGAATTAATAGGACAGGACCACCGTATTGTCAATTCCGGCTACCATCCAAAAGAATATATTAGGGATCTGTGGGTTACCATAGCTCAAGGTAAAGTCTGGAGGGGGGAATTTAGAAACAAAGCAAAAGATGGAACTTTTTATTGGGTCGATGCTACTGTTGTCCCCTTCCTCGATGAAAACAAGAAACCCTATCAATATTTAGCAATAAGGTCCGATATAACAGAAAAGAAGCATGCACAAGAGGCAATAAGAGAATCGGAAGAAAGGTTCAGGAACATTACCGAAAACATTGATGATTGCCTTTTCACATTTGAACGCATTGGAAAAGTCTTAAAACCTCTTTTCTATACCTATTCAATAGAAAAAATTACTGGTTACTCACAATCTGATTTTCTTTCAGAATCGACTTTTTTACTTAAGGTCGTTTATCCTGATGATTTCCCATTATTAAAGAAAAAGTTAAAAACTATTCTAAGGAACATGATAAGAACCTCCGAAGAAATGGAATTCAGGATACTTAATAAACAAGGTAACATTGTCTGGGTAAGGACAAAAATTAATTTAATAAAAAATGCTGATGGTACAATATTAAAAATTTACGGGCTGGTAAGCGATATATCATTAAGGAAAAAGGCGGAAGAAGAACTTAACAAGTCCACGGAAAGTCTAATAAAGCTGAATGAGACAAGGAATAAATTTATTTCGATTATTTCACACGATTTAAGAACTCCTTTCACTTCAATTCTGGGATTTACTGATCTGCTGATTAATGATGACGAATTAACTGAAGATGAAAAAAAACAATATGTGGGGTTTATTCAGGAATCTTCCCAATCGATGCTGGCCCTTGTTAACTCATTATTAGACTGGACTAGATTACAGACAGGAAGAATTAAATTTGAACCTCAAAAATTAAGCGCCCGCTCAATAGTTATTAATTCCATAAACTCATTATCTGGCGCTGCTTTTCAGAAAAACATTAAATTAGAATCGAAGGTTGAAAAGAACGTAACTATTTATGCGGATAGTAATTTAGTATCCCAGGTCTTCAATAATTTAATCTCCAACGCAATTAAGTTTACAAAACCGGGCGGAGAAATTGTTATATCAGCCGGTCAATCAAAATTGACACACTTTTATGAATTCTCAGTAAAAGATAATGGAGTCGGAATTAAACTGGGAAATATGCAGGATCTTTTCAGGATAGATACTAAGTATTCATCGGAAGGAACTGCGGGGGAAAAAGGAACAGGACTTGGGCTTTCACTGGTAAATGAAATTATAGAAAAGCATGGCGGAAATATTTGGGTTGAGAGTGAATATGGAAAGGGCTCTGACTTTAAATTCCTGTTACCCATTGCATCACCTAATATTTTGTTAGTAGATGATAGTAAAACAGATCGGCTTTTATATTCTAAAATTCTTAAGAATATAACACCGGATTATAATATTGAAATTGCTTCAGACGGAAAAGAAGCATTAGAGAAAATAATGGCAGACCCGCCGGCACTTATAATAACCGATCATTTAATGCCGGAAATGAATGGATATGAACTCACAATGGAAATAAAAAAACTTGATCTTAAAAGGAAGCCGCAGGTTATCATTTTAAGCGGGGATATCAACAGGAGTATAATTGATGATTATACAAGTCTTGGAATTGAATACGTCTTTCAAAAGCCCGTAAATTTAAGCAATTTTAAAACAGCTGTTGAAAAATCATTAAAAAAAGGGCTCGATGGGTAAAACCCTTTAAAAAAATCACTCTTAAATAGTTTAGCGCAATAATATATTCACCTTTGCGAGCGGTTGAAATAAAGATACATTGATTTAACGTCCTCGGGCACAAGCTTGGGAAGTTCTTTGCCATTGGTATAAAATTCTTTTTCAATGATTGGTATATGGTTCCATAACTTGCTAAAAAATTCATCTATATTGTCAAAAGGCCGAATTTCATATGCGGAAATAGTTTTGTCGGGATTTCCATTATAATGACAACCATTACAGCCTTTACTTACTAATAATTTTTGTCCCTCTTCGACCGATCCGTTAACCTGTCCGGTATTATAAAAATATAAATAAGCTATTAGATTCCCCATTTCACTTTCTTTAAATGAGGGCCATGAAATTTTCTTCTCCCACATGGCCGATTCCATTAAAGAAGAATGATTCCACATCATACCGGCTATTTCATTGACACTTTTATGCAGGTTAATTTTATCTAAAGCAGCACCTATTTTTTCTTTTAAATGGCAATACGCGCAATTCTTACTATTGAATAATTTTTCCCCCTGTACTGGGTTACCCGGATACATAAGGTTTTTATTCTTCTTCCCCGGTGTGCTTATGGATTCAAGATATGCCGCAAGACTGGCAAATTCGTTCCCCTTAAAAACAGGAATTGTAATCTTTGATGTTTCCTGTTTCTTGTGCATCTCTGCCGCATGGTTCCACATCACTTGCGCTAAATAGATCGGTGAAGCATTATATCCTGTTTTATCGAGACTAATTTTACCAGGAACTGATTTGCCAACCGAATGGCATTTTGCACAGTTCATCTGAACAAACAAATCCTGCCCTTTGCTTACGCTTCCATTCTTACTGAGATATCCTAAAAAGGCGATAAAATATCGGAGTTTACGGAAATCTTCAGTGCTTATTTTCTGCTGTTTAGCGTTCAGTTGATCGATCATTTTGAGCATTTTAGGTGAATGATTCCACATATCTGTTATCAATTCAAAATCACCGCTGAGAAAATTCTCTGAATTAAAATCAGGCGCAGTCTTCCCGCCAAACCCGTTGATTGAATGACAGTTAATACAATTACTGCGCTCAAATACTACTCTGCCATCCAGGGGGTTTCTGGGTAATTCCTTTTTATCAGATTGCTTCTGCTGAACAAATAGATTGTCAGAAGCAAATGCGTAAACGAAAAATTTAACTGATATTATAGTTACCAGGGGTATAATAAATAAATTCCTCATTCTCATTTTTTAATCTCCTTGTTTCTGCCTCTGTATAAACCAGCTAAAACATAGGTTAAAATTCCGGCTAAAATCCAAAAAACTATAATACCAAGGATGCTGATGGCAATTGAAGCAGTTTGATGATCATCCACTTCGCCGGATACATTAACTAAATTAATTAATAGAACAGTCATCCCGGAGGCAAGCATCCATAAAAAAGATAATAGTATAATTTGAATAAAGATAGGTTTTTCAATAAAGTTTTTTATTTTGCTAAACATAAGTTCCTCATACTATTTTTTTATATGCCCTTTAGAGGGTAAGTATTCGTTTAATCGTTCTGAAACAAGCCGGACACTTTCTTCGCGCCCTTCTTTAATTTCCCAGATTGAAATAAGCGGGAATAGTTTTGAAAATGCCATGAATCCCAGAACAAAAGCAGCAGCTGCAGCAGCAAAAAGGGAAATTTCCGTTAAAGAAGGGATATAAACACCGGTTGGGAAAGGTAGTCTCGGATTAGCTAATGAAGGAACTACTACTATTAATCTTTCTAACCACATTCCTATTGTAACGGCAATCGATGCAACTAAAAGCCCGGGTATTGTTTTTAGCTTTTTATTGCTTAAGAAAATAATCGGTATGATGAAGTTACAAACAACCATTAACCAGAAAAAAGGAGCGTAATCTCCGACAAATTTGTATAAAAATACTCTCATTTCTACTGGCTCATGCCCGTAAAATGTGGTAAGATATTCTGCAAACGTAAAATAAAACCAGAGGAGAGACATTACTAATAAAAGCGTACCGAGATAATTAAAATGGATTTCCTTTAAGTAATCCTCAAAGTGGTAAGCTTTACGAAAAGCAATCATTACTATTATAAGAGCTGCAATGCCGGAAAATATGGCGCCTACTACAAAATAAGGTCCAAAAATGGTGCTGTGCCATCCCGGCTGTAATGTCATTGAAAATATCCAGGAAATTACTGTGTGTACCGAAATTGCTATTGGAATAACCATAACCATAAGAATACTAATAGCTTTTTCTAAAACATGTTTCTGCTTTTCAGTTCCATCATAACCCCATGCCAGTATTTTGTATAGTTTATGGAATCTTCCTCCTCTGTCCCTTAAAAGCGCTATATCAGGTATTAATGGTAAATAAAGATAAATAGTTGAAGCAGTGAAATATGCTGTAATACTTGTTAGATCCCATAGAAGAGGGGATTGTAGCCTGCCCCGCTCAAAGATGTGCATTATCCGGTCCGGTCTGCCAAGATCAATTATCGGATGCAGCCCGCCAATTACAAGTACAATCCCCGTTATAACTTCTGCCATCCTGGTAATAGGACGCCTCCATTCAGCTTTGGATAAACGAAGAATGGCAGAAATTAAAGTACCCGCATGTGATATTCCAATAAAGAATACAAAACTAATAATATAAAATCCCCACGTAACTGGCTGATTCATTCCTGTTTCCCCAAGCCCGTATATTAATTGACGTACGTACATTACAACACCAAATAATAATATGGCTAATAATGCGGCTCCCAGGATATAAAATCCTTTTCCGGAATGATAAATTGGCTTAAATAGAACTTCATCTTCATCAAGAATTTGAGAATTGTTCATTTCAAAGACCTTCAATTATATAATTTCATCATTTATTTAGATTTGGCGCTTAAATAATATACCTTAGGTTGAGTTCCAAGTTCTTCCTGCAAAGTAAACTTTCTATAATCACCCCTTAGCTTTGAAACACTGCTGCTTGAATCATCAAGATCACCAAATGTAATTGCGTGAGCAGGACAAACTTGCGCGCATGCAGGCATATATTCGTCTTCATTTAATTTTCTATGTTCTGCTGCAGCATTCACTTTGGCTTTTTGTAATCTGTGAATGCAAAAAGTGCATTTTTCAACTACACCTTTGGGGCGGACTGATACATCTATATTGTAACATTTTTTATATTCAATTGGCTGCTCTTCCTTAAACCAATCAAATACTTTTACGTTGTAAGGACAATTTGTCATGCAGTATCTGCATCCAATGCATTGGGGATAAATTTGAGCAACTATTCCATCTTCATCTCTTCTATAGGTTGCCCTTACTGGACAAACTTTTGTACACGGTGGATCGTCGCATTGAAGACATAAGGCAGGCATAGTAACTGGACGTACATCTGGATAATTCCCTTCGTAAGATGTGGTTGCTAACCTCATCCATTGCATAACCCTCCCCATATCTGCGTTTTCCTTTGAAACTATCTGAAGATTATTTTCAACTTTACATGCGGTTATGCATGATTCGCAGTGATTGCATTTATTAAGATCAATTACCATTCCATATAGTGCCATTAATACTCCTAAGTATATGATTCTATTTCAGCAGGTGTTTCAGTAAATGATGGTTTGCCCGATACAGTATCAAAAATATTTTCAGAAAACTTTAAAGGATTAATCCCCGATTTGTCTCCCAATATTTCGTGTCCTAATCCAAAAGGAACATCAAGACTGCCCGGCATAACTGAAGGATTATAAATAACAACTGCCGGGAATTTTCCTTTTGATGTTTTTATGTTTACTTGGCTTCGCTCATTTAGGGAATGACGGCGGGCTGTTTCAGGATTAATTTCAGCCCATAACTTATAAAATACCGATCTGTTATGTCCGAATTGTTCAACCAATACCGGGTACAAACTCATACTCCCCTTGTAATCAAGGTTTTTTTTGAAAATATTCAAATATAATTTATTCTTGGATGCAGTTTTAACCATGCTTTCAGTTCGTGTAATAGGGTAAGGTAGTCTATCCTTAAAATTAATCTTGGGGGAATAGGGATTTTTTTCACCAAACGGATCCCACCATCCGCCAAATTCAAGAAGGCTGTCCCAAAACTCATCAAAGCTTCCATATTGATCTGCTTGCCACCCTATTTTTCTGAGACCTTTTTCAATTTCAGTAAATTTATTCTGACTCATTAGCGCCCCGTTACGGTTATCATACAATTTCTTGGCAATTGATTTAATATAATCAGCAACGTTGGCGTAGGTAAAATCAGAGTTTGTTTTAAGATCTTTCATTAAGGTGATAATTATGTCGCCGGTATCAGTAGTCTTAAAGAATGGATCAACTATTGGCTGCTGAACTGTAACTACACTTTTACCAATAGCTTCACTAAAATTAAAATCTAGTTTTTCTAAATCATTATGGTCAGGTATTATGAGATGTGCATATGTAGATGTTTCATCAATGAAAGAAGAAAAACTAACAATAAAAGGAATTGCGTTGACCTGTTTTTTAAATGTCTCCTGGTCACTATTATTAAAAATAAAGTTACTCCCTGAAATCATTAGAATTTTAATGCCCTTATTACTTGCAATAGAATTTTTAAAACTATTAAATGTAGCATTTCCGATAGATGTCTTAACATCATTTATGACTGAAGAATAAAATGAATCTTTTACTTTCCCATATCCTGTAAATCCTTTTAAGGCATTTAGGAAAATAATTGAAAGGGCATTCTGTGTGCCATTTGAATTATGCAGAATTGATTCGTCAAAATAAGCGGCAGGGGCTTTAGCTTTCTCAAACACCCTGCCGGTTTCTAATATCGTATCCTTTGGAACCCCAGTTAAATTTTCTACCTTATCTGGATAATAATTTTCCAGAATATAATTCTTAATAGAGCTGAATCCTGTCACAGACTTCTCAGCATTTTTATCATATACCTCATCTTTTAAAAGAACCCAGGCTATACCTAACGCTAAATCACCCATTGAAACCGGTCTGATCGGAATCCATTCATCCGACTTGAAAATACCTCCGGTTAGTTTTGAACTCGCGGTTGTTATTTTATTGCCCCTCTCTCTAAAATCGATCAGCGTTCTGCTGAAGTACAATGGGCTTTGGGAGATCTCAGAAAGCTGAGCACCAAAATTCAAAATGTAATCACATTTTTCAAAGTCAATAAAATCGGGCGCTT
>OCZT010007674.1_pt1 | contig 10549 bp, 9 predicted proteins | sample 1539031 | NCBI WGS metagenome assembly OCZT01 (sample SAMEA3539308, study PRJEB22396) | soil metagenome | biome: tundra; feature: field; material: soil | place: USA | collected 2010-05 | depth 0.15 m
CGGTTGCGAGGGCCTTGGTCAAGTTGAGCATGGCCGAATTGTTGAGCGCGGCCGGCACAACTGTGAAATGCGGCTGCCGGCCGGCGAGGCCCGACACATTGATGATGCGGCCCCATTTTTGCTTGCGCATATGCGGCACCACATGACGAATGCAACGGGCCGCCGGATTGAATTTCTGGTCGAGCAGGCTGGTCAGATGCGCATCGTCCATCTTGAAGAAATCTTGCGGAATGACCGTCGCCGCCGCGTTGATCAAGATGTCGATGCGGCCGAATTTGGCTACGGCCTGCTCGGTCATGGCGCCGATAGCGGCATCGTCATTGAGGTCGGTGGGAATGCCGATGACACGGCCGGGGTAAGTCTTTTCGAATTCCCGCACCGCGGCCGCGTTGCTGTCGGCGCTCTTGCTAACGAGGACGGTGATGGCGCCCTCGGCGAGCAATTCCTTCGCGCAGGCCTTGCCGATGCCGCGGCTCCCCCCAGTGATGACAGCGACTTTACCTTTGAGTCCGAGATCCATCGCGCTTCTCCTTGCAAGACAGGCGCCAGCCCGCTGCCGTCGAATTGTGTTCGGTTTAGTAACGATCAGTCCTCTTGTTCGACAATATCCAAGCAGCCTGAAATCTTTGGCGTTGCTTTATGCGGCCGTTAGGCCACCATCGACCACGGTCACTTGCCCGGTGATAGAGGCCGCGGCGGGGCTAGCGAGGAATGCGACCGCGCCGGCGACTTCTTCGACCGTTGCCAGACGATGCATCGGGATGCGCTTGAGCATCGCTTCCATATAGGCCTTGTTCGTGCCAGTGCCGGCGCGCGAGGGCGACGGCGTATCGAGCCTTCCCGGCGCGACGGCGTTGACGCCGATATTTTGTTCGGCCCATTCGATAGCCAGCATGCGCGTCATCTGGACAAGCGCAGCCTTGCTGATGCCATAGGCTGAGCGCTCAGTCTGTCCGATCAATGCCGCCGTTGAAGCCACGGTGATGATCCGTCCCGGCACCTGTCGTGTAATCAAGTGCCGGCCGATTTGTTGGGTTAGGAAAAACGTTCCCGTGACGTTGATCGTCATCAACTCGTTCCAATCCTCGCGCGTAATTTCGACCGCCTTACGGCGCAGATTGGCGCCGGCATTGTTAACCAGCACATCAATGCGGCCAAAGCGGTCGAGCGTCTTGGCAACCCCAGCCTCGATGCTCTCCTGCGCGCGCAGGTCGAGAGCGAGCGCCAGCGGGTCGGCGCCGATCTTTTTAAGTTCGCTGCACGTCGCCACGAGGTTCCCTTCGCGCGTCGCGGTCAGCGCGAGATCGAAACCGTCGTGTGCGAGCGCCAGCGCAGTCGCGGCGCCGACGCCGTAGGATGCGCCGGTGATGAGGGCGACCTTGCGATCTGTCGGGTCCGGGACTGCCATTCTCCCTGCGCTCAAGTCCAGCCGCGCGGCTCCACCTTGATGCCGGCGACGGCCGCCAATTCGGCGGCTAACGTCTTAGTGTCGGCAAGCGCCAGCAGCGGCGGACGCGGATCGCCGCAATTGCGGCCCATCGCTTTCGCCGCTGCTTTCAGGCCGGGAACGCCGGCATCGCGGAACAGGCGGAACAGGATCGCGACCTCTTCCTGCTGAGTACGCGCGTCGTTGTATTTCTCGGCGCGGCAGAGGTCGTAGAGCTCACGCACCAGCCGCGGCGACACCGAGGCGAGCGGTGCGAGCATCCCAGTGGCGCCGATTGCGCTCGCCGAGATCATGTATTCGTTACCGGAGACGAGCTGGAAGTCGGGCCGCGCAGCGCGCGCGACGGTGACCACCTCGATCATGTATTGCCAGTCAAGGCTCATGTCGATCAGCCCAGCGAACTGCGACAGTTTGCCGAGCAGGTCAACCACCGACTTGCTGGCAAATTCAACGTCGCTGAATTCTGCCGGCGAATTAAGCACGAACAATGGTAGCCCACCCCCCTGGCCGATAGCGGTAAAATGCTCGACCAACATCGATTGCGGCGGGGTCCAGTAATAAGGCACGCTGGCGATCAGCGCGGCGGCGCCGGCTTTTCTTGCATGCGCGGCGAGCGACGCCGCGATCGCGGTGCCGGCTTCGCTGACGTTAATCACCACCGGTACGCGGCCGCCGACGTGCTTGATGGCGAAGTCGGCGAGCGTATTGCGCTCCGCGACCGTGAGACTGACCGATTCGCCGGCATGCATCGGCAGCGCAAGTCCTTCCGCGCCGTTGTGCAAATGAAAATCGATCACCTTGCCGTAGGTATCATAATCGATGCGCCCGTCGGCAAACGGAGTCAGCGGCGCATGCACCAGGCCGAATTTGAAAGCACTCACGTTCCTGTCCTTCCGCTCACCAGCCATGCGGCTCGCTGTCGACGATGCCGAGTTCGATCAAACGCTTCTCGATGAATTTCACCCGTTCAGGCGACGCCGTCGGCAGGGGCGGCCGGGTCGGGCCGACCGGGCGGCCCATGATCACGCAACCGCCTTTCAGCGACGACGGATATTGATCGCGGAACAGGAGCCAGAGCTCCGACAGCTTGTATTGCGCGGCGCGCGCGCGATCCCAGTCGCCGGCGGCGCAGGATTCGTAAAGCTCGCCGCAGAGATTGGGGCAGATCGCGCCAGCCGACGAATAGGAGCCGGCGCCGCCGACCGCCATTGACGGCAAGAGATATTCGACGCCGGCGATCATCGCAAACTGCGGCCGCAGAGGCAGCGCCGCGCGTAGAATCTCGAAGAACTTCTCGCTGTTGAAGCTCGCCTCCTTCACGCCGATGAAGTTCGGCAGCCGCTGGATCAGCCGCGCGGTCATCTCGCCGGTGAATTCAATGCCGTCGAGATAGCTCGGCGAGTTGTAGGCAATCAGCGGCAGGTCGAAGGAGGTACCCAGCCGCACGAAATAGTCGTAAATCGCCTCTGGCGGATATTTCCAGAAGTAGGGCGTAATAGCGATAATGGCATCGGCGCCCTTATGCTGCGCATGGCGGGCGAGATCGAACGTATCTTCCAGCGCCAGTGCGCTGACGTGGATTGAAATCGGCACGCGCTTGTTGACCGCCTTAATCGCCACTTCCGCCAGCGCCTTGCGTTCAGCGATGGTCAGGTTGTGCGATTCGGCCTTATGGTGCGGCCATGAGATCGCGGTCGCGCCGGTGCGTACGTGAAAGTCCACCAGTCGTTCGAAGGTCTCATAGTCCGGGCTAAAATCGTCTTTCAGCGGCGTCACCGGGCTCTGCATCACGCCCTTGAGGACCAGTGTCATTGTCGCTCCTGCTTCTGGCAAACTGCGGAATTGCGTCGGCGCCGTAATCCCGCATTGTCGTTCAGAGTCTTTACTTCGCCGTGACGTGTGCGTCCTTGACGACTTTGCCCCAGCGCAGCCCTTCGTCATGCACGAATTGGGCGTATTCGGCCGGCGAGCCGCTCGGTTCCGGTGTCATCGCCAGCTTGGCGTAGCGCGCCTTCACGTCCGGATCGTTGAGCGCCGTCATTACAGCGGCGTGCAGCTTATTGATGATCGCTGGCGGTGTGCCCGCGGGCGCGCACAGGCCGAACCACTGCACGGCGTTGAAGCCGGTGACACCCTGTTCGGCCAGCGTCGGGATGTCCGGCGCGGCGGCTGAGCGCTGGGCGCTGGTCATACCAAAGGCGCGCAGCTTGCTCGCCTTGACCTGTTCTATGGCGAGAGTCAGGTCGGGAACGTCGAGCGCGACCTGTCCAGAGAGCGTATCGTTGAGGGCCGGCTGCGTGCCGCGATAGGGCACGTGCAGCAACTTGGTGCCGGTATCTTCCTCGAACAGTTCAACAATGAGATGTGACAGGCTGCCGACGCCGGCAGAGCCGTAAGCCACCTTGCCTGGGTTGGCTTTGAGATAGGCGAGCAATTCCGACAGATTGTTCGCCGGTACTGACGGATTACCGATCAACACGCCAGGCACAGTCACTGTGCGCGAGATCATCGCAAAGTCTTTGTCGAGATTGTAAGGCACGCTCTTGAGCACGAACTGATTGATAACATGCGAGGAGATCATCGCCAGCAGCGTGTAACCGTCAGGTGCGGCCTGAGAAACCGCCTGCGCGCCGATATTGCCACTGGCACCGGGCCGGTTTTCGATAATGATGGTCTTACCTAAGATTTGACTCAGCTTCGGCGCTAAAATGCGCGCCTGCGTGTCGGTGCCGCCGCCGGGCGGCGAGGGAACAATAAGCGTGATGTTACGGCTCGGATAATCATCTGCCCGGCTCGACACGCCGGACAACACGAAGATGGCAACAGCAGCGCCAACTAAAGCAGCGAGCCTAAGGCGCCTATCGCATAACCCTGAAAGCATTTCCTCCTCCTGCATGGCACACGCGTTTGCCGCACTGTAGCGGACGGAGCCAAACCGCCCATCCGATCGCCGGTCAGCTTAGTGGATTTTTCGCCAGCCCCGTGGACAATCGGTATTGCTGAGTTTCGGCTTTAATGATCTGGTAGCGTGATGCTCGATCTTTGTCGACGTTCTCCTCAAAGTGCATCGCGCGTCCGCTCTTATTCCCGCCAACGTTTAATGAAAACGGCCCCAGAGCCGCTCCACTAGATTTGGGAGCCCTGATACGGAAACACAATGCAGCGGGAATGAAACCCTGGCGCCTTATTGATTTCGTCGCCGGGGCAACCCATTGGGCCGGCAGATAAAGGAATCGAGAAATGGCGAAGTCGCTTGGCATGAGGCAAGTGGGGTTTGTCGATGTTGCTGGTGGTGGCCAAGTCGTCGTCCGTGACGGCATTGCTTATGTCGGTCACATGCGCGCTCCACATGGCACCACGATCATCGACGTGCGTGACCCCGCGCGTCCGGTTGTACTCGCCGAATTGTCGATGCCGCCCGGCACCCATTCGCACAAGGTGCGGGTTGCCGGGAACATCTTGGTGATCAACCAGGAGCTTAACTTCAACGACCCGAACCCTCCGCCACAGGATTTCCGCGGCGGCATCTGCATCTACGATGTCTCCAATCCCCGCGAGCCGCAATTACTCAACCGGTGGGAAACCGGCGGCCAGGGCGTGCACCGCTTCGACCTTGATGGCCGCTACGCCTATCTCTCCTCGACGACGGACGGCTATCTCGCGCATATCGTGATAATTCTCGATCTCGAGAATCCGGGTCGTCCGGTCGAAGTCGGGCGATGGTGGATGCCTGGCCAATGGATCGCAGGCGGCGAGACACCGACCTGGGATCGCACCGCCCACCGCTGCCACCACCCTCTACGGCGGGGAAATCGGCTCTACACGAGCTATTGGCAGGCTGGGTTCGTCATCCTGGACATCGACGACATTAGCAAGCCAAAGCGCATTTCCGGGCTCGACTGGTCGCCGCCTTATCATTGTCCGACACACACGACATTGCCGCTGCCGTTCGACATTCGCGGCCGGCGCTACATGGTCGTGGCGGACGAAGATGTCTATCGTCCGGCGGATGGCGTGCCGGCATTCTTGTGGATGGTGGACATCACCAACGAGCGCCACCCCGTCCCCGTCGGAAGCTTCCAGGTCGAAGGACTGGAGGATGGTCCGCAGCCCTTGTCGACCGGCTGCCACCAGCCCTGCGAAATCGTCACCGGGACGGAAATCCCGACGGCTTGGTTCGCCTGCGGGCTGCGCGTAATCGACGTTTCCAACCCGCATTCACTACGCGAAGTCGCCTACTTTGTTCCGGATGTACCGCAGGGAGCGGATCGCGTTCAGAGCAACGACGTTACAGTAGACGAACGTGGGTTGCTCTATCTTACTGATCGGCGCCGTGGGTTGACGGTCATCGAACGCGTTTAATGGAGTAGATGATGATGCAGCGCAACTACAGACCAAATCGGTATCCTTGTCTCAGAATAAAATAAATCCGGTATTGGATCAGTGAGTAGCTGAAAGGGAGGACTGAACTTGGTGAAAAACATTTTAGCTGCTGCGACGGTATTGCTCGCGGTGATGGGCTCGGCTTTCGCTCAGAATTTCCCGAGTCGGCCAATGACCATGATTATCCCGTTCACCGCAGGGGGCCCAACCGACTTGGTCGGTCGCCTCATTGCCCAGCGTATGGGAGACATTCTGGGGCAGACAGTCATTGTTGAGAATGTTGGCGGCGCTGGCGGTATGAATGGCTCGAAACGTGTGGCCGACGCCAAGCCCGACGGCTATACGTTCGGAATTGGGACCGTTGGCAGCCACGCCCAGAACCAAACGCTGTACGCACACCCGCTCTACAATTCCGTGACGGACTTCACGCCGGTCGCCTTGATCGCCGAGGTTCCGATAGTTCTGATCACGCGCAAGGACCTACCTGTAAACAACCTAAAGGAATTCGTTGCCTACGCGAAGGCGAACCAGGAGAAGATGCAATTTGGCTCGGGCGGCGTGGGAGCGGCATCGCACCTCGGCTGTGTCGTGCTCAACACGGCGATGGGCACGAAGATCACGCATATCCCCTATAAGGGGGGCGGGCCGGCCATGCAGGACGTGATCGCGGGGCGCATCGATTTCGAATGCGAAATCATGAGCACCGTGAAATCGCATATCGACGGTGGCAGCGTGAAGGCCCTCGCGATTTTGAGCAAGACTCGCTCTCCGGTCGAGCCGAATCTGCCGACCGCCCTGGAGCAGGGCCTCGACGTGCAAGCCTATACTTGGAACGCGGCATTTCTGCCCAAGGGCGTGCCGGCGGCGATTGTAAAAAAGCTCAACAGCGCCATCGTGCAGGCCATGAATATGCCGGCCGTGCGCGAGCGTCTGCAAAGCGTCGGTGCTCAGGTTGTCCCCGACGATCGCGCTACGCCGGAATATCTTGGCAACTTCGTCAAGAGCGAGATCTTGAAATGGGCGGCGCCGATCAAAGCAAGCGGTGTGATGGTGAAGTGACATTTTATGAATCAAAACGGGGAGGAGACTTGGCAATGAAAGCCGCTGCGTCAACAGAGAATGGCCTTACGATTTTGGACATCCCCGAACCGAAGCCAAGGCCGTTCGAGCTCCTTGTGAAGGTCAAGGCGGCCGGCCTTAATCGGGCTGACCTTGCCGCGGCGCGCGGGAGAGGTGGTCACGGCGCGATTGGCGCGACCATCGGGCTCGACTGGGCTGGAGAAATCGTCGAAGTGGGAGCTGACGCCAAGGGAGGATTCAAGCCGGGCGATCGCGTAATGTGCGCAGGCGCTGGCGGGTACGCCGAATATGCCGTGTGCGATTGGGGGCGCGTTGTGCCAGTCCCCAACCACATGACATTTGACGACGCGGCGACATTACCTGTCGCCCTCGGCACGATGCATGACGCACTGGTGACCAATGGTCGTCTGAAGGCCGGCGAGAGCGTTCTGATCCAAGGAGCGAGCTCCGGCGTCGGCCTCATGGCTTTGCAGATTGCCAAGCTCCTGGGCGCTAAGCTGGTAATCGGAACGTCGACGAGCGCTGATCGCCGGGCCCGCCTCAAGGATTTTGGCGCCGATCTTGCCGTCGATACGAGAGATCCGAATTGGCCCGATCTGGTACTCAACGCAACAAACGGGCAAGGTGTGAATCTGATCATCGACCAGGTGTCGGGTGGTCTCGTCAACGGCAATATGAAGGCGGCAGCCATTCTCGGTCGCATTGTCAATGTTGGCAGACTTGGCGGCGGCAAGGGCGAGTTTGACTTCGATCTGCATGCCCAGCGGCGCGTCACCTACATTGGCGTCACCCATCGCACGCGATCGATCGAGGAATTGCGCGAGGAAACACGTGCTATGTGGTCAGACTTAGCCAATGCCGTTACAACAGGGAAACTGCGGCTTGCTATCGACAAGCGCTATCCACTCGACCAGGCGAAGGCTGCCCAAGAGTACATGCGAGCCAACCAGCATTTCGGCAAAATTCTGCTGATCCCTTAGCAACCGCAACCTGCATTTTGACTCGTGCAGTTCAGTCTACTGACTGCCGAAAGACATCGCCAAAAATCGAGACGAATCGAATGATGCCTTAAAGCAAGCAGTTGGGCCCTTGCTCGAGAAAAAGAAGCCGGGGGAGCGACCCCCGGCTCCTCCGCCTAACAATGGACGGGCTACTTGACCGCACTGATGGCGAGCAACCCCATGCATCAAGGATCATCCGCGACCTAAGGTTAGACCTACCCGCGGATTGACGAGGGCCCGCCAAATATACCATCCGTCCGAACGCAACCGCTATTCAAATTGGGCCGCTCGGAACAATCAAAAATTGCCACGGGCCCGTATAGCAGTAGGGAAGCCAACTGGCCGGGTTACGATTACTTCGTCATCGACGGAAAATAAGCCGCGAGCCAGCCCCGCAGTGTCTCCGTGACGCGAGGATTGCCTTCGGCCAGCATGAAATGATCCACGCCGCTAAATAAGTGCAACTCGGCGGGTGGCTTCGCGCGGCGAAACAATTCGATCGATTCGTCAGTTGGCGTGACCGAATCCGGTGCCGCGTGCAAAAATATAATAGGGCGCGGCGCGATGCTGCCGACTACATCATCAGGGCGGAAGTCGAATATGCTCTGCGCAGTCTCGACCGGGAACTCCATGATGGCCGAAGCCGGAAGGCCAGACCGAAGGCGAGGGGGAATGGGTACGATATCATAGCGATGTACCATCATCGGTTTGCCATCAGGACGACCATGATTGCGTCCATCTTCCAGCATTCGCACAAATTTAGCCCATCCCTCGGGAGTCGGATGCTGACCGCGTAGCTTTCTTTCGCCGTTACCCCACCCGCCAGCCGAAATAACTGCCGCGACGCGGGGGTCCACGCCTGCAGCGTAAACTGCAATCGCCCCGCCAAAGCTCGTACCGGAGAGCGCAATCCGATCGGCCATTACCTGCGGCTGCAAGGTGAGCCAGGAAATAGCATTCTGTGTGTCTTCCACATGTTCGGGACTAAGGTTGAGCCCGGGTTCGCCGCCACTTTCGCCACAGCCCCGACGGTCGAACCGAAGCGTCACGTATCCCCATTCGCGATACATTGCCGCTGGAATTGTCACGTTGGCTGCGTCTTTGTTTGATCCGAAGCCATGCATTACGATGATCGCCGGTCTGCGTTGCCCGGCGACGTAGTTTGTTGGAAGCTCAAGGACACCAGAGATGTCGGTCGCGGCGGATTTAAAAGAAACTTTTTGTTGCATGGCTTAGAGTCCTTCTTGTATTCTTACCGTCGATCAATTCGTGCGCTCTCTCGGCCGTTGACCCGGCGACTGATTTGGGTCGCACTCCACTTCGGGGGAGGGCAGCGATGCGCTTGTCGATTTCGGCACTAATATTTGTTGTTTCGCTTCTGGGATTAACATTGAGCTTCAATGCCTCGGCCGAAGAGCCGACGCAAGCGTATCCTTCGCGGACGATCAAAATTATCCAACCGCTTGGTCCAGGCTCGCCAGGTGACATCGCATCGCGCGCGATAGCCAAGTCACTTGGGGAGGTTTTTAAGCAGCCGATCATTGTGGAGAACAAAGTTGGCGCGAACGGTATTATAGGGATGGATGCCTGCGCAAAGGCTCCGCCCGATGGCTACACAATCTGCGTGCCGAGCTTTAGTCAAATAACTACAAATCCTGTCCTTTACGCCAAGCTTCCCTATGATCCGTCGCGCGATCTGGCGCCCGTCATTCTCATTGGAGACATCAACTCATCCTTTGTCGTGAATGCGGCGGTACCGGTAAATTCGGTACGAGAGCTCGCCGAACTAGGCAAAGCCCAGCCGGGAAAATTAAACTGGGGCTCGTGGGGGATCGGCAGCTTTCCGCACCTTTATATGGCGTGGCTGCAAAGCGTGACCGGCGCTTCGTTCACACATGTGCCATACAAAACTATAGGGCAAACGGTGCAAGGTCTGGTTTCCGGTGAGGTCCAGGTCTCGCTTAACACACCGGGCATAATGGGGCCGCTGGCTAAGGCCGGCAAAGTCAAGATACTTGCAGTCGTAGCCAGACACCGCTCCCCTTTGCTTCCTGACGTTCCAACCCTTGAAGAGGCCGGCTTTGAGCTGCCCCTGACCAGTTGGGTGGGCGTTACAGTGCCAACGGGCACTCCGAAGCCAATAATACAGAGGCTCAATTCGGAAATTTCGAAGCTCCTCGCGGATCCAAAATTTGTCGAGCGGATCCTTACACCGATGTCGATCTCCCCAATTGGCGGTTCCCCTGAAGACTTTGCCGCTGTTATGAAACGGGATCGTGCAATTACAGAAAAGGTAGCCAAGGCTGCGAACATAAAAGCGGAATAAGCTTCTAGTGTGCGGGAGCCCACAGGAAGGAAGGCGTGGGTATGGAGCAAACCCCAACGCACGAACGATCGGCGACTTATCACCCAGACTGGTCGAGCGAACGGACAGCCACGATGCCCGCACCGATGTCGGGAATGACTGAACAGTCCGCCCCAAAGCAGTGACTGGCCAGCCAACTCATGGCATAATTTTCATTATGCCAGAGGTGACCTGGTCTTAGGCGGCTTCCATTGCCAGCCATCCTTGTGCCCGCGCATGCGCTACCATCCGGCGGGCGTCGGCTACAGAAATTATTTTTCCGTCTTCAACTAG
>OCZT010007675.1_pt1 | contig 10549 bp, 10 predicted proteins | sample 1539031 | NCBI WGS metagenome assembly OCZT01 (sample SAMEA3539308, study PRJEB22396) | soil metagenome | biome: tundra; feature: field; material: soil | place: USA | collected 2010-05 | depth 0.15 m
GGGCATCAGTCTCGATGTATATGGACCCGAGCGTGCCCGCGATCTCAAATGCCTCAAGCGTGTTCTCGGGCGCCTCACCGGCCCCGCCTCGGTGAGCGAACGCGATCGGGCCGGGCTGGGCGAGGAACGAATGCACGCCCCTCAGTGTCGAGGATCCCGCTCCTGGGGAGGAGGATTCCAATCGATCATGCGCGGAGTATTGCTCTTGGGCGAGCGTCCGCTCCGGTGCCGGGCTGGGAAACACACCGGAGTCGAGGCTCGACCGATCCCCGGACCTTGCGCCACTTGGGCGGTGTGCATGGACTTCAGCTCTGCGTGGCGCCCATCAGGGTGTTTCAGCGCTGCGACGCCGAGGCGCTCACCTTTGAGGCGGAAGCTGAAGCACGTCATGGCTGGACCGAGGAGAGGTCCACGTCAATCGAGATCTCGCCCCCGGAGGCGGGTGTCCTGTCGGTTGACCTTCCCTCGGTTTCTCGAATCGTCCCCGCGGCCCTGGCCGCGTCAGCTCGGTTCTTCGGCGGATAGCTCTACGATCAGGCGGTCCAACTCCGGCACCTCGGCCCGCAGGCTCGCCAGGTTCACCACGATGCCCTCCTGCGTGCTGCGCGCGAGGACTACCACCGCCTCCTCGTCCGCGGACGGATTCTCTTCGCGATGCGGCACGTACGGCGGTACGTACACGTAGTCGCCGGGACCCGTCTCGACGCGCCGCTCGACGTCCCCCTCGAGGAACACGAAGACTGGATGCCCGCTGACGACGTAGATGCCCGTCTCGGCCTCGCCGTGGTGATGATCGGCGGAGACCATGCCGGGGGCGACGTGGCTTTCGCCCATCCAGATCTTGCGCGACCCGTTGCGTGTCCCCGAGATCGCTTCGTAGCGCCGCATTCCCGGCGTTTGAGCGGTCTCCTCGCTCAGCCGATCACGGCCGGTGTGATGCAACCGGCGGTGCCAGGCTGCTGTGCCGTCCTGGTGTTCAGGCTCGCCCTCACTCACCATGGCGCACGATAGCGCCGCGCCCTCGCCGGGCGCGGCTCCAATGTCCCCGGCGCTCTCGGCGGCAGTGGTAGGCGAACCCGCAGGCTGCAGCTTCGCGCGAAACCCGCGAGCGCGCTGGTCCGCAGCCCGGGTCCGAGCAGGCTGGAGCTTGGTGCAGGACCCACGATGTCACGGTGACGCTCAGACGGCGGTCATACGCGTAGTTGGTAACGCGCCACGGCGCCGGCCGTGTCCGAGGTGACGTGGCCGGCCTCTTCGAGAAGATCCAGGTGCCCCTGCGCGTGCGCGAGGCCCATGACAAGCCTTGCCCCCTCTGGCTGCCATTGCAACCGGCGGGCTACCTCGAAGGGTGTCGCTGGGCCGTCAAGCAGGATCGCCGCGATGTCGTCGGCCCGCTGACGGCTGTGGCAGCGCAGCCGGGCGGCCAGGGCGCCTATCTCGGTGAAGGCACGGCCGTGACCGGGGAGCATCACGGTCGGATCCAGGGCGACGAAGCGTGGCAGTCCGGCCAGGTACTCGACCAGGCTGTGCCGGCGGCTTGCTCCATCGCCGCCTTCGAGGCTGGGGACGGGGATGATGCGGGCCAGCAGATGGTCGCCGCTGAACAGGACGCGGGCCGCGGGGTCCCATAGAGAGAGATGACCTTCCGCGTGCCCGGAGCTGACCACACAGACGAGCCGGCGACCCCCGGCGGTCAGTGGGTCCCCGTCCCCGACGCCCCTGACCATGCTCGGATGCGCCCACGTGACTATGCGCTTGAGCGTGGCGTCTGCGACTCCGACCAGGTACCGCGCCGTTGCTTCTGGCACGCCGAGCCGAACCAGGAGATTGCGCCTGGTCTGGGAGTCCCTCGGGCCGAGCAGGCCCGCGACTTCGGGCAGACCGCACACGATCCGTCCGCCCGAGCGAGCGGCGATCACGGCCGCGGCCCCGAAATGATCGGGGTGGGCGTGGGTGACGACGATCTGTTCTACGTCGCCGAAGCCGAGGCCCCTGGAGCTCAGCACAGTCGCCAGCTCGTCGAGGGAGCTGGGCTGGACGGTGCCGGGGTCGATGACGGTGACCGGCGGGTCGACCAGCAGGTAGCAATTCACGCGCCCGACACGAAACGGTATCGGCAGACTCGCCCGGCTGACACCATCCGGCAGTGCCTCCACAAACGGCGGCAGCAGGGAAGCCATTCGGGACGCAGTATTGCTGGCTTGCCAACACAGCACCAGCGTCAGAAGAGGTGCGGCGACTCGCTCCAGAGAAGAACAGCCAGTTGCCGACTAGACCACCCGTCCGAGGCGACCCGTTACAAATCTCAGCCGGCGGTGGCGAGGGGTTGGCGGCGGGGGGAGCCGATCTCCTGCCGGACCCGCTCGGCGGCGCGCGAAAGCGCCTTGAGTTTCTCAAAGGCGCAGAAGCGCGGGAGCGCCTTGAGGCCGCAGTCGGTCGACAGGTAGACCTGCTCGGGATCGATGTGCTCGAGCACCTTGCGAATCCGCTCGACGATTTCGTCGTCGGACTCGATGTAAAGCGTGCGGACATCGATCACGCCGACCTGCACCTCCCGATCTTTCGGGATCATCTCGAGCGCCTTGACATCGGCCATGTCGCGAAGGGTGAAGTCCAGCGCGAACTGCTCGACGTTGACGGCCAGCCAGCGCTCCAGCACGCGAGGGAGCGCATCCTCGACGGACCGGAACGTGTTCCCGTAGCCGGTCCCGAGACAGCAGTGCCAGGCGATTTTGGCGTCGACACCATCGATCCAGGCGTTGAGGATGTCAATCACCCAGTCGCTGTCGTCCTCGTAGGCCAGTCGCCAGGCGCCGAGGTCTTCGATCTGGATGAACTTGGCGCTGCGCGCTGCGAGCTCCTTGAGATCGCGGTTGAAGATCGGTACGAGGTCTTCGGCCAGCTGACGAGCCGAGCTGTAGCGAGAACCGGGCGCGTCGTAGTCGACATGGAAGGTGAGGTTCGGTGGCCCGGCGCCGACGGAGGTTTTCAACGGCCGGTCGGTCAGCTGGCGAGCGACGTCGTACATTTCAGCGAGGCGGCCGGGTATTCCCTGCGAGACCTCACCGGTGACGGCCGTGCCGCCCCAGTTGTGCATCCAGGCGACCTGGCTGAGGTCCGGATCGTTTGTCTGCTCTATCTGACGAGCCAGCGGGTTGGGCAGCTTGGCCTTGGTGAAGCCGCCGAGGCGCTCGTACCAGTACCAGACAAAGGATCCGATCGCGCCACCGTAGTCGTCGAAATGCATCTGGCCGTCGGTGACGATGTCTAGTCCGGCCAGCTCCTGGTCCTTAATGCAGGCCGTGGTCGCGTCCCAATAGGCGTGCCAGTTGGCCTCCAGCTTCCACCACTCTAGGAGGTCGGCGCCGGCCAGGTTGTAGGCCGTGTACCAGCGCGGCTTGGGATAGGAGCCGATCATCGTGGTCGGCAGGATGGTGTCTACAACTTTGCTCGGCATCTGCGGTTCCTCTCCTTTGGGCTGGCTTTGAGCGCAGCGTACGTTTGAGTGGATCGGGCAAGCGGGTTGCGCAAATCGGGCTTGATCAAAACGTCTCTCGGTACATGGCGACGCCGGCGGAGACGTTCAGATCCTCGCTAGTGATCGCCGCTGCTGCTGCCAAGGCCAGGGGGACCGCGCTGGCGGCCACGTGGTGCGCGGATCTCCGGCAGCTCCTGTGACACGACTGCTGCCTGCTTCCAGCTCTCTCTTCCTACTCGAGTTTCTTACGAGACGGACTAGCCCTCACCGCGCGGCTTTGAGTCGTCGCTCTCTCGCCTTGCCGCCTCGATCCACTCCGAGAGGCGCGATGGCGTCGCTGGGAGCACTCGCGCACGCACGCCCAGCGGTGCGAGCGCATCATCGATGGCTGCTGCGACCGCGGCTGGCGCCATCATCCGGCCACCTTCCCCGCCGCCTTTGATTCCGTGCGGGGTCCACGGCGATGGCGTCTCTTGGTGTCCGATGACGAATTCCGGCGCCTCCATGGCGGTGGGTATCAGATAGTCGAGGTAGCTCTGGGTCACCAGGTTGCCTGTCTCGTCGTAGACAAACTGTTCATAGAGCGCGGTGCCGATTCCCTGCATTACCCCACCGGTGATGTGCCCCGCCAGCGAGCGAGGGTTGACCAGGGTTCCGCAGTCGTGCACGGCGACGTACTTGAGGAAGTGCACCTGGCCCGTCTCGATATCGACCTCCACCACTGGGATGTGGCATGCGTGGCCGACGAATGGGTAGAACACGCCGAGGTTGCTGCGGTCGGCGGACGGCATCGTCGTATAGGGATGGTCGTAGACCTTGCTGGCTTCGAGACCGCTCTCGATCTCCTCAGGCAGGCTGTGCTTGAAGAGGTGCGTCTGCAGCGCGATGTCGCCGAGCGACTTGCGCGTGCCGGGCGAGCCCTTCACCTGGACGCCGCCATCATGCCATTCCAAGTCATCGACGGAGGCCTCGAGCATGTGCTCGGCAACCTTGAATGCCTTTTCTTTGATCCGTTGCGTCGCACCCTCGATTGCCCCAGCGAGCATCACCGTTGTGCGGCTGCCACCCGGTCCGGTGGCGGGGAGGCCGTTGCGCGAGCCTGCGTAGATCACCGATACGTCGTGGGGCTCGACGTCGAACTCCTCGGCGACCAGCTGCGCCACCATGGTTTCGGGACTGTTGCCCCAGAAGGCGCATGAGTACAGCGTGGCGGTGATATCGCCGAGGGCGCCGACTCTCAGCGTGATGCTCTCCGGCATCGACGTGACGGGCGCCGCGGGTTCGTCGAACCAGAACCAGAACTCGGTGGCACTGAACACGCTGCGCTCCTGGCAGGTGACCAGGCCGATTCCGACGTAGCGACCCTGCTCGCGTGCGCGCCGCTGCATGTCGCGGCAGCCTTCGTAATCGGCCAGCGCGAGCGCCTTGTCCAGCACGCCCTCGTAGTCGCCGCTGTCGTACACGTTGCCGGTCGGGATGAAGTACGGGAACTCGTCCTTGCGGATGAAGTTGGCGCGGCGGATCTCAGCCGGGTCCATGTCAAGCTCGCGCGCCGCAAGATCGACCATCCGTTCCAACATCCAGTTGTGCACCTCCGAGCCGAAGCCACGATAGGCGCCTTGCTGACACTTGTTCGTTAGTACCGCTTTGACGCCGTACTCGATGCTGCCGATGTGGTATGGCCCCGTGGCCTGGGCAAGGGCGTTGCCGTGGTGGCCAACGCCAAACTGCATGTAGGCGCCGTAGTCATCGATCGTCTGGACACGCAGGCTCTTCATCGTGCCGTCGCGCATCAGAGCCAGCTGGGCGTCGTAAATCCGGTCAGAGCCGTGGTGGTCGCAGTTAGAAATGTTGTCGATCCGGTCCTCGACGTACTTGACCGGGCGCCCGACGTGCTTGGAGAGCATCCCCGCGGTCGCCGCGACCTTGGTAGCGAACAGCTTCGTGCCGAAGCTGCCACCGGCCGGATGCGGTTGCATGTCTAGCCGATTCGGCGGGATCTTTAGCGTTCCGGCCAGCATGAACAGGTAACTCGTGAAGCTCAACGAGTTGGTGTGAATCGTCATCATCCCGGTTCCGACCTCGTAGGTCGCGATCGCGCCGACCGTCTCAAGCGGCTGTCCGCCCGATCGGTGCCAGCGCAGTCGGTCAGACACGACAACGTCCGCCTCGGCGAAGTCGCGGTCGACCTCGCCGAAGGTGAATGTGCGCTCGTAGGCAAGGTTGGATCCCAGCGGCTCATGAACGATCGCCGCGTCGGGCGCGAGCGCGGCCTCGGGGTCGACCACCGGTGCAAGCTGCTCGTACTCCACTTCAACCAGGTCGGCAGCGTCCTCAGCCACGTAGCGGCTCTCAGCGACGATCGCGGCGACGCCCTCGCCGACGTAGCGCACTTTATCCACCGCCAGGCAGCGCCATACGTGCTTGTCAGGGGCCGGGCCGAAGTCCGGCATCGGGTCGGTCAGCTCGGCCGCTTCGGCGCCGGTCACGACCGCCACGACGCCGCGCAGCTGCCGGGCCGCCTCAACGTCGATGCTGAGGATCCGGGCGTGTGCGTGCGGGCTACGGACCAGCGCTGCGTGCAGCATGCCGGGCACGCGCATGTCGTCGATGTAGCCGCCGCGGCCGCGCAGGAACTTGGGATCCTCAACACGGCGGATCGACTTGCCGACCCATTTGCGCTTGCCGGTCAAGTCCCGGGTTGGTGGATGTTCGGTGGTGGCCATCCCTAGGGCCGCATTTGCTCTGCCGCTTCGAGCACCGACTCGATGATGAACTGATAGCCGGTGCAACGGCAAAGGTTGCTGGAGATGGCCTCTCGCACCTGCTCAGCCGACGGCTGCGGGTTCTCGCGCAGCAGCTCTAACGAACGCAGCAGCATGCCCGGCGTGCAGTAGCCGCATTGAAGTCCTTGCTTCTCCCAGAACGCCTCCTGTAGTGGGTGCAGCTTCTCGCCCTCGGCCAGCGACTCGACTGTGGTGAGCTCCGCGCCGTCGGCTTGGACGGCGAACATGATGCACGAGCGGATCGACTCCCCATTCATCAGCACGGTGCAGGTGCCGCACACGCCATGCTCGCAGCCGATGTGGACGCCGACGAGGTCCAGTTCCTCGCGCAGGAAGTCGACCAGCAGGATCCGTGCCTCCACCTCGGCTTCGTGGCGCACGCCGTTGACCGTCAGGGCGATCGGGACGCGGTTCATGACCCTCCTTCCCGGGCGCGCGCTAGCGCCCGCTCGACGCAGACCCCGGCCACGCGCCGGCGGTACTCAGCGGAGCCGTGGATGTCCCCGGACGGCGACAGCTCGCTCATTGCTGCCGCTCCCACCTCGGAAGCCGGCGCGCCGGAGCTATCGCTCAGCAGTCGCTCTGCCGCTTCGGCGCGAACCGGAATCGGACCAACCCCAAATAAGGCGATCGCCGCCGGCTGAGCGCCGTCTTCCCACAGCGAGACCGCCGCGCCGGCGATGGCAAAATCGGCAACGCGCCGGGTGATCTCGACCACAGCCCCGCCGGCCGGTGACCGAGCCGGCACGCGAACCTCCGTGATCATCTCTCCCGGGACCAGTGTCGTCGTCAGCGGCCCTTCGAAGAATTCGCCAGCCGGCACGCGACGCTCGCTTAGTTCTCCGCGGAGCACGACTTGGCCGTCAAGCGCGCGTAGGACAGCCGGCAGCTCGGCAGCCGGATCCGCATGGGCGATGCTGCCTACGACCGTGCCGCGGTGACGGACCGGCGGATGGGCGACGAAGCGGAGCGCTTCCGTCATCAGCGGCGCTTCCCGCGCGACAAGATCGGACCGCTCAACCGCCGATTGGCGCACCCGCGCGCCGATCGCCAACCAGCCATCATCGAGCCTGACGTAGTCGAGCTCGTCCAGGAAGTTGATGTCCACCAGGTTCCCCGGAAGCGCCACGCGGAAATTCATCATCGGGACCAGGCTCTGGCCTCCGGCCAGCACGCTCGTGTCCTCGGGATCCGCTGAGAGCATGCTGAGCGCTTCTTGCGTGCTGCCCGGACGGTGGTAAGTAAACGGAGCAGGCTTCAAAGCAGTTGCACCCTGGCGACGAACCGCTAGGTGGTCGCGTCGCGCGTCCCTCGATTAGGCCGGAAAGCCGAATCTAGCCGTGGTGCCCTGGGACTCTCCTTTTCGGTCATCAGGCCTGTTCAAATCGAGCTGGTCCGACCTACTTGCCGATCTTCAGACATCACGATTTCCGACTCCTGCTCGCTCCAGTCGCATGTGCGCCGTGATCGCGTGGCCCATGAACATCTCAGCCTCGGCGATCGCCGCGGCTGCCGGAGCGATCCGCCGCGTACCCTCGTCGGTGAGGCGCTGGTAGGTCACCGTCTTGAGGAACTTGCCGACCCACAATCCGCCGGTGTATCGCGCCGCCCGTGCGGTGGGCAGTACATGGTTGGTGCCGACGGCCTTATCGCCATAGGTGACCGTCGCCTCGCGACCCAGGAACAGCGAGCCGTAGTTGTGCAGCCCGGTGAGGTAAGCATCCAGCTCGTCATCGTCGGCATGTACCTCCAGGTGCTCGGGCGCGTATTCGTCGGCGAGCGTAATCGCCTCCTCACGGCTGCTGACCACGACGACGGTGCCGAGGTCGCGCCACGCCTGGCCTGCCACCTCCGCTGTCGGCCACGTTTTCAGCAACCTTTCGACCGCCTCGATGACACTCGCCGCGACTTCCCGCGACGTGGAAATCAGTATCGCTGGCGAGGTCGGTCCGTGCTCGGCCTGACCGAGCAGATCGGCGGCGACCAACTCCGGCTCAGCGGTGCGGTCAGCGATGACCAGGATCTCGGTCGGACCGGCCAGCAGGTCGATGCCGACCTGTCCGAACAGCTGACGCTTGGCCTCGGCGACGTACGCGTTACCGGCCCCGACGATCATGTCGACGGGCGACATGTCGTCAAGTCCGAACGCGAGCGCAGCGAGGGCTTGCACCCCGCCCAGGCAGATGATCTCGTCGGCGCCAGAGGTGGCCATCGCATGCAGCATTGCGGGGTGGATCCCTTGGCTCTGCCACGGCGGCGCGCACGCGACGACACGCTCGACGCCCGCCACCTTGGGGACGAGCACGGTCATGAACGCCGAGGCAAGCATCGGGTAGCGCCCGCCGGGCACGTAGGACCCAACCGCGCCGACCGGCACGAGGCGGTGGCCCAGCACGACGCCAGGCAGCGTCTCGACCTCGAGCGGGCCGAGCGTCTCCCGCTGCCTGGTCGCGAACGTCCGGACCTGGTCCTGGGCGAACGCGATGTGCCCCCGCAGCTCTTCGGTCAGCGCGCCGGCTGCCGCCGCGATCTCCCCTTCACCCACGCGGAAGGACGGCGGGTCCCAGCGGTCAAGCCGCCGGGAGTAGTCGCGGATTGCCTCCTCACCCTCGGCCTCGATTCGCTCAAGCATCTCCTCGACCGTGCGCTTGACCTCCTCGCGCGTCTCGCGCGATGGGGTGGGTGCTTGCTTGAGATATTCGGGCATCATGCTCCTAGACTAGGTTTCTGAGCTGGTAGGTTTTGCGGGGACGGCCGGGACCGTCGACGACGGGCGCCATCGTGGCCTGCCCGACGGTCACGAGGTACTCGAGATAGCGCCGGGCGGTGACGCGAGCCACGCCTGCCCGCGTCGCCACAGCCTCCGCTGTCTCGGGCCTGCCGGCGCACGACAGGATCCCCCGGATCTCATCGAGCCGGGGCCCCGACACGTCGCGCGGAAGCCACGGCAACACGTTGGGCCCCTCGGAGCAGATTCGGTCGACGTCGCGTTGAGCGAGCTGGGCGCGCTCCAGCATCAACATGCGACGCTCGAACAGCCGCAACGACTTACGCAGGCGGTCCTGGTCAAACGGCTTGACGAGATAGTCGACCGCGCCGAGCTGGACCGCCGCGCGAACGGTGGCCGTCGCCGTCGCCGCCGTGACGGCGATCACCTCCACTTCGTCGGCGGCTGCGCGCAACCTGCGCAGCAGCGAGATCCCGTTCTCGCCGGGGAGCCCGATGTCAAGCAGCAGGAGATCCGGGCGCAGGACTCGAACCATCTCCGCCGCCTGCGCGGCACTCGCTGCCACGCTGGCCACGGAGAATCCCGGCACCTCAGAGATAAAGCGGCAGTGCAGACGCGCGACCATACGGTCGTCCTCGACAATTAGCACGCGCCAGTCATGCATCGATCGTCACCCGGAAGGTCGAGCCTTCGGCCTGCCGCTCGACCTCAATCGTGCCCCTCGCCGCCGTCACCGCCTCTCCTACCAGCGCGAGGCCGAGCCCCTCGTGGCCGGCTTTGGTGCTGACGCCGCGATCGAACAGGGCAACCTCGCCGGAGGGCAGACCCTCGCCCCGGTCGCTGACCTCGATCAGGGTTCGCCCGTCGTCTTCGGCGATGAGCAGCCGCACATGCCGGCGTTCGAGCGGCATGTTGGCGACCGCGTCGAACGCGTTGTCCAGGAGATTGCCCACGATCGTGACGACTTGCGTGTCCGACAGAACCGCGGGCAGCCGGCGCAGGTAGCTCGACTCGTCGATCGCCAGCGTGATCTCGCGTTGGGCGGCCGCCACGGTTTCGGCCAGCACCAGACCCGCGAGCGTCGGCACCTGGATGCGGGTGTCGAGCGCCTCCCGGACCGCGGTGTGGGTGGTCTTCAGCACGTGCAGGAACTCCTTTGCCTCCTCGACTGAACTTAAAAAATTCCTTATGAAAGAACCTTGCTGTGACTACGTCACCACCGACAAGCTGCTTGATGAGATTTTCCTCAAAGTGAGCGCCTTCCCTTACCTCATTACTGACCACCAGACGCTTCCCAACCAAGCGGGCAATATCGTTGTTTGCACCCCCATTGCGCTGGGTCATCAGCGTTTCCGGCTGAGCCTGACTCGCATAGTCGCCGATTAGGCGTTGGACTATATCCAAAAACGTAGACTTGCCGTTTGCCCCATGACCATAGAAGAACGCAAGACAATGTTCTCTCGTGCTGCCGGTCAGAGAATAACCAATCAAACGCTGCAGGTAAGTCTGCAGGTCAGTGTCACCTCCAGTGACGCGAGCTAGGAACGCTTCAAAGGT
>OCZT010007676.1_pt1 | contig 10546 bp, 10 predicted proteins | sample 1539031 | NCBI WGS metagenome assembly OCZT01 (sample SAMEA3539308, study PRJEB22396) | soil metagenome | biome: tundra; feature: field; material: soil | place: USA | collected 2010-05 | depth 0.15 m
GGTACATGACATCCGCGTGGCCAACCCGGACCCACCGATTCGCGACAATGCCGGGAAACGCCGACTTGTCCCCGAGATCGCGGTCCAGGGTCACGATCTTGAAATGGAAGTCCCCGCCGAGTGCCCCCACGAGGCTCTCGATGCTGCGGATGGGGCCGCCAGCCTTATAGCCCGGAAGATAGTGGCCAACAAGCACCAGCACACAACTCCCCGCCGGGGATTTGACTCGCGCGGCGATCGACTCGGTGTGACCTAATTGCAGTTGAACGGACATACTTAGCTATGCTCGGCAAGTTTGTTCACCATACAAGCAATCGCCTCCGACAGCGGCTCTCCTCCCACAATATCTGCCCGACCGGTACGTTCACGGTCTCGGCATTGCCAATACCTGACTGGGCATCCCGTCAGGATGCGACCTTCCCTTCGTCATGTCTCGTACTCTTGTTCCGTCTGTAGCACCGAAAGCTTCATAGCCTACATTGACGAGTATTTTGCCCACAGCAACCTCCTGACCCTCGTTGTGCAAATCCAGCAAGACAATGGGGCGGCACTCCTTGAGAACCCTGATCGCACCAGATAGCACCTTGCTCTCGGCACCCTCCACATCAATCTTGATGAACCCAGGGGGCGGATTTCCCTGCTCAAAGACGAACTGGTCGAGTGTAACCACCCTCACCTGTGTGCTGTGGCCATATGTGTCTCCGGTACCGGAAAGGTGACCCGCCCCTTCGTGAATGCCGCTGAAGAAGGTCTCTTCGCCCCCTTTGTCACTCACGGCAAACTGAACGCACACAACATTCGTTAGGCCGTTGAGCTCTATATTTTCTTGGAGAGACGAGAATATGGAAGGTACAGGCTCGAAGGCATATACCCGGCCCTCCGGCTTCACAATGCGAGACAGGAGCAACACATGCATACCGTAGTTTGCACCTACGTCGTAGGCAATGCATCCGCGATGTAAGTGCTGCTGCATCAATCGCTGTGCATCAGGCTCCCAACCACCATAGAGCGGAGACCAGCCGAACACCGGGAAAATCCGGCATCGTAAGCCTCGGCAGGGTCCGAACAAGATCGTTCGGACCGTTCCTGCGCGCCAAATGGTCCTTCTTCCTAGTTTCTTAAGGAGACTAAGTCCTAGTGAATCTCCGCTCCTCACATGGGACTCCCTTCTTGCGTGTGGGACACCGGTCACATCGAATTCCTCGAACTACTCCACTCTCCTGCTGACAACGCTCTTTGCCATATGGTAAAGGGAGTCGTACAATTTGTCGAACAGCCAGAGCGGTGTTGTCAAACCAATCAATGCCACCAGACAATACAGCCACATGAGAGACACCTTTGCGAACATAGGCATGGCTACACCCGACAGACTGTTTCGCGGGCGCAATCCAAGACAAAGGCCCGCTGCAAATCTCCAAGACTGGACTCTGCGGTACTCGAGGATCCAGTATCCGTAATTGAACACCATAATCTGAGCGAACACAAGAACAGGAATCGCTCGATCTCCGGGTCGCAGAAACGGCTCTATGGCTCCGCAGACAACGCGCCCTAATGATGCGAGCGGCATGCGCCGTTCAACAATGGGACATGGAGATACCCGTGGGCGTGTAATAGCGCGATCTACCTCCTCGCCCGAGATCCTTATGTCCTTCAAAACAGGAACCAATTCGCTCTCAAGCAGATTGAAACCTTGGGCGAGGATCCGGCAGCCGATGAACATCTGGTACATTTCGCTTCCATCCCACTTGTCGGTAGAATGCTCCATGGCCTTCTCCCGGACGAGTACAAGGCCACTCACGAAAGCCATGTTTCGAAAGTGAGACGCCGCAACGCGCGGGGAGCCAACATATAGCCACGTGTGAAGCACCCGCTTGGTGACAACTCGAGTCTCATAGTCCGCGAAGTTCGCAATAAACACACCAACGTTTTCGTGATTGGTGATCTCTTCGTGGATCTCGTCCAGCGCACGGTCGTTTGCAAAGCAGTCATCGTTGCCCATCAGCAGGCAGTACCTCCCGGAGCTTAGCGAAATCGCTGCCCGTAAGTTGCCGTCGTACCTGATATTTGTTGCGTTCTGCGCGAACGCGTAATCCAAGCCAGACGACCTGAGGTAATTCACTATCTCTGCGGTCCTTCCGTCGTTCGAGTTATCGTCCGAGACGCAGACCTCGAAATCTGAGAACGACTGGCTTGAGATGGACTCCAAACAGCGTAGCAAAAAGGACGTTCGATTGTGCTGCGGAATGCAGATCGACAAGAACGGCTGGGGATTGCGACGCCGTTGTTCTGAAATTGTGTGGCTCATAGAGGTCGAATCATCCGTCCACTGCGGAAGCGCGCGTGGTTCAACTTCTGATGTTGTTTCAGTGACACAGTTGGCCACTGCGGCACAGGCAAACCCACAAAGGCAAGGGTGGATTCAAGTGGTGGGATTAGTGGGATCTTTACTAGTGCAGGTAGAAACTCTTTCATATAACCGCGCGTATTGTCCTGCCACGGTCTTCGCGCTGAAGCGCTTCGCATTTTCTAGCCCGGCCGCGATGGAAAACTCCCGAGCGGTGCCGTTTTCGACCACCTGGCAAATCGCACCTCTTATCGCGCCAACATCGGAGGGGTCGACCGTGAGCGCACCGACACCAGCAACCTCTTTCATCGGGGAAAGGTTACTGGTAATTACCGATCGGCCCATCGCCTGTGCTTCGATGATCGGCATTCCAAATCCCTCTGCAAGCGAGACGAAGACGACCAGATCGGCTTGATCGTACGCCTGTAGCATTTCTGCGTCACTAACATCCACCGAGTTCTGATACTTAACTTGGTTCAGCTCGAGCAGACGCCGTTGTTCATCATCCAGCCGACCGATGAGGTGCAGCTCGCAGGACAGTCCCCTGATCGCCTGGACCACCCGATTGACATTCTTGTGCGGAGCAGTTCCAACCTGTAGGATACAAGGGTAATTCACGTTGAACGGCTTGGGTCGATGCACATAGCCTACAGGAACTGGATTTGGAATCACAACGATTCTGTCGGCAGCAAACGGGAATTCCTTTGCTATCCGGTCTCCTACGGTTTCTGAGATCGCCGTAATGACCTTGCAGCGCCTGAGCGGAAGGTCGAAATACAGCAACCGATACAAATACCGCGCTGGACCTTTCAAATGATCCAAGCGATGAAGGTCATGGATCGTGAGGATAGACTTCGAACCGGGGAGCGCAAGTGCAGTGTAGTGCACATCTCCGACGAGGTGGTTCACATCCCCCCTGTTCGCCCAAGCATGCGTGACGCCCTGCGGTAGCCACCAAAGTGAGTCGTGAGGAGTCGGGCAGTGAATCACCTTGACAGACCACTGGCTCTGCAGAGCGCTTCGGACACCCTCAAACACGCGCTCGATGCTATACCGCCCCGGCATCGGTTGTCGTTCGATGTGAACTATCTGCATACTGGGATGGGCGAGTTGCTGCAACACCTCCTCGTACGTATTTTCCGCCTCCGACGCAATATCAAATCGCGCACATAAATCAACGCTCGTAGGACAAGTCCGCTGGCGATCGCGCCCACAAAACCCGTCCCGGCAGCGGAGCCGGCTCCCAGCACGAAGGAGAGCGTAATCCCTGTGAAGGCGGTCATCTCCAAGATCCCATGCGTCGGATTGCCTCCAGCCGCTCCCCACCAAGCTCCAGAAAATGCGGCTCCTAGAATATACATCCCTACAACGACGCCTGGCCAACCGAAATTCCAGTACAGTTCGCCCGCCGCCGTCTGTCCCGTCGAGGTTGCCGCAGACATCTCATCCGACGACATACCCAGCATATACGTGAAATACCTACCTCGCTCAATGACCGGCTTGTCATGCCAGAGCAGCCTCGGGATGAAAGCCATCGGAACGTAATCCATCCCGGCACCACGCAACAAACCGCCATTTGCCACAAACTCGGATACTACTCCCGCTGCTACGGGGTCGCCTAGTCGGTACAGCGTGATCTCAAACCACGAGCTGAGGTACTGGATGGGGTCATCCCGGAACTCCGTCTCCAAGTGCACCCGAACATTGCCTAAGGCCGTACCGTTCAATGCGCTCATCCCTCCGTATTCGTCCCTTTGCCCCACACTTCTCACCTCGCCTACGAGCGGCGCAATCACTAAAAGATAGAACCCTATGAACCCAACGCCGAAAGCTATCAGCAACCCCTTTCTCCTGCGCTGCACCGCGGCCATAGCCAGAGGCACAAACGAAAAACTCAGCATCATCTTCGAGTCACCACGTGCATGAAGCAACAACAGAATCATTGTTCCGACCACGAGAACAGCCCAATAGGTGGCACGAGACCGCAGCAGGCCGGCCGGTGGTTTCACTGCGAAAAGCAAGAGCACGGCGAGCGGCATGGTGGAGAGGCCCGCGAAGACACTACCCATCGTGGCTGTAATTTGGTAAGAGAAGATCAGAATCGCCGTCCCAGCAACGAAGTAAGTCAACAACTCCCATCCCGAGGATGCTCGCACATCTCCACTTTCTCGAATCGCATCCTTCGGTTGGAACTGCTTCATCCCCAAGTACAGCGCGAAAGCACCCACGACCAGGATCGCATGCCCGTACGCAATTTGAGCAGGAAGCACGACTCGCGACCCGAAGGGCACCAGATCCTCAGCTGAATACTTGAGGCCAATATACAGAGGTGACAACCCCAGTGTTCCGGCCTGCCACATCTGGAACGTTACCACCGGGTTGACGTGCAATACTGTGGACCGCGACTCCCTTATGGCGAGCCACACGCTCCAGGAACCATATATTGTACCTGCGAGCGCCAGACCAACTGGTACCGGAAGAAGGAAATCGCAGACACAACAAACCAGAACCACGCATACAAAGGCTACAACACTTCCGCGCCAAGATACGCGGCGTGGAAACGCGCGTCCCTCCCAGCCGCCTCGACTAGACATCCGAAGACATACCGTTGCCACCGGTTCTAAGCCCCTTAAGTCGATCCAGCACAGCTTCCACTTGCCGCTCATAGCTATAGCCAGAACGAAGACACCGCTCCCGGCCTGCTTTCGCCACTCTGAACCTAGCTTCGCGGTGCGTAAGATAGTAGCGACATTTCTCCAGGAGTTCCTCCCGGCTGCTGAAAAACTCCGCTTCCACACCCTCCACGAACAGCTCGAGATGCTCGGCAGTCCGTTCGGCCAGCATGAAGCTGCCGCACGCCGGAATTTCAACTGACCGGGTAGTTTGTAAGTCTCTGTTAAGTTTCCGCAGAAAGCCAAGATTTATCTCGACACTACAGATTGCCTTAGTGTACTCCTCACCCCAAAGCCTGCGATGTAGCATTCGCATATTCGGGTCACTGTTTCGCTTCGCCCAGCGTTCCCAACCGGCTCCTACAATTTGCACCTGTATACCGTGGCTTGTCAAGAACCTCAAAGACTCTGCCCGGTCTCTCTCGAAGGCGCCGATGAAGCCCACAGCCGCGCCGGGATTGAGCCTAGCTTGAGGGCTAACCTCTATTGGACGATGCGTGTCGGTGGAATAGGCATTGTTCACAAACAGCACCCCTCTGGCCCCGCGCCCGTACAGTTCCTTTACGTTAAATGACTTGGTCGTAACATGGAGGTCATAAAACTGAATGCTATCCAGATACTGGCGGGTCTGGTTATGCCGTCCACCCATGTCGTCCGGACTATAATGAACTGTGTGCGTATTCGGCTGTAACTCTCGAATTGTTTGCAGGGTGCGAGGCGTAATACACATACCCTTGTCGATCCAGACCACTTGCGGCTCTTCGCGGGCTACCGATGCCAGCAATCGTTCATTCGTCCCCAGCGGGTCTGAAGTGTACCCAAGCTTTTTCAGTGCCCGCAGCGCTAACCCCGAGAAGCCGGCAGGAACATAGGTTGTGTCGACCTCCGTCAACTTGTGGCCCAAGGTACGAAGGGCATCACTGCGCATTCTGCATGTACTGCCGCGCCAGACATCTCCGCAATAGACTATGATCATAAGATGTTACCATCTTTCACCGCTTTAACAAGCATGGTTCTTGTGTACACGCCACCGTGTGATGAACCCGACTCGATGTAGTTCCAGGCCGCGCAGCCGGCCCAGATGAACTTCCACAAGATGAATCGCACGGCACTCCTGAAACCGTGTATATAAGGCCCTGCTTCTCGCACAGTGATATCTTTGAATCTCGTTACCTGGAGGGTTGACACGATACACTCCGGGCTGAAAATCAGTTCGTGCGTTAAATCACCATACCTGTAGTGAGACGCCCACGGTGACAGGGCGTTCGGCGTCTGCAGAATCAGGCAACCGCCCGGCTTCAACCGCTCCCAGGTGAGACGAAGCAGTTCTAAGACTTCGTCCTTCGTAAAGTGCTCAATGATGTCGAATGCAAAAATCAGATCGAACGCCTGTTGGGATATTCGAAGGAAATCGAAAAGATCGGCGTGAACGACCTGGAGGCCGCGGCGTTGAGCAATCCCTACCTGCTCAGGACCGATGTCAACACCGATAAGGTTGTCGAATCCCATGGAGTGCAAGGCCATGAGCTGATTGCCATTGCCACAGCCTAGATCGAGGCAGCAGACACCCCTGCTCGGAGGCAGCCAACCATGCAGTCGCCTTTCGATTGCACGCCGTTCACTTCGGTTTGTTCTTTCAGAAGTGTGCAGCCAACTCGGAGCCTTTACGGTCGCATACTTCGCGTAGAGTTGTTCACGATACGACTTGAATTCTGGCATCTCAGATGGCATGGCCGCTCATTGAAGGTCTCTAAATAGTCCCTTCAACATTGTCCCCTCAGAGACCTGTGCCCATAGTCTGATCCGTGCCGTGGGAAGGGCCGGATCAAACCCGCTAGTCATAGGACCTGTATACCCCAGTGATCCGGATGGAAGTCCCAAGAGTTTCGCTGCTGGGCTGGAACTTGCCCGGCCTCAATTGAGCGGACCACATCCAAGAACCCAGGTGAAGCGATATAGGAGCGCTTCAAGCCATGGAGCGAGAAGCCGAGATCGGTATTGCGCCCGACCCGGTGGGAGAGTTGCCCCTTGGCCACGCTGCACGTCATCATTTGTTCAAGCGCAATCCAGGGCGGGCGTCGCTTAATCATCCGGTGCAGTAGTCGCAACGCATCGAGCCGCAGTCTGCGTAGTGGCAATCGGGCATAGAACGATTGTTTCGCGACCACAAACGCACGCGACGACACAGCCGCGTCCTCGCCCAGGTTCAGACGCGGCGGTTCATACAGGTCGATGCCCTGGTGCAACGAAGCGATCGCTTCGTCAAGCCAGCCGCTTTCACAGAACAACATGTCCGAATCGCACCGCAGAACGATGTTCTCGCTTGCCTGATCGACAGCGGCTGCAAACGCGAGAATCGGGGTCCCCGCCTGGCATCGCACGGGTCGCGCATTACCGAACCAGCGACGTTGTATTGCAGCCCGATCGAGAGACTGCAAGTCGACGAAACGTACTCGCGGATCGGCCCACTCCAGCTCGCGAATCGCGTGCTCTAACTCGTCTGGATGTGATTGCCCATGTTGCAGCTCGGCGATTCGACCCACGAGTGGTTCACGATCAACAATGATCACCACCTCTCGTAGGCGCTGGCCAAACACGCGGAACCAGTGCGGCACGATTCGTAGCAGCGTAGGCCCGTCAGCCGAGGTTGCGTTGCTCGCCAGACTTACCCACTTACTGCCGACGGTGCTATTTGAGATGTTCAGCACTGTCTAACCGGAATCCGCACCCTTGCCGACGTCACCCTGATGGTGGGCGATTCACTCTAAACAACGCGTCTGTCCAGGACAGGAGATCATGCTGATAATGCATGTCGTAGAACGAAACGAGAGTCATCCCGTAATCGGCAAGGAAAGCGTACACCTCGTCGAACCTCGGAGATCCGTGGTACATTTTGGAAAAGATCACCTCAAGGTAAATGAGATCAATTCTCTTGTCCCTCAGCAGTTTACTGGCGCCACGAAGGACCTCCAAATCGTAGCCCTGGGTATCGGACTTCAAAATATCGATATGCCCGATGCCAGCGCGATTGCAGTAATCGTCAACGGTGTCCAACTGGAGTGCGCGGCGACGGGTGATCGAACCCCATGCGTCCTCGCCAGGCTCAAGGAACGAGCTCATATCCGACAACTCGTTTTCAACGAACGTTCTCATCTCTCGAACGGCCCCCAGTCCGTCGTTCGCGATGTGAACGCCTCCCAGTCCTTGAGTATGCTTTGTTAGTTTCTCAAAGGCTTCCTCTCCCGGCTCAAATGAATGGATCTCTGGGTTCCTAAAATACCCACGAAACCGCTGGACGGACTGTCCAGTATTGGCACCTACGTCGAACACGACGGGGCGGCCCGAGGAAGTAAGCCGCCGCATGTCCTCAAATGGATCGTACCCCGTGACATCACCAGTCGGTACGCGTCTTACGGAGTATCCGCAATGCAAAAAGGCGCGCTTGATTGCGAGTTTAAGGAACATAGACTGTAGTTTAACCGGTTGCTGAAAAACAGTATTTCGACGCCCAGAATGACGCCATTTCGCTCTTGGTCGAACGCAGCATCAACAACTTGCTGACGCTGGTAAGTGTATCCTAAGGGGCCGGCGCGATTATGCGCGCCCGCGCCAGCCTCGGACCCTACCCCATGCTAGTGCTCCGAGGGCGTCGCGTCGAGCGACTGGCTGTAATACCAGGAGCGTCCCAGTTAGAATTCCTAATACGACGACAGACTTGAGCGCCGCAACGGGCCACGTCGGTGCATCTGGAGTGTTGGCGAGGAGAGCGGCTAAGGCTACACAAATTATCGGTCCAGAGAGCACACTAACAAGGAGTCGACGTTCCTGGCGACGGTCGAGACGGAATATCGCCGACAGCACCCGGAGATATCTGGGACCAGTCACGATCAGGATCGCCGCCGTCGTCGCTATAGGGACTGCGATCAGCCCGAGCCAGCGAAGTAGGACCGCCAGGAGGATTATCTTTACTGCTCCGGCTACAAGGGAGATCTTAGAGGTCGTTTCTATCAGTCCGTTGGCGAACAGCACATGATAAACGGCTATCGAGATAAGCGTAAGCAGCGAGGAAATCCCAACCAACGCAGTAAGCGGTTGGCCCCCAAAGAGCGCAGCGCCAACCCACAATCGGACCACGTCCCGATTCAGCACGACCGCCGTTGCGATCAGGGGGGCTCCGACAAGGCTAACGGTCGTCAGAAAATGGGTAGATATTCGCAGGCTCTTCTCGCGGTCGCCCACCCCTGCGAGATGCGAAAGGCTAGGCTGCATCGCGGCTCCGATCCTATCGGGGATCATTCTGGCTGCGTCAATCACTTTGCCTGTGAGCATTAGGACCGCCGTCTGGGAAGGTCCAAGTATCATGGCTGTGAGCACGCCGTCGGAGCTTGTTTGCAGCATGGAAGCGATCTTCGATACGAGCATATAGCCTGCCAGTCGAATCAATTCGCGTGCCCGGTAGGCGGAAAAGCTGAGGTGCGATGGTTCGCGACCTCGGAGTCGGCAGGTCCAAATGAGCACACAACCCCACCCCACTACCCACACTACGGCCTTGAACAGGAAGCCGGCTGCAATTGCGGTCAGGCCCCACCCGGCGTACAGAAGGCCAACATTGAGGACTAACCCTGCTATATTGCCGATTATCAGGATAACTCCGTAGCCACCTGCGCGTTGGAGGGCCAGCAGAGAGGAGCCTAGAGCATATGCCACAACCGTAGTACCTGAGGCCAGTGCAAGCACGGCTGCCGCACGAGTAAGTTGTCCTGCGCTTTGGCCATTCACCCCGAACCACCTAGGCAGTGCAGGTATCAAAAGCAGTGTCGCACCAGTTATGCAGATCGCGATGAAACTGTTTATTACCAAGCCGGTACCGATCAACTGTCCGAGCTCGTCTAGCTGGCCTCCCCCGTAAGCAGCGGCCACTCGTTGTCGCATGACTTCGTCAGTTCCAGGATCCAGTATGGTGACCCAGCCAACCAGTTGCATGCTCGCCAACCAGGCACCATAAAGAGGTACTCCAACGAAGCGAAGATAGAGGGGAACCAGGAATACGCCCTGGAAGATCACGAAGACCACACCAGTGATCTGCGCAATAAAGTTTAGGCTAACAGCCCGGCGGCGGGACGGGGGGCCTTGGCTTGTCAACACATTCCTTTTTTTCGGCCTGGGTCGCCAGTGATTGCAAGCCTACCGCTGGACGGTGTCGAGGCTACCGGCAGATATTATGGTGTGCGTCTCACTCATGTTCCCCCAATTCCGTCTGTGGCATCTTCCCCAAACTGCCAATTTGCGCACCTTGCCCTGCCGTGGGCTCTCTAGCAAATGCCTGTAAGCCACTGAATCCGGCGCCGCGCCGCTTACTCCCCCGCCAAGTTCCTTGGACATTGAGACAGTAAAACTTTAGCGCAAAATTCTGGTTTCGGACTGGAAGTGTTTAGTTTTGTTATTCTTCTCAGGCGGCCGGCCCCAGCCATCCATAGAGCCTCCAGCCACTCGGTAGCGCGTATTCGCTTGGCGGAATCCACCGGATCCA
>OCZT010007677.1_pt1 | contig 10546 bp, 13 predicted proteins | sample 1539031 | NCBI WGS metagenome assembly OCZT01 (sample SAMEA3539308, study PRJEB22396) | soil metagenome | biome: tundra; feature: field; material: soil | place: USA | collected 2010-05 | depth 0.15 m
TGTATTTTAAAAGCTCCTCCGCTAATTTTTTAGAGTTTTTAACAATTTGCTCGCCATACTTTTTAAAGCTAGGCGTCGAAGCTTCTTTTAAAGCAACGGCAATTGCTGCAGTTTGATTATCGTGAGGTCCACCTTGAATCCCCGGGATTATGGCCGAATCAATTTTTTTGGTCAAATCCGGGTCCTTTTTTAAACCTTTATTGGTAACCATAATGAGAGCCCCTCTTGGGCCCCTGAGCGTCTTGTGAGTGGTTGTTGTAACAATATGAGCGTAGTTTACGGGTGATGGATGAACTCCTGCTGCAATTAAGCCTGCAATGTGGGAGACATCAGCCAAAAGATAAGCCCCAACCTTATCGGCAATTACAGCAAACTTTTTAAAATCAATTGTTCTTGGATACGCCGTAAATCCACAAACAATAATATCCGGTTTTTCTTTAAGCGCTTGCTTTTCGATAGCGGCAAAATCCAGTCTATCATCTTTACCCAAAGTATAAAGAGTTGATTTAAAGAATTTTCCACTTATAGATTGCGGCTGACCATGCGTTAAATGTCCGCCAAAAGCTAGCGCTAGTCCCATAATTTTACCCTTTAATGGCTCTAAAAGTGCAAAATAAACGGCTAAATTCATGGCTGATCCGGATAAGGCTTGCACATTTACATACGGCACACCAAATAATTTCTGCGCACGCTCTTCGGCTAAAATTTCGACTTCATCGACTACTGCGTTTCCTTGATAATATCTTTTTTTAGGATATCCTTCCGAGTATTTATTATTTAAAACTGTACCTAGTGCTTCTAAAACTTCTTTGGAGGCGTAATTTTCCGAGGCAATCATTTCCAAGACTTCTTTCTGGCGTTTTTCTTCGGCTTTAATAAGTTTGAAAATTGCTGGGTCTTTAGTCTTTAACATGACCCCATTTTAAAATGAAAAATTGCTGAATGCAAGGGGCAGAATGTCCTGTAATTTGACAACTCCTATAATATTTCATATACTCCAGCCACCTATGAGCAAAGCTGAATCAGGAACAGGTCAAGGACAAGAAACATTTGCTATTGACGGACAACCAATTGGCGGCCCTATTGATGCTTGGAAAAGAATAACCAATGACAATACTCCCATCAAAGGTGCCTGGGAATTTACTAACCCACGACAAGAACGTAACGGGCAATTAAATGGCTATAACTTTCAATTTCCACAAGGCTCGCTTGCTGATATCTACATTGAAGATTCAGGTGAACAAAAAGTATTTACGGCCATGGGAGGACAAACTGCTAGCTTAGATTCCAAATGGAAAGTAAAAGGAATTCAACTTTATCTTAACTCAAGGCAATATGAAGAGGAACATCAAGGACAGTGGACTGAAGTAAACGACAATGCAAGAACTAAAATTTGGCAACCCATCGGAGTAGCACCAAGAAAAGTAGAAACTCCTCCTACGCCTACTACTCCCGAAACGCCTACATACGCTTGGGCAGAAAGAGCTGAACAAAATGCTAAACACGCACGCGCACTTAAATGGGCGCTAGCGGGAATTATAGCTTTGGGTGGAATTGCAACAGTAGTCCATCTAGAGAATCCACCTCCTTATGAAGAAATACATTTACAGCCAAATCAGAGTTTGGAGTTTATCAGAGATGGTGCAAGTGGTTTTGCTGGAGTTATTGTTATTAGACCTGGAAGTACTATTTATTTGGATAGAAGTACTATTTATTTGAGTGGAAGTACGGAAAAATTGCAGGTAGATGTACAAACTGGAAATGCATTGATACTAACATCTAGCGAAGATTTAACCCTGTCTACTCCAAGTCAAGAACAGGAGGATATAATTATTCAAGATAAATTCGGAGGTAAATCCCCTAGTGATGCTGTTAATAAAGACTTGGCATTAATAAATCAAGGTACAAATATATATCGTTTTGCTATTGGTGGAACACTTCAGATAGAAGTAAATTACTATAATCAAAACCTCTGCAACTTAGGACCTGGCATTGTTTGTACTGTTCTTAAGTAGCCCTATTTATTTTTCACTTTTGGTATTTTTTTAACTAAACCACTTGATAAATTGACTTTCTAAATTAAGAGGCAGAATTGACAAATCCTATAATATTTTATATACTGCGCCCAGTTATGACAACGGCTGAATCTGGAACAGGCAAAGGACAAGAAACATTTGCTATTGATGGACGACCAATTGGTGGCCCAATAGAAACCTGGGGGAAAATAACAAACGATAATATGCCCATCAAGGGAGCATGGGTATTCACTAATCCACGAGAACAAAATGGACAATTAATTGGTTATAATTTCCAATTTCCAGAAGGAGCGCTTGCTGATATATATATTGAGGATTCAGGCAAACAAAGGGTATTTACGACTATGGGAGGTAAAAACGCAAATTTAAATTCTCATTATAAAGTAGAAAAAATTGAGCTCTTTATGAATTCAAGATTTTGGAATAAAGATCATGAAGGAAAATGGTCAGAATGGGAAAAAAGTGGAGACTCATTTAAACAAACGGATATTTGGCAACCCATTGGAGTAGCACCAAGGAAAGTAGAAACACCCCCTACCCCAACTGCCCCAGAAACTCCTGCATATACTTGGACAGAAAGAGATAAGCAAAATGATAAACGCGCATTAAAATGGGTACTAGCAGGAATACTCGTACTTGGTGGCGTTGGATGGTTAACTTCCGTTTCAAAAACGGGTAAAGCAAATCCAGAACCTTATGTTCCAGCTGTTACAGTTCCAACTGCTAATCCTGCAGAAACAAGTAATACAACTGCAACTGAAAATGTTAATCCTTATAAATACGACACTTATGATCTAAAACTTGGAGACACTTGGACAGCACCAACAAATAGTATAATTGTAATTCCTCGTGGAAGTGGCATCGTGGTTCGTCCACCAGCTACTGAAAATAATCGACTAGAGCTTAATGTAGTGCAGGCAAAAAACCCTGCTGATAGTTATGATTTTTTAGTAATACATGTTAGTCAGGCCCCTTTACAAATATCTACACCTGATAATCAGGCGTCCTACCAAACAGACGTAACTATTTTATCTAACATTGTATTTAATCCAAAAGATGGTGTTGTTTTGTGGCCAGGTGGTCCGGTTACTGCAGTTGATGCGGTAAAAATTTTAGGCAATAGCAATCTTTTATTTGTAGGTGCTGATGAGTCGGGAAACTTTGCTAGTTTGAACTACTTATGTAATGGTTACCAAGGTAATGGTGGATACCCCGCTATTTCTTGCACAACCTCTTAAAATGGATTTATTTTCTATTCTGTTTCGGCTTTGGTATCGTTGGCTGTTCCGGTCTTGGAGCAAGATAATCATGGGCTGCGTTTATTCTCTTCATTCTTGCGAGATCTCCTCCATTATCCGTATGAAAAACCTTTGCATATAGCCTCCAAGCACTATGCGCTACTTCCCTAGCCTGTTCCTCCGTTAATCCTTGAGCAAAGGCTGGATGTAATCCTAAAGCCTTATAATAACCATCTGGATCTCCGGGCATTTCCGGAGATCTTCTAACACTTGCTTCTACTTTTAGGCGAGTAATCTCCCCATCCTTTAATCCTAATTCTCTATCTTTAGCTTTTAAAGCACTCTGAGCATCTCTTAATTGTTTTTGCAAATCGACCACTAACTGTTTATCTTGATTTTCACCATCTAAAATCTGCCGTATTCTTAAAGCCCTAAGATCAATGCTTTGACCGTTATTATTTGTTTCTCTACTCATTTCGTCCTAGAGTATAGCAATTAATTTTTATGGAATCAATACTATAGTTCTCCTTGAAGATTTAGACGTGCAATTGTTTGCGCTGCAGGACATGTAAAATATTTTAAATCGTATTTTTTAATAATTTGCCTAAGCATTGCATGTTGAGCTTTTGCCTTAATGTCATCTATTTGCTCTGAATCCATATCGGGTTTTGTAAAATGTGTCACTCGCTCGTCTACCTGCTTTGTCCATAAATCCAATTTAGTTTTTACTTCTTTTTGAGACAACTGCGGCGTTTGAGCTCCTCTAAAAACTACTATTTTCCTTGCAGGCGTAACTATAAAAGTTGAGGTGAGAGCAGCAAAGTCTTTACCTGACAACAATAAATGTGACAAATCTAAAGGTGAGGCGGGAGAATCAATTGCATGGGAATGGATCATTGAAGCAAAAAAATTATCTTGCCCATAAGATATCCCTAGAAAAAATCTGCCAAAATTTGGTCTTATCTCAATATGCAGAGAAATAGAGTCTGTATTTCCTTGCGCAATCGAATTTCTGATTAGAACTTTCCCAGCAGGTGTTGCATAAGCTATTGTTCCATGTTCTCTTTTACTAGGATCAGATTGAGTTAATCGGTTCAATTTATTTGCTGTTTCAGCAAATGCTCCACTAAAATCAATTGCAGTTATATCATTGCCTATAGATCGATTACGATCATTAAAAGTAGCTTTAATTAATAAATCTCTATATAAAGACGCCGAAGTTACCTGCTCGCCAAAATCAGGTCTTTTTTCTCCAAATTCACTAGTCATAAGCCAAGAGTCTACATCAACCATGGGGGAAATGCAACATTATAGGATTGACCATTAAGCGGAGAATGGTTCGTTTCCTTTTCTTGCTTTTTCATTAAAAAACTCAATTTTAATTTTGTCACTTATAACTTCAAGTCTTACGTGTATATTGGTTTTTTATTAATGCAGAAATTTTTTACAACAAATTATTCTTGTGGCATGATTGTCTTAAGCTGTGTTTTTAAATAATTAATAGCGTGCTCCTGACTTAGAAATATTTGCAATCGCTTACCTGTTGCCGGATCAATTGGTGTTTCACCTCTCCTTACCGCCCTCATAGCCTCTCTAATCGTATTAATTCTTTCTTCTCTTAATTGACTCGCTTCTTCTGCTTTTGGTTCAGTAACTGGCGCGGAAGCTCCTGCCACAGCAGTTTCTGCATCTTGAGCCTCTTTTCTCCTTCGTCTCTTAAATCTCTCTGAGAATGTTTCCGTTGAAGGTGGCCTTGCATCCGGTCCATCATACAAATGTTTAAGTATTTCTTTTTCTTCTGGATTAAGATTATTGACTCTGGTTGGATCATGAAATACAGCTTCTTTAACCGTCTTATTATGAGGTCTATTGCGAACTTTAACTTCCAGTTCAATCATTCTAGAAACTGCCTCTGCTGTTTGTTCTCCAAAAAGGTTTCCCAAAACCCATCCCAAATCTTTCAACTTCTTGGGATCAATAGAATCACCTGTAACTAAGCTGCCAGCAGCTCTTTTTATAAATTCATCAGTATTACTTTCGCCCTTGCTACAAAAAGTTTCAAATAATTCCTTAGCATCTTCTACCGTAAAATTTACAGATGTAAGAGTTGTGCGTCGTGTTTCCGACATTACTAAACGAAGCGTCTCTAATTTTCCTGCGTCTTCCGGCTTAAAACCATTTATCCTTTTCGTAAGCCCTTCGCTCCATGCCTCATAAGCATCATCAAAATTCATTCCATCCCAAGCTTGAGTTCTTTCTGCAACAGATAATTTGTGGGTAATTTGAGTATATTTTCTTTTGCGGTGATTTAATGCTACGGGAACATCAGCATATGATTCAGGATTAATATATTTATCTATTTCCGCAGGAGATTTACTTGCCAAATAAATTCTTCCGTATAAACCGGCATAATCAGGCTGCTTTAAAATTTCAGGAGTTGGCTCATGCCCCATTGGCTGCTTTTCGCTCATATATAGGCCGATTTTATCACAATAGTCAATAAAATAGCAAAATATAGGTCTTATTTTTCCAAAGTAATAAATTTGTATTTAAGACCGTCTTCTTCGCGATTCTCTTCGCTAATTACTTTTGTAAAGTTTGCATAGTCCGGAAAAAATGTATCACACTCAAAATCGTCTTGAACAATTGTTAAATACAATCTGCCCGCAATTCCAATTGTCTGATCAAAAATTTGCTGACCGCCAATAATGAATATTTCTTCTTTCTCTTTTTCCTTAGCGATCCTGATAGCCTCTTCAATCGAATTAACAGCCAAACCATATTTTTCCTCAACTACGTAGTTTGAATCTCTGGTTATTACAATGTGAGTTCTTTGCGACATGGTTTGCCTGCCACTTTTTTCATAATAACCTAACATTGACTCAAAAGAGCTTCTGCCTAAAATGGTGACATGCCCAATGGTTAGATTTTTCAACCTGACCAAATCCTCCGTTATATGCCAAGGAATTTTGTGGTCTTTTCCGATTCCACTTTTACTATCTATCGCGGCAATAATTGATATCTTCATGCAGTTTATTTTTTCTTCGGTTTTCCCTGATAGAGTCCGCCGGCAACTGTTAATTCGGCTTTAATTGAAGCATGGGGTTCATAGCCTTCTAAGACAATTTTGTCCGGCGTAAAATCGGCCAATGAATTCATTTTGCCGACAATTTTAATTTTTGGAAATGGCTTTGGCTTGCGTTTTAATTCTTCTTTAACTTGGGCAATATGATTATCGTAAATATGAATATCTCCATAAACATGGATAAATTTACCCGGTTTTAGCTTTAAAATTTTCGCCAAGATTATGCACAGAAGCGCATAGCTGGCAATGTTAAATGGAACGCCCAAAAAGTAGTCGCAGCTTCTTTGATACAAAAGCAAATCTAATTTTCCACCTCTATTTGAAACTTGATACATATTGTGGCAAATCGGAAATCTGGAAGCGTCCTCCTTAGTTGCCATTGAATATAAAAATTCCGGATTCCAAGAATTAACAATAGCATTATGCGCATTCGGATCGGCTTTTAATTCATCTACTACCCATTGCAACTGATCGATGGTCGTGCCTTTTTTCTTCGTCGGCCATTTTCGCCACATCTCACCGTAAATTCTTGGCAACTCTCCCCACTTTTTGGCAAACTTACTATCAGCATGAATCTTAGCTATAAATTCTTCCTTAGTCATTTTTGTTTTGGGATTTTTTTCTTTGTAGATTTTGTATGGATAATCATCCCAGATGTGCACATCGTTATCGACTAAATATTTAATATTGGTTTGGCCGGAGAAAAACCAATAGAGTTCTTGCAAAACACCTTTCCAGTAAACTCTTTTTGTTGTAAGAAGCGGAAAAGTGTTATCCGCTAAATCATATTCGTGCTTTATACCAAAAACGCTGTGGGTAATAACACCAGTTCCGCGGTCAACTTGTTTGACACTGTCTTTGAGGATTTGTTTGCCTAGATCTAGATATTGATACTCTGGATGTCTTTGTTTTGCCATTTTAGTATCATCAGATTACTATTTTTTTAAAACCATTTCAAGAGCCACTTTTACGCCATCATTTCTAAACATCTTCTTTTCGGCCATTTCCAAGACATCTTGTATGGAGATCCATTCATACTGCGTGTGCTCTTCGCTTAAAGTTATCTTAAAATCTTCAGCAAAGACTTGGTAGAAAACCAACATTAAATTAATGTTTTCTTTTTTATAATCTTGTCTTTCGTAAACATACAATAAACTTCCAACTGTGAATTCTTTTAGGCTCACCTCTTCGTCAAGTTCTCGTTTTAAAGCTTCTTCAATGCTTTCGTTTTTATCTATTTTTCCACCCGGCAAATCAAAACCACTAAATCTACTTACTTCTTTTAAGACTAGCGCTTTGTCGTCTTTTACAATTACTGCTTTTACTGCTATGTGAAAATTTTGAGGATTATTCATTACACCTGCTTTTCTCTTTTAGTTGCCGAAACTCTACCGCCTTGCCATTGTCCGCGATATTTTTCACCCGCACCTTTTATTTCGTGGAACAAAATATGCGCAAAGCGCGCTCCCATTTCTATTTCAACAGTTATTGGTCCTTCGTTTTTTAGACCAAAAGTTAATTCACCCTCATATCCCGGTTGAACCGGACCGCTTCTTAAAAATAAACCACTTCTAAAAGTAGTAGTTCTAGGTAGAATTACAGCTGACAGATCTAATGGTAAATTAATTTTTTCAACGGTTTTAACTAAAAAGAAATCTCCCGGTTTTATTTTAATACTCTTTTGTTTTCCAAAGACTGCCACCGATTCAATATCTGGCGTCTGTCTATGTGTTTCGCCGAGGAACGCACTCCCTGAGATTTTATAAACCTCTCCCAAACGCAAATCAAAACCAGCACCCTCAGGATTAGTTAATTCTCTCTCCGACAAGCCTTCGACCAGCTTTTTTGATTTTACTAATTTTAATAATTGTTTTGGTGAAATAATCATGTATTTAAATTTCCTATCAATTCTACAATTTCTTTAGTAATCTCGTCTAGTGGCTTTTCGCCGTTAAGAACAGTAATTTCTTTTGGAAAAGTCTTGCGTATCCAATCATAGCCTTTTTTAATTTTAATATTAGCTTTATGGTTATCATAAATTTCGGTATGCTTGGCCGAACCGGAAATTCTTCTTAAAGACTCGTCCAAAGATACATCTAAATAAATCGATAAATCGGGCAACAGAAACTGATGGTACGTCGAGAGCAAATGTAAAGCCGTCATGGAAACTTCTTCCCAATTTGTATAATTCGTGCCTTCTCGGTCAGCAATTCCATACGCAACCGAAGACCAAAAATAGCGATCTGAAATAATTGTTTCACCCTTTTTTAATCTTTCGATTAAATCAACCTGTTGAGCAACTCTATCGGCAGCAAATAAATATTGATACGCAACGGGAGGCACGTTTTTATTTTTTCCACTTAAAATTTCATTTCTAATATATGCTCCAATTTCATTATCAGTTGGATTTTTTGTAACAAAAACTACTTGAGTTTTACTAAGCATTTCGTTTAAAAGTTTTACTTGTGTAGTTTTTCCCGAAGCCTCAATTCCTTCCAAGACAATAAATTTACCAGGATATGTATTTCTCTTAAAATCTAAATCAAAAACAACATGATACTTCATACTTCTTCGTCAATTTTAGATTCTCCCGGGCCAATTTGTCCGACATATTTAGCCGCTTTTTTCTTATAATATGGCACTTCCGCTGGAGACGAAAGTTGCTCGAAAGAGATAGAACAGATTCTCATTTCAGGATAAAGTGCTACGGGCAATTTACCCATATTTGCTAATTCTAAGGTAATATGACCTCTCCAGCCGGCATCAATAGTCGCCGCTGTTGAATGGACAATAATCCCTAACCTTCCAATGCTGGAACGACCTTCTAATCCACCGACAAGATCATCTGGAATTTCAACATCCTCAATTGTTGTCCCTAGAACAAAATCTCCCGGCTGCATAATAAAAGCGCTTCCCTTTTTAACAATAATTTCTTTAGTAAATTCTTTGGCAACATTTTTTTGCGTATCGATAACGCCATGTACACCCGATTCAAAAATACGAAAAACGTTTCCCAAGCGAAGATCAATAGAACAGGAGCCAAGTTGAGTTTTTAGATCAGGAGCCGGAGTAATTTTAATTTTTCCACTCTTAAGGGCTAGCTTTAAATCTCGATCTGAAAGTACCATAAATGTATTGTCAGTTTAGCATTTAAAAAAGCGTTTGAAAAGAGGCTAGACTATTTGGCTTTTTTCATTCTTCTAGTTACTGACCTTATTCTTTGAGCAGCCTTCGGAGTATTTAACCTAACATCCGTTGCCCCATCATAAGCTGTAAGAGAATGCTCCGCTTCGGGCAAAAAGTTACCGGCTTTGGGAAATTTAAATCTTAAACCCTCATCTACAACATCATCTCTTCTTCTTTGTGGATACGCAATGTCAAGAGCTATCTCTACGTTATAGTCATCCATGGTTTTATGAGCCGTATAGATTGCTTTTCTACCTCTTGATACTGCTGTGGGCTGCGGCACAGGTTCCGATTTTGAAAAATAAGGAGCAAGAATAGAATCTCCAAATGCTTCCTGAAGTTGCGGAAGAATTTCGTCTATTAAAGCTCTTACCTCGTCAGGTTTTAGTAATTTTTCTCCTGAATCAGAAAATGCAGGAGCTTCAAGAGTGTTTGTCATATATAATATATTAGTATATTCGCCTAGCGCCTCTAATAGTTCTCAATAATCCATTTTTAAACCCTTCAAATTCTTTACCTCTTGGCTTAAATTCTGATCCCCTAGGATTATTCACTGTAAATCTTGTGTAAGTAACCAAGCCTTTGGGCGCCTCAGGATTTGGCATGGACACTGTTAATGTCTCCATCAATACAGCTTGACCGTCTGTGGATGCAACCGTAGGCTTAAGCGATAATGCAATTACAGAATGCCCATTGGCCCTGTGATAATCTATCCTTGAAGCAGCTATTACACCAGCAGTCGTCGACACAGTCATATCCGCCGGCAAATCCCTATTATTTTCTGGGACTCGATTTTCGGGAGGAATTTTACTACTAAATATCGGCTTAAGTAGCACTGGAACCGAAATCTGCATTGCTGCCAATACACTTTGCCAATCAGGAGTTTCCGCTACTGCTTCAGCATCGGAATTATCGGGAGATTCATTAACAGCAACTTCTGCCATAATGTGGGTAGCGATGGAGTCGGACCATCCACCTCTTCTTTATCAGAGAAGCGTTCT
>OCZT010007678.1_pt1 | contig 10546 bp, 7 predicted proteins | sample 1539031 | NCBI WGS metagenome assembly OCZT01 (sample SAMEA3539308, study PRJEB22396) | soil metagenome | biome: tundra; feature: field; material: soil | place: USA | collected 2010-05 | depth 0.15 m
GTGACACCCCTACACGGTCTGTCATTCCGAGCGGAGTTCCGTCATCCGCATCGCGGATGGCGGAACGTAGTCGAGGAACCTGCTGTCGGACGCGGCAGAAAAGCAGGTTTCTCGACTCCGCAAGGTCTGTCCGCTCGCGGAAAGACCTTGCTGCGCTCGAAATGACAGTAGGGGTGAGTGTCACAGTATTGTGCAATCTTCAATAGATGTTGCAACGCGTTCACCAAGGCAAATGAAGGAAACAAGTTCCGATCTGATTGGCCGCTTGATTCGTGTCGCGCGTTTCCCCCGGCTGCGATCGCTGGCGTGGTCCGGCGATCATCTGTACGCTGCGCGCGGATACGAGCTGGTTCGCGCCAGAATTCAGGCTCCTTCCGGCGGAGTGACATGGCAGCCCGTGGCCGGGTTCCGCCCTGGCTTGCGCCGCCGGCTCTCGGTCATCAACGGCCTTACTGCGCGCTTGTTCCGCGATGGATTCCATGCGCTCGCGGTGCTGCCGTCGGGCGGACTCATCGCCGCGGTCCCGGGAGCGATGGTTACGCTTCGTCCTGGCGAAACCGAATTTCGACGAACTCATACCATCCTCCGCGGTACGCGCCCGCTGCACATCACCGCGGTTCCAGGCGATGCGATATTTTGGGGAGAGTACTTCGACAATCCCGCACGCGAGGAAGTCCACATCTACGCGTCCACCGACGCCGGCGACACCTGGAGCGTCGCCTACACGTTCCCCAAGGGCGCCATTCGTCACATCCACAACATCGTCCACGACCCCTGGGGAGATTGCCTCTGGGTGCTGACTGGCGATTATGGCGACGAATGCCGTATCTTGCGTGCCGCCTGCGATTTCAGCCGGGTCGAGGCCGTGCTGCAGGGCAAGCAGCAGGCACGCGCGGTCGCGGCCATTCCCACCGACGACGGGCTCTACTTTTCTTCCGACACGCCTCTCGAACCCAACTACATCTACCGCCTCGACCGTCAGGAATCGTTGCTGCAAGTCGCCCCGATCAGCAGTTCGTCCATTTATGGATGCCGCGTGGGAAGCCGTGTGTTCTTCTCCACGATGGTGGAGCCCAGCGAGGTGAACCGCGATCGCCACGTCCGCGTCTATGGCGGCAGCAGCGCCAGCCGCGGCGCACCAGGCTGGCACCTGTTGCTGGCATGGCAAAAGGACCGCTGGCCCATGGGCCTGTTTCAGTATGGTAATGCGGTAATGCCCGATGGAAGCAATACCACGCCGTTCCTGGCTTTGACCACGGTTGCCGTCCGATCCGACGACATGGTCACTTCCCTCTACTCAGTCGGTCCTTGAGCTCCCCCATGTGGGGACAGCCGCCCTCGGCTGTCCGTCGAGCGAAGCTCGACAGCCCCCATCCGGCAGAACCGGCAAGGAAAGAATCACCGAACACCTTGGTCCGTGCGAGCACTGCGCATTGCCGTAATATTGATTGGGTCCATTGGAAGCCCCTTGCCCCGTCTCAGCTATTACCGACGCATTTTCAGTGCCTACCTTCTCGGAGGCAAAAGCCACCTCACCTTCTGGCACGAGACGCCTGCGGAGAATCCGAATGCGACCGCCCGCAGTCTGGGCGAGTACTACATGCTGTTCGCCGAGAAGGCGGACTATCCGGGCTTCTATGATTCCTCCGGAGTCCCGCAACTCGACTATCACGGCAAGATCGGCCTGCAGTACAACCCCATCGCGATCGCGCAGTACGGCCTGGGCAACTACAATCTGTTCCGGCGCAACGCCGACCCAGAGCGCCGCCGAAAATTCTTCGTGAGCGCTGACTGGCTCTGCTCGAACCTGGAGCAGAACGCCCAAGGACTCGCGGTCTGGAACCACCACTTCGATTGGGAATACCGCGACACTCTCCGAGCTCCGTGGTACTCGGCGCTCGCGCAAGGACAGGGAATTTCCGTTCTGGTCCGAGCACACAAAGAATCGCGCGATGTGCGGTATCTGGACGCCGCGAAACGCGCTCTCGCGTGCTTCTACCACCCCATGCAGGAGGGAGGCGTTGCCTTCACCGATGAATCCGGCGATCTCTGGTTCGAGGAGTATATCGTCTCGCCGCCAACGCACATTCTGAATGGGTTCATCTGGGCATCCTGGGGCATTTGCGACTATTTTCTCGCGACGCAACACCCTTCCCCGCAGGAGTTGTTTTCGCGCGCGGTCCGGACGATGCTGCACAATCTGGAACGATACGACTTGGGATTCTGGTCGCTGTACGAGCAGTCGGGCACGCGCCTGCCCATGGTGGCGAGCCCTTTCTATCATCAGTTGCACGTCGTGCAGTTGCGGGTGATGCATCGCCTTACGGGAGAAGACGCATTTGCCCGCATGGCCGATCGCTGGGAGAGTTACGGCCGCAGCCGCAGCAAACGCACCCGCGCTCTCTGCTACAAAAGTGCGTTCAAACTCTGTTACTACTAAAACTGGTTTCATAATTAGGTTCCGGGAAGGGCACGGCTTCAGCCGTGCCGCTCAGGACCCGCCAAGAATGTGGGCTTTAGCCCTGAGGAGTCGTTCTATTCGGCCCGACATTTATGAAACCAGTTCTAGAACTCATCGAATGAATGTCGCCCTAGGTCGTTACTGGTGTAACCGCGATATTTCAGCATCAAGCCCGCTAGGCAGGGCGTTCGCTCCACCAACTACGGTTTTTCGTAAACCCATAGGACATTCGAACCGAAAGTGCTGTCCTTGGGCAGACGGTCCTGGATTTTATGTGCAAGATCGTTGATTCGAGCGTCAAATCTTGGCTGCTGGGGACTGACTAAGAGCGGGTGAAGCACTCGCGCGATGACGAAGTAACTTGAGAATCCCACTTTCGCAATACGGGTCAATCCAAGTTCGTCTTCTGCAAACCGTTCGATCTCGGGGTCGCGGAATCGCAACGCCGAGACGTTCTCAGGGCCGCTCTCCGGAATCCGCGCCAGATCGACAGCTTCCCGGAGATCGTTCAGCGCCTCGAAGCCGTCTTGTGACCCTTCGCACATGAGCAACCGTCCACCGGGACGAAGCACGCGGCGGGCTTCCCGGATAACGCCGTATTGGCTCATCCGACTAGGGAGGTTCTGCAAGAAGCGCTCCGTCAAAACGCAATCAACAGAATTTTCAGGCAGACCGCGTATGTAGGCAATCGCATCGGCATAAACCAATTGCGGTACGGTGCGCAATTTTCCTGCCTGTGCCGTCCGCATCGCCTCGGCGCCGCGGATCAGGACTTCGGAGAAATCTACGCCCACCATCGTCCAGCCTTCGAGGAGCATGCCAAGCGAGCACAAGGTGAACCCGTTTCCGCATCCCAAGTCCAGAAGTGTCCCCGGTGGTGTAACGTGGGTGCGGATGGCATCAATCTCAAGGTCGCGCAGGTGCGTGTCGCGGGACGTCGCATATAGGTCTGTCGGGTTCCGCAGCCGGTTGTAGCTCTCGCGTACGAAAGACTGCCGCTGTTCGTCCGAGAATTCTTTCCAATACCTCTCGTACTCCTCCCGCGTGTAAACGTGCAGGGTGGCACGGTCCCGTTCTGCTTTCAACTGGCTGCAGGTCAGCTCGTAGAGCTGGCGCAGCGTGTGGAATTGAAACCCACGATTGCGCAGCTCTTTCAGGAGCGTCTCCGCAAAGGTCCGGACTCCGGGCCCATCATAGCGGACCTCGCCAACGGTATCGGCAGACAGCGTCTTAATGTGGCCTTTGACTTTCTCGTAGTATTCCTGGCTGGGGATATTCGCTGCCAGGAAGAACGGGTGAATGTTGAGGATCTTCAGGCCGTGCGTGGTAAACCGCTCCAGGTAGTGCTCCACGCACCAGTCGCCGTGCTCCGTCGCCCAGTGTACGTCGTCCTCCCAGAATACAGGGAATCGGATGGGCCCTGCACTCGTGCGGAGGGGGACGATGTTCTCCTGCAAATGCAGGCAGAGATTGCTGTCGTACAGGAAACCCCGTCGGAACATTTCAGAGGAAATGTCAGAGCTGTCGACAAAATGATGCGAGCGGAAGGTTTGGGCGCTTGGATAAGCAGCAAGAATATTGTCGATAACGCTGCCGGGATCGGTCCCGTGCGTGGAGCCAGGAAGGAAATTCGGGTGAATGCCGACTTCCGCACCGTCAGGCAGCACAGTTGTGGGGTGAGTGGCAAACACGGTAGGAACGATGTCCATGTCTCCCGCAAACCGCAGAAGGTCGGAGATGCAATAGTCCGATGCCCAATCGGTGTCGCTGGTGAGACAAAATAAAGGGCTGTTGATATGGATCATGGCGCGCAAATTATATCGAATGTGCTCTTCTGCTAGCAGGCATTCCCGGGTGGCCTGCGTGAGTGTGCCCATCGCTAATCCTGCCAGACCCTCTTGCGCCCATCCAGTCGTTGACCGAATTACACCACCTACCCCGAACGCCCACTTATGCGATAGCCTCTAGATTCGCGTGAAAATTCTCTACGTCTCACAATATTTTCCGCCGGAGATGGGTGCGCCTGCCGCCCGTGCCTCCGAACTCGCCTGCCACTGGGCGCAGGCTGGCCACGACGTATCCGTGCTGACAGGCTTCCCCAATCACCCCACCGGAGTTGTTCCCCCCGAATGGCGCGGCCGGTTGCGTCGGCTGATTTACCGGGAAAGAACCGGCCGCGTGGATGTCTTCCGGACCTGGCTTTGGCCCTTGCCCAACCGCAAAGCGCACGAGCGCATGCGGAACTATGCTTCTTTCTGTGTCTCCGCCGCGCTGCGGGGCCTAGCAATTCCGCGCCCGGACGTGATCATTGCATCGTCGCCGCAACTCCTGGTGGGACTGGCGGGGTGGTGGCTCGCTTTCGCCCGGCAACTCCCTTTCGTCTTCGAAGTGCGCGACCTCTGGCCGGAATCGTTAGCCGCCGTAGGCGTTGGCGATGAGAATTCCCTGTTGCACCACACACTGGCGGCGGTCGCTAAGTTTTTGTACCAACGATCCGACCGCATCGTCGTGGTGACTCCTGCGTTCAAGGACCATCTGATCCGGCGCTGGCGCGTCCCCGCGGAGAAGATTGCAGTCGTCGAAAACGGGGTCGAGACCGACCTCTTTGCTCCGGTCCCATCTGCGGCCAACGACGCATTGCGGAGAGAACTCGGCGGGGAAGCGAAGTTCCTGGTTTGCTACATCGGCACCATGGGCATGGCGCATGGCCTGGAAACTCTGCTGGACGCCGCCGGCCAACTGCAGCACCAGAGGTCCAACGCACAGTTTCTGCTGGTAGGCGAAGGCGCGGAAAAAGAGCGAATCAAGGCGATGGCGCAATCCCACGGACTGGCCAACGTATGCTTTCTCGACCAGCAGCCCCGCGAGAAGATCCCTGCCTTCATCTCCGCTTCCGATGTTTGCCTGGTTCTTCTGAAGAAGGCCGACGTCTTCAAAACCGTGATTCCCACCAAGATGCTGGAGTTCATGTCCTGCGCCCGCCCGGTCATTCTTGGCGTTGACGGTCAGGCGCGGCAGATTGTCGAAGACGCCGGAGCCGGGCTGGTAATCGAGCCAGAAAATGCCGCAGCGCTGGTCCAGGCAGTCAACCAGCTATCCGCGGATCGCGAACTCGGCGTGAGGCTGGGTCAAAAGGGAAGGGAATACATTCTCCGGAATTTCTCTCGCGGCCGGACGGCCGAGAAATATATCGACGTGCTTCAGAGTCTGGTGCGTAAGCCGCAGGCCGGCTGACGCGGAGGGTAAGCCCCTGAAGCCTAAGGGTGCACGGCGTAAATCGAGACCGCCGTGGCCATCGACATCGCGGCTTCAAGGGTCCGGCCGGCCATAATTTTGCCTGCGCTGATTGGAATGAAAAGAATATCGTCCGCCTGCAGAGTAACGTCGGGAGCCTTCGCCTCCAGCATCTTCTTGATTTCGAGCTTCGTCTCGGTCATCCCCGCAGGACCCTTGCGAATAATGCGGGCGGCACCCAACTTCGCAGTACGGTTCGTACCGCCGGCCAGCGCCAGCGCCTGCAGCACCGTAAGCGTTCCGTTGTCCACCAGCAAGCCGCTGGGACGGCCTACATCCCCCACCACGTAGATGATGGGCGCCCGCGGGATCGTGATCGTGTCGCCGGGCAGGATGTCGATATTGCCACTCAAGTCGTCGGCCAGATTCCGGGGAAGGTCGATGCGAATCGGATCCGGCTGGTTCCGGCGGATGACGGCGATCTTGCGGGAGGCGGACGGAGTAAACCCACCGGCCTCGGAGACGACCTCGTAGAGCTTGTGATCCGCGACATCAGGGTAGATGCCGGGTTTCCCTACTTCGCCGATCACCGTGACCCCTTGGGAAGCGGCTTCGTCCACGAAGATGGTTACATGCGGACTGCGGACGAATCCGCCGTCCGTCAGCCGTTTCTGGATCACCGTCTGAGCCTCCTCCAGCGTGAGGCTGTCGACATGGACGTAGTCGATTAGGGGAAGGTAAACGTCGCCGGAATTGCTGACTCGCACTTTACTGGCCAGTTCCGGAACGTTGTACACGCTCACTTCAATCAGATCTCCCGGACCAAGCTTTACCGAAACCGACTGGTCGGGGGAGTCTTTCGCCGCATCGGGGGTCTTTGCAGGCGCACCGGTAGCTGCTCCGGACGCACTCACCGCTGCCTGCGAGAGCGGTTGACCTGTGGGAAGCCCTGCGGGAAGCTCGGTTGGCGTGCTGCTTTGGCCAGCCTGGGCACCGCTCGCCGGTTGCTGGGCAGCGGCACCGCTGACGACGACGAAAAATGCTGCGAGAACAAAGAAGAAAGCGCGGCCGCAGCGAGGGAACCGCGAAGAGCCCGACTCCATCAGAAGACCCCTGAAGTAATAAGTGAGAATTTCAACAGCAGTTTAGCACGGCACAGCCAGTTGCGCTCCCGCTATCCGCAAGGCTCCGGATTAGTTTTCCACAGGTTTTTCCTCCGCACCGATTGCAAGTCCCATTCTGGTACTGCTACAGTCTGAGCACCCACAACGTCAGCAGGATCTGTTCACTAACTATTAACCGCGGGTCATCGCTGCAGTACTTGTTAAGAGAGTGTCGAGCCGGCATGCCGCATCTGCATGTCTGCTTGCCGAAGGTGGCATAGTTGACGGGTATCTTCCTCGGGACGTTTGTTTTAGCGCTGCTGTCAGCTTTCGTACTGACGCGGTATGTGCGCGATTTCGCCACGGCCCACGGCTGGGTTGCGATTCCCTCACAAGAGCGTCACCTGCATTCCAGCCCCCTGCCTCGTCTAGGCGGCGTGGCCATTTTCCTGTCCTTTTCCTGCTGCATGGCCATGGCGGCGCTTTGGGCCCTCCATAGCCCCCGCATGCACTCCTCCTTTTCCTTAAAGACGCTGTTGACGATTCTCGTGCCGGCGTCGCTCGTTTTTCTGCTGGGTGTGTACGACGACGTCCACGGGGTTGGTCCCTATTTCAAGTTTTCGGTGCAGGGAATAGCCGCAACCATGTTGTTCATGGGGGGGTTGCGGATCGTCAACATCCCGGTGGTGTTCGGTGACCTCAAACTGCCTTGGATCGTCGGATGGGCCTTCACCGTTGTGTGGGTTCTAGCCATTACCAACGCGTTTAATCTGATTGACGGTCTCGATGGTTTGGCCGCCGGGTCAGCCCTGTTCTCGACTCTGGTGGCTTTTGTGGTGGCTCTTCTCAATGGGCCCTCCCTAGTCACCGTGATGACAATCGCCCTGGCGGGGGCGATTCTCGGTTTCCTACGCTTCAACTTCAATCCCGCGACGATTTTCCTGGGCGACTCCGGCAGCCTCTTCATCGGCTTTGTGTTGAGCGCACTCGCGCTGGCAGGAGCGCAAAAGGCCCCGACAATTGTGGCAGTTGCGATCCCGGTCGTCTCTTTTGGCTTGCCCATTCTGGAGACGGCGCTTTCCATCGTCCGGCGCCTGATCAGTGGGCGTCCGGTCTTCACCGCCGACCGTGAGCATATTCACCACAAGCTGTTGCAGCACGGCATGACGCATCGCCAGGTCGTGATTCTGCTCTATGGTGTCTCGGCCGTCTTCGCCATGCTGAGCTTGTTCCTGCTATGGCCGACAGGCAGTTCCCTGGGGCTGGTACTCGCGGTCCTGGGCATCGGCATATGGATTGGCGTGCAGCATCTCGGCTACCTTGAATTTGGGGAGTTGGCCCGCATCGCCCACCGCACCTTCGATCAGCCGCAGATCTTCGTCAACAACCTGGCGATCCGCCGCGCCATCGAGGAACTCAAAGTCGCGCGGGATCACGATCAGGTTCGCCGCATTCTTACGGCTGCCTTCGGCAGCAACGACTTTGACAGCTTCGAACTGAGGCTCGAACTGCTCCCCGGCGAATTGGTTCCGTTCGAGACGCCCGACGCATCTGTGGCGCGCCGCGCTGGAAACTCATTCCGGTGGAACAAGGCCGGCGTGCCGAAAGTGCTGGACGGCTTAGCGGTGTGGACGCTCGCTCTGAACCTGCTGACTTCCGCCAATCGGCGCCGCGGAACGCTCACCATGCACCGCCTGTACTCTCCGCGGGACCTTCAACTTGATATCAATCTGCTGACTGCGGCGTTTCCCACCGCGCTCGCCGACGCGCTCGATCGCACGCTTGCTCCCTCGGCGCAGGTGATCACTCTCCCCGAGCACGACACCTCGTTGATTGTCGCTCAGGCAGGGTAATCGGGCACAATCTTCCCGCGCCCGCAGGACCGGGAGCATCTTCCGTGAAATTCAGCCGGGCTCAGGAGGGTTCACTTCTGGAAGGTATCAGAGGCCGCACAACAGCCGCGCGCCGCTTTGCAGTGGATACGCAGCCCAGCCCTTCGCACAATTCATAGTGCGATGCTAGGCCCCTTGCAGGAAGGGTTCAGGGGAGAGCGTTTCGGTTTACAGCTTCGCGCTGGCGTAGGAGTTGATTTCGCAGTTCAGGCAAACTTCTTCAAAAGCAGGTGCTGTCCATTCCATGATTTCCCCCAGTTATCGTTCCGCGGGTGGACCGCGTTACGTTTTGTTAGCATAGCCGACCCTCGCCATGAAATCAATACCTCCGGGAAAAATAAAGGGCCGCGCAACCCACGCTCCACAAGCATTTTGAGATGAAATTGATGGATGGAAGGTTGCAAGATTCTGCATACTGCCAATGCGCGCAGCATTTTCGATCCTGTTTTCCACACGGGGAACGAGTGCCGTTACTTTCTGACCCTTCGCTATCTGTTTACCTTCAACTGCACCGCGATGGAAGCGAGGATTCCGCAATCATGTCTGGCAAGACTGTGTATGGCGCTACTTTCAAGGACGTCAACTTTGTCCCTTTGCAGTCTGCCACATTCTGCGTCCAGTGTGAGCTGATCAGCACCAACAGCAAGCCTTACTGCCTGGCATGCGGCAGCCACGCTCTGCTCGGGCTTTCGCGCGTGCTGGGCGGATCTCTTCGCCACCAGCAGACCGCGCATCTCATCACCGACATCGAACTCAACAATCTCGTGCGCGATTTGCTGCGCACCGTGCCCGACCCAGATGTGGTGAGCATGGCCGATCATACCCGTATGCCCTCGCTGGCCCTGCGCAGCCAACTTCGCGTCGCCAATGCCGCACACCCAGCGTCCGGTTTTCGGGCCGTGTCCTCGACCGAAGAAATCGAAATTCATCCGGCGGAACTGGATCTGGAGCCAGCCATCAGCGCGATTACCGAACGCGCCCAGCATCTGACCGGAGCGACCGGAGCCGCCATCGCCCTGCGTGCCGGGGACGAAATTGTCTGCCGTGCCCGCGCCGGCCGAACTGCTCCGGACCTCGGGGTTCGTTTGCAGACCGACGCTGGCATCTCCGCGGAAGCGGTGCGTTCCGGCGAGATCATGCTTTGTCACGATGCCGAGCGTAACCCGCGCGTGGACCTGGCCAGTTGCCGCCGCCTCGGGGTCCGCTCGATTCTGGTCTCGCCCTTGCGCCACTACCGCCGTACTCTGGGCGTTTTCGAGGTGCTGTCCTCGTCTCCCGGTGCCTTTGACGAGCGCGATGTGGCTACCATGCAGCTCCTCTCCAGCATGATGGTGGCAGCGATCTCCCGCATCTCCAGCCTGCACCAGGCTCAAATCCTGCGGCGGGCCAGCTGAGCAGTTTGCTGCGAGAGCCGCTCTTGGGTGGCGCAGCGCTTCCAGCGCTGCGATAAGGCTCTTCTTTTCGGTCAGGGCTTCAGCCCCTGCGGTTCCTCGCGCAGGGTTTTCCTGTCGGTTCGTCCGAACGGGAAGTCCTCCCCTATCGTCCTTCTCCTTCTCTTCTTTGCTTACTTTTGCACCATCCCGCGCTAATATGGAGCCTGGAATGCGGGCCTCTTCCCCATGGCTGTCATGACCTCGGCGTTGCATCCGGTTTCACCCAACCGTCGTCGGCGTGTGCGACACAAGGTCCAGACGCCCGCGTATGCCACTTTCACCGCGGAATCGAAGGGCGCGATGCTCGATCTGCACGAGATCGTCGACATCAGCGAAGACGGCGTTGCCATTCAGTGCCATTCGCCCCTCGAACTGGAAAGGCGCGTGAACCTGTGCCTTGATCTGGCCGATTGCGCGGAACAT
>OCZT010007680.1_pt1 | contig 10541 bp, 11 predicted proteins | sample 1539031 | NCBI WGS metagenome assembly OCZT01 (sample SAMEA3539308, study PRJEB22396) | soil metagenome | biome: tundra; feature: field; material: soil | place: USA | collected 2010-05 | depth 0.15 m
GGACCGTCGCCCAGCACGGCGATCCGCCCGCCGGCGAGCACCGCGTGCGCGTTCGTCGTCTCGGGGAGGTCGCCGGTGCGATGGGACGCGCACACGACGTGCGTCGTCCCGGCGACGCGGGCGAGAAACGCGAGCAGCTCGCGTCGCATCCGCCGGTCGAGCCCGTTGGTGAACTCGTCGAGCACCAGGACCCGAGGCGCACGAACGAGCGCTCGCGCGACGAGCAGGACGCGCAGCTCCCCGAACGAGAGTTCGCGCACCGGACGCGCGGCGATCGCATCCAGGCCGAAGCGGTCGACGAGCGCGTCGACCCGCTCGCGCTCCGAGGGGTCGAGTCCGCGCGGAAGGTACACGGAATCGTGCAGCCCGGTCGCAATCAGCACGCGGCCGGAAAAGCTCAGGTCGAGCCGCGTGTAGCGCTCCTGCAGTTCGGGGGAGACGTAGCCGATGCGCGGGGCCGCGGCAGCGACCGGCTGCTCCGCCCCGTCGAGCGCGTACCTGCGCACGCCGCCGTCGGGATCGATCCAGCGGTCGCCGCGAATCACGCCCAGCAGCGTGCTCTTTCCGGAACCGTTCGGGCCCACGATCGCCCACTGCTGTCCTGGGCGCAGCGTCCAGGAAACGTCGTGCAGAACGTGACGCCCGTCGAGATGGACGTTCACGCGCTCGAGCTCGATCAGCGGCCGCGGCATCGTGCGGCGGTTTCTCGCCTCCGCCGCCGAAGACCGCCCGCCGTGCGACGCATCCTGGTTCCGTATCACCACGCCGAGGCGCTGCCGAAGATGGTGGACGCGTTCGCCGCCGACGATGCGGTGATCGTCTCGAAGGGGCCGGCCGGCGCGATGGTCACGCGGTTGTACGACCAGGTCGCCGCCCGGGTCGCGGCAAGTACCGAACCGGCCGTCGTCGCGAGCGGCGACTGCACGACGGCGCTCGCGACGGTGGCAGGATTGCAGCGGCGCGGCTTGTCGCCGAGCGTGATCTGGCTCGACGCCCACGGTGATTTCAACACGCCGCGCACGACGCGCAGCGGATACCTCGGCGGAATGGCGCTGGCCATGCTCGTCGGTCGCGCGGGTGCGCAGCTCACGCGATCGATCGGCTTGCGTGCGGTTCCCGAGGACGCGTGCGTGCTCGCCGGCGCACGCGATCTCGATCCGCTCGAGCGTGCGCTGCTCGACGCGTCGGCGGTGCGGCGTATCGACGACGTCGCCGCGCTCGCGCGCGCATCGCTACCGCCTTCACCGTGGTACGTGCATCTCGATGTCGACGTCATCGATCCGTCGGAGCTGCCGCCGCTGCGCTTCCCCGCGCCCGGCGGGCCGAGCGCGGGCGCGGTCGCCGAAGCGCTGCGAGCGCTCGCATCGCGCGGTACGATCGCAGCGCTCGGCCTTGCCTGCACGTTCGCGCCGGAAACGTTCGCCGGTGTCGATCCGCTCGAACGCATCCGACCGCTCGTCGATGCGGCGCTCGGCTCGTCCTCGAACACGACATAAAGCAACGGCGCGCGCGCGCCGATACCTGAGTACACGCTCTCGGCATCCAAGGAAGGATTCATCGTGCGCGTCATCACTTGCATTCTCGCAGCGCTCGTTGCAACGTCATCTGCAGCATTCGCCGATCAGCCGTTGCGTCACGTCGAGTACGCGGTTGCCACGAACGTCGACGGCCGCGCGTCGACCTCGCGTTTGCTGCTCGACCTCGTCGGCACGACGAACGATCGCGGCATCTCGCTCACGATCGCCGAACCCGGCGTCGCGGATCCGGTGCGCGTCGACGTCGACGCGCGCGGCGTCGTGACGATCGCGATGGCAAGCGACGGGCCGCTCTCGCCCGAGGCGAAGATGCTGGTCTACTTCTTCGCGCTGGGCGCGCAGAACATGACCGGTCTCGGCCGGGGCGATGAGTGGGCGGCCGACGGCGCGACCGGCGACGGCGCGCAGCACCGCACCCGCTTTCGCGTCGTGCGCACCCCCGGCGAGGGCCGGCTCGACATCGCGTTCACGCGCGACCTCGAGCTGGGCGGCGAGCACACCGGCTATCGCGGGCGCCTGCTCTACGACGCGTTCAAGGTCGTCCCGCTCTCGGTCGACGCGCGGGGCGAGGTCCAGGCAAGCGAGCTCGGCGTCGAGCGGACGCACGACGTCCGGCTCGCCCTGACGCTGGTCAAGGACTCGCAGCCCTAGGCTTCATCGGCAACCCTTGAGGGTCGGCTACTGTTAGTAAGTCCGTAATGCCCGCTCAGACCGCCACCACCCGCTCGCTTGCTCGCGTGATCCCCGCCGTCGCCACCCTCGAAGGCGGCGGCTTCCTGGTGCACCGCCCGCTTCCGACCCGCGCCGTCGAACAGGTCGACCCGTTCTTGCTGCTCGACGAGATGGGGCCGATGGACCACGGTCCCGGCGAAGCCCAAGGCGCGCCGGACCACCCGCATAAGGGCTTCGAGCTGATCACCTATCTGCTGGCCGGCGAGATGGAGCACCTCGACTCGCACGGCAATCACGGCATCCTGCGGGCCGGCGACGCGCAGTACATGCTCGGCGGAGCGGGGCTCGCCCACTCCGAGATGCCGAGCGAAGCGTTCCTCCGCAGCGGCGGGCACCGGCACGGTTTCCAGATCTGGGTCAACCTCTCGAAAACCGACAAGACGCTCGCGCCACGCTACAAAGACGTTCCGGTCGACACGATCCCCGTGGCGCATCCGGCCGCGGGTGTAACTGCCCGCGTGCTCGCCGGCGAGGCGTTCGGCGTGCGCGGCCCGGTTCACACGGTGACACCGTGGTCGTACGTGCACGTCACACTCGCCCCCGGGGCGCGCGTCGAACAACCGGTCGAGCGTGGCTGGACCGCGACGGCATACGTATTCGGCGGCGCCGGCAGCATCGACGCGCGCGAAGTGCGACGTGGCGACTACGCGGTCTTCGCGGACGACGGCGAGACGATCGCGCTCGAGAACACCGGCACCGAACCGCTCGACGCGCTGTTGCTCTGCGCCCGTCCGATCGCGGAGCCGATGGTCCGCTACGGCCCCTTCGTGATGAACTCGATCGAAGAGATCCAGGCCGCGTTCGAAGACCACCGCGCCGGCCGCTTCGGCGCCATCAAACCGCTCGTCGCGGAGTAACGACCGCGCGGAGCGCGTGCTTTGACGACGAGGTCGAGTCGTCGGGGACGTTGTGATCGCGCAGCCACGTCTCGATCGCATCCCGATCGCCTCGGGCCTCGTCAGTCAGGACACTCGCCGGTGTCATGCCGAGATAGCGCTGGAACGTGACGCCCTGATCGTTCAGAGCCGCCGGATTCGCGCCGGCCTTCAACAGAGCGAGAGCCTCCCGGAAGTGATTCGTCTCGGCGGCGACGTGCAGGACCGTATCGCCGGCGCGATCGGAGAGGTCGAGGTCGGCGCCCGCCTGGAGCAGCGACTCGAATTGGACGTCCCGGCCGGCCAGCAGGGCATACATCAGGGCGGTACCAGCTTCAAGAGCTCTTCGGTGACCGGTGCGAAGAGCAGCGTCACGTACGGACTGTCGCTGCCCAGGCGGTCGACCAGCGGTTTGCCGATCAGCACCGCGAGCGACGCGACGCCGAAGAAGCCGGCCAGCGCGGCGCCGGCGAGAGCACGCAGCCCGATCGTACGCGTCCACGCGAAGACGAGCGCGAGCAGCGCGATCGTCCACGCGTATTGCGCCACGTTGCCGAGTACGACCCCGGCACCGCCGCCCTGCTCGAGCAAACGGGGAGCAGAGAAGATGAGGATCAGCAGCGACACCGCGAGTCCGATCCACGACAGCGCTTGCAGCGCGCGCTGCGCAAGCTGCCGTGGCATCGGCGCGGCTCGGTTCACGGCTACAGGTTCTTGGCGGCGGCGTCGAGCAGCGCGCCCAGCTTGCTGCTGTCGCCGTTCATCGTGATGGCCGAGAGCACATGTTCCCTTTTTGACGGCTGGCAACGTTGGAGTGCCGCGAACTCGTCTGCTGTTGCATCTTGAAATTCTGCGCCGCCACTGCCTCGGTCGGCATGACGGTGAGCGCCACTTGTACGATCGGCCGGCCACCCGCCGCGTAGTAACACAGCGAGCTGCCGATCCCGACCGGCGACGGGAGTGACCGCGTCGTGACGGCTTGGCCGATGATACCGCTCGCCTGAGATGCGGGCAGTACTTCGCATGCCGTTCGTGACGCCGCACTGCCCTGCCCGGCCGAACCGGCGACGGCCGCGAAAACGACCAGTGACGACGCGGCGACCGCGCGGAGTGAGATGTTCATGTGTTCATCCTTTTCGGCTGTAGAATGTCAGTGAGGGATCAGCTTTTTGAACGTGCCGTTTACAGCGTCGTTCATCGTCGCGTTGATGTGCCCGACCGTTCCGCACGTCCAGGTGACGGAACCGGAGACGCGCTTGCCGTGCGGCGGCTCGCTGGACTTCGGATCGAAGTCCTCCACCGACACCTGCGACTCGAGATCCGTGAACTCCGCGATGCCTTTGGCACCGTCGTTCGAGACCGTGATCGTGAGCTTTGATTCCGGCACTTGCATGAAGCCGAGTGGGGTCGTCGCGTCGCGCATGAGCATCAGCGTCAGCGGACCCAAGACGCCCGACGTCATCGCCCGGCCGACGGCCGCCTCACGCGACGTCAGGGTCTGCTCGTAAGGGCCGTCTTTTGCGTACTCCTTGAGCGTGACCGCAATCATCCCGATCGGCGCGTCGCCGTCTTTCGATGCCATGTGATATCCGCTCAGCAGACCGTCGCCGGCCGGCGCGACCGAACACATGTCGACGATGAAGTCGTGTTCGAGGGAGTACTGGCCCGTGAGGCTGACGTGCCCGACGCCGGACTTGTCCGCGGACGACGGATCTGCCGCAGCGTCGGCCGAGCCGGCGGGTTGCGATGTCGAATCGGCAGCAGGCGCGGTCGTCGCGGTGTCGCCGGCCGCCGCCGCCGTCGTACCGCCGGTTGACGCCGCCGCTGGATGACTCGCGGTACAGCCCGTCATCGAGACGAGGATGAGTATGGCAAGTGCGGTTCCGTGAGTGCGTGTCATGAATCGTCCTTGGAATGGTGAAAGCGTGCGATGCCGCAAGGCTAACAGCGAGGCGTCCGAATTCCGTCCGACCCCGAATCGGCTTCGTCGGGAGGCGCTACCGCCTCGATACGGTGCGCGATGAAAGCCGATACGTCGGAGAGGTTCACGACGTAGCGTTCGTCGTCGTGCTCGACGTGCTTGACGATGCCGCGCCATGAGCCGGCACGGCCCCCGGCCGCCGGTTCGCGCCACAGCTCGACCAGAAAGAGCTGTTTCATCCGCGGATTCGCGGGCGCCACTACCGCAGAACCGACTTCCGCTTCATGGTGCCGAGCGTATCAGCGATGCGTCCGAAAGCCGTCCGAATCCGCGGCCGTGGCCGCCGCGCACATGCTACGGTTGAAGGACAGGAGGCCGTAGGCCACCCGCCACGGTCCGTCCGGAATCTTGGTGCGCCGCTCCTCGTAGAGTTCGACGGCGCGGCGCAGGGCACGTCCGTACGGCTCGCCGAGGTGCGCCGCGGCATAGATTTGGGCCGCGCTCCACAGGACGTTCTGCGGAAACATCACCGATTCGAGCGCCGGCGCCGGCAGCGCTTCGATCTCCAGCGCGATGGCGGAGGCCTTGGCGAGATCTCCGGCGCGCAGGTAGGTGAGGCCCATGTCGGCGAGGTCGGAACCGATGTCCATCGGGGCCATCTGCCGGCGCTGCTCGAGCGCGGCTTCGGAATGACTGAGCGACGCCGAGCGCTCACCGAGCTCCCGTTCCGCTGCGCCGACGTTGCCGAGCGCCGAACATTCGAGCTGCGGGTTCCCGAGGCGGTGCGCCAGCGCGACCGCTTTGCGCGAGAGCCGCAGCGCCGCGCCGAAGCGCCCGCGAAGGTAGGCGGCCATCCCGAGGTTCAGCGCGCAGATCGTGAGGCCGCGCAGATCGTTCAGCTCGAGGAAGACCGCACGAGCGCCTTTCAGGGCACCGAGCGCTTGAGCGTGCTGCCCGATCTTGAGATACAGCAAGCCGGTGTTGAGCAGTACGATCGCCTGACCCAGCGGCTTGTTCAACGCTTCGTAGATCGCTCTGGCGGAGGCGTACATCTCCACCGCACCGGCGACCGCGAAGCGACGGCCGGCGATGTTGCCGAGGCGGAACAAGAAGTCGGCCTCGCCCTCCCGGTCGCCGATCGTGCGGCAGATCTCGAGGCCCCGCTCTGCCGACATGCGTGCGCGATCGTAATCGACCGACATATAGGCCGCGAGCGCGGACGCGGCGAGAGCGCGCACGATCGACGCTTCGTTCGACGACGCGACCGCGATGGCGGTGGCATCGTCGAGGGCGGCCTGCGAGGCGGCAGGATCCACCCGAAGTGTCGAGATGTCGGCGATCAGGCACAACGAGCGCACGACGCCGCCGTCGTCCGCGGCGTCGGTATAGGCCTGCACGGCGTCGTGCGCGCTGGACAACGCTTCGTCGTAGCGGCCGAGCGACATCGCGAGCGTCGACGAGGCCTCGCTGCAGCATGCGTGCCAATAGCCACGTTCCAGCGGTGCGATGCGAGCGCGCAGCGCATCGATTCCGCGTCGCTGCCCGTCGACGTCGTCGATCGCCCGCGCGTACGTGATGCGGCGGCGCATGCACTCGAGGCGGCGGGTCTCGTCACCGGCCGCATCGGCGAGCGCTTCCAAGTTCTCGAGATCGGCGAGCTGTTCGGTCCGGCGTCCCGCGCGGCCGTGGATCACTTCACGCAAGGACAGGGCTTCGTAGCGAATCTCCGGATCGCCGGTCAGCTCGACTGCCCGGGACAGGGCGATCAGCGCTTCGCCGTCCGCATAGAGGCGAAGCGCTTGCCGTGCCGACGCCAGGTAGGCCGCGGCGGCTTTCTCGGCTTCCATTCCCTTGTCGAAGTGTCGCGCCAGCTCGATGGCGAGCGCGTCGTGTTCACCGGCGTGGAGCGCTTCGAGCACGAAGCCGATTCGCCGGTGCAAGCGCCGTCGTAGGGCCTCCGGGATGCGTTCGTAGAGCTGCGCGCGGATGAGATCGTGGGCGAAGACGAAGTCGGCGGCGCCGCGTTCGGCGTCGCTGCTCGCTTCGCGAACGAGCCGCACGTCGAGCAGTTCGTCCACACACCGGGCGGTGATCCCCTCGGAGATTCCGGCGGCTGCCGCGATGATTTCGACGGTGAAGGCTCGGCCGACGACGGCTGCGATCTCCGCGAGAGACTGCGCCTCCGGGGAGAGCCCGGCGACGCGGGCCTCGATGGAGGTCGCAAGGCTCAGCGGCAACGCCGGCTCGGCCGGAGCGGGGGCCGCGAGACAGTCGCGCACGATCTCGGCCAAAAAAAACGGGTTGCCGCAGCACAGTTCGTGCGCGCGCTTTGCGAAGCCGGGTCCTTCGTATGGTCCCGCGAGCACGGTCGCGAGGACGACGGCGACCTCGTCGGCGGTGATGCCGCCGAGCGGAATCGTGGCGTACGCACCGCTGCGGCGCAGCGCTTGGCGGAGAACTCGCAGTGGACGCGACGCCTCGGCCTCATCGTCGCGGCACGTCACGACGGCCAGGATCGAATGACCGCGCGTTCGTCGCGCGATGTAGGCGAGGAGGTCGATCGTGGCCGGTCCGGCCCAATGCACGTCCTCGAACACGAGCAGGAGCGGCCGAACACGCGAGAGCGCTTCGAAACAGCGCCATACGGCTTCGAAGAGACGGTCTTGCTGGCGGTCGGGCTCCAGCGAGGAAAGGCGCGGCAGCTCCGCGTCTCGGTCGCGCAAATCGGGCAGCACGTCAGCGGCGGCGGCCAGCCACGTCGGGTCGAGCGGCAAGCTCCCGATCGACGGCAGCACGGAGCGCAACGCAGCGATCACCGCTTGATACGGCATCGCTTCGGGGAAGGTGGCGGCGCCCTCGACGACCGTGCCGCCTTGCGAGGCGACGGTGGCGCCGAGTTCCGTCACCAGGCGCGACTTGCCGATCCCCGCTTCACCGCTGACCACCGCGATGCCGCCGAGCCCGTGCATCGCGCGGACCCACATCTGGCGGAGCCGGAGCAGTTCCTCGCCGCGTCCGATGAACGGCATCGTCGCGGGAACGGTCGAGCGTTCGAGCGCGGACGCGGGCCCTTCGGGCAGCGACGGATCTCGGCTGCGCAGGATGGACTCGTAGCGGCTCACGGTCTCCGGCATCGGCACTACGCCGAGGTCACGATGCAGGCGCTGCGCGAAGGCTTCGTATTCTTGCAACGCCCCGGCGCGATCTCCGGACGTGTGACGGAGCGAGAGCAACGTGCGAACCGCGTCTTCGCGCCACGGATCGTGCTGCAGCAGCGCGCGCGTCGTCGCGATCGCTTGCGCGTAGTCGCCCGCGCGCGCGTAGCGTTCGGTCAGGCGCTCGAGATTCGCGCCGTGCAGCGAACGCAAGCGTTCGCGCTCGGGGAGGATCCATTCGTCGTATGCGGTCGGCAGGAGGTCGCCCCGGTACAGCGCGGTCGCCTCCCCCGCCCCGTCCGCCTCCGAGCTGAGCTGCTCGAACTCGGCGATGTCGATAGTGCACGGGTAGAGCGCGTTCCACGTAATCGACCGATTGTCGGCGAGGATCGGCTGCTGCGCGGCGTCGGTCGGAAGTGCGTGCACGATCAGTGCGATATGCCGGCGCAGGTTGGCGCGGGCCCGAGCCTCGTCATCATCGGGCCAAAACGTGAACGCGATCGCATCGCGTGACGTCTGTCGCGCCCGGTGGACGATGAGATACGCGAGGAGCGACGCTGCCTTGGCCGGCGCGGAAAATGCCAGCGGAAGCCCTCGCTGGAGCAGCTGAAGACCCCCGAGGAGGCGGATCTGCAACGTCGCTCGTCGCGTCGTGGCATTGAGGGCCAAGCGATGCTCGTTTCCGAGGCGGGCCGGCGGAAGGACCGAAGAAGCTGTCTCGATGAACTTCGCCGGTTCGTCGGATTCAACTGCCGCGCGATGTGCGAGGAGCGTGCGCTTGCACGGCAACCACGGGATCCAGCGCGCGTTCGAAGACTACCGCGCCGGCCGCTTCGGCGAGATCAAACCAATCGTCGCCGAGTAACCGCCAACTCCAGTTCTACGAGGAAATGATCGCGGCGCGCGCGATCGTACACGGGCGCATCGCGTAGCTCTCGGTCGGTCCACGCCCGGATCGACGCGGTATCGATCGTGGATGCGCACGTAGCGGCCACGTCGAGCGCGACCCGAAGCGCACGCTGGTCTCCCCACGCCCAGTAGTGCATGAAGCGGTCCCGCACGACGTCGGTCGGCGTGTACACGTGCAACAACAGATCACCGCGACGCTCGGTGGCGTACTTCGTTATCGTCTCCGAACCGATCGCGAGGGGTCCCGCCGGAAACTCGACCGTAAAACGTGTTTCCGGATGACGATACAAGGTCTCCGGTGCGCGAATATAGCCGAGCTGATGGAGTGCGGCGTCGATCGTCGTCGCGCGTGCACCGAACTGCAGAACGAAATCGAGATCGCGCGACTCGTACATCTCAGGCGCGTAGAACGTTGCCGCGCTTCCTCCACAGAGGACGGCACGTTCGCCGGCTCGTTCTAGCGCAGTGCAAACAGCAAAGGCGACGTCGGTCAGGGTGGCGTTCGCATCCAAAGAGCTCATAGCTCTTTCCTAGCGCGGCGCGGCCGCTGACGCAATCGCCTAGCGCTCTCGACGGTTGCGGGATCGCTCTGTCCCATCCGCGCGAGCAGGTCGTGCAGCGGCGGATAGTGCTGGTACGTGCGGTTCAACTCGAAGAGCCGCGTCCGTCCGACGAGCCGCGAAGCGAGCACGCCGTCCCGTTCGAGGTCGTCGACCGTCCGCTGGACGACGCTGAGATCTTCATCGAGGACCTTCGCTAGTTCGCGCGCATACGATCGCTCGACGAGCCCGAGCAGCTTCAGAATCCGCTCGCGTGCGCGCGACCCGAACAATCCCCTTGATAGCGATTGCACCATCATATGATAGCAATATCGCTATCATAAAGCAACGCCCAACTTGACGGCACCATGGCCCGGGCGGAAGCGGGAATCGAACACCTGTTCGAGTATCACCTCAGTCCGATGGCCGACCCCGAGTACGCCGAGCTCCACTGCTGGTCGAACTTCAGCTTCCTCGAGGGGTCCTCGCACCCGGAGGAGCTCGTCGAGCACGGGACGCGGCTCGGGCTGCGGGGGATCGCGCTGACCGACCGCGACGGGCTCTACGGCGCCGTGCGGTTCGCGAAGCACGCCGTCGCGACCGGCTCGTTCGCAGCGCTCTGCGGCGCCGAGCTGACCCTGGAATCGGAGGCCGCGGAGCCGATCCGGGCGAGCCGGTCGGCGCGGCCGGCCAAGGAGGTGCCGACCGACACCCCGCGGCTCGTCCTGATCGCGGCCGACAAGACCGGCTTCGGCAACCTCGCGCGGCTGATCTCGACCGCGCAGCTCCGCGGGCGCAAGCGCGACGCCCGGCTGCGGCTGGACGATCTCGAAGGCCGGACGGCTGGGCTGGTCGCGCTCTCCGGCGGCCGCAAC
>OCZT010007681.1_pt1 | contig 10540 bp, 6 predicted proteins | sample 1539031 | NCBI WGS metagenome assembly OCZT01 (sample SAMEA3539308, study PRJEB22396) | soil metagenome | biome: tundra; feature: field; material: soil | place: USA | collected 2010-05 | depth 0.15 m
GACGGCATCAGCTTCTTATGAACGAGTAATCATTCTTCCTAATCCGAGTCGTCTCGAATTGTCTTGCTTATTTACTATGAGCGTTATAAAAACGGAAGAAGCGATAGAAGACAAGAGTCAGGTCGTTGATGGTTAAGAACCTGTTCCAGATGAAGCGGAATTACTCCACTCGCGCAACACGGATGGGCTGTGCGCTGGTAATCGTCATGCTCTGCGCATGCGCCAGTCGGGCTCAGAATGTTGCCGGGTGGGGCGACAATTTGGAGGGCCAAACCAACGCGCCGCCCTCCGCGACGAATGTAATTGCTGTCGCCGCCGGGGCGTTTCACTGCCTCGCTCTGAATGCGGACGGGAGCGTGGCGGCATGGGGAAAGAACTGGGATGGGCAGACCAACGTGCCGCCAACCGCCACGAACCTGGTGGCGGTTGCCGCTGGCGCCGCTCACAGCCTCGGATTGGGAGATGATGGTTCCGTTATTGCCTGGGGACGCAACTGGGATGGGCAAGCCAGCGTGCCCTCGACCGCCACCAACGTGGTCGCCGTGTCTGCGGGCTGGGCTCACAGCCTGGCTTTGCGGGCGGACGGGACGTTGGTGGCTTGGGGAAATGACGATTTCGGCCAGACTGATTTTGGTTTCCTTGCCGTGAATGTCGTCGCCATTGCCGCCGGGTATTACCACAATATGGCGCTGCGGGCGGATGGCACAGTAGTGACCTGGGGGCTTGACTATCCTACGCCACCGGAAGCGAGCAATGTCGTAGCGGTCGCAGCCGGCTGGGAACACTGTCTGGCGTTGCGGGCCGATGGCTCGGTCGTCGCCTGGGGGGACAACTCGTACGGTCAGACCGATGTGCCGCCTTCAGCGACCAACGTAGTCGCGATCTCCGCGGGCTATTACCATGATCTGGCGCTGAGATCGGACGGCACCGTCATCGCGTGGGGGAAATCCTATTTGGGGGTGACGAATGTGCCGGCAGGTCTGGGCAACGTGGCGAGCATTGCGGCGGGGCAGGACTACAGCGTGGCCTTGGTGGCCTCGGGGCGCGCGCAATTCAGCCGTCAGCTTGGATCGGCAGTGGGTTACTCCGGTTACACGGCCGTCCTCAACGCGGGCGTAACAGGAACTTATCCCTTGGCTTTTCAGTGGTATCACGAGGGGGTGGCTATCGAGGGTGCAACGAATCGCTGCCTGTTTCTTCGCAATTTGCAGGCGACCGACGCAGGGAATTACGTTCTCGTTGTCACGAACGCAGGCGGTCAGGCGGTTAGCCAGCCTGTGACGTTGTCGGTGCAGCCGGGTCCGGGCATCGCGGCCATCGGCGCCTGGGGTGACGACGTTGACGGACAATGTGACGTGTCTCACGCAGCCGCGAGTCCGCGCGCGATCGCCGCCGGAGGGTTTCACAGTCTTGCTCTGAACGGGGACGGCACAGTGTCCGCATGGGGAAAGAACGGGGATGGGCAGACCAACGTGCCGCCAACCGCCACAAACGTCGTGGCGGTCGCCGCTGGCGGTGCGCACAGCCTGGCATTAAGAGATGATGGTTCCGTGATTGCCTGGGGACGAAACTGGGATGGGCAAACCAACGTGCCCTCGGCGGCGACCAACGTGATTACGGTTTCTGCCGGCTGGGCTCACAACCTGGCTTTGCGGGCGGACCGCACGGTAGTGGTTTGGGGAAATAGTTCTTTCGACCAGACCAATTTGCCTTCTCCGGCGCTGGGCTTCGTCGCCGTTGCGGCTGGGTATTACCACAACATGGCACTGCAGGCGGATGGAACCGTAGTGACCTGGGGATTTGACTATCCGACGCCGCCGGAAGCGAGCAACGTCGTAGCGATCGCCGCCGGCTGGGAACACTGTCTGGCGTTGCGGGCCGACGGCTCGGTCGTCGCCTGGGGCGACAACTCCTACGGCCAGACCAATGTGCCGCCTTCAGCCACCAACGTGATCGCGATCTCCGCGGGGTATTACCATGATTTGGCGTTGAGAGAGGACGGGAGCGTTGTCGCGTGGGGAAGCTCATATCTGGGCGAGACGAATATACCTGGAGGGCTTTGCAACGTTGCCAGCATTGAGGCGGGGGAGGACTACAGCGTGGCCCTGGTGGCATCGGGGCCTCCGCGATTTAGCCGCACGCTGGGATCGGTCGCCGTTTATACCGACGGCCCGACCATTCTCAACCCGGCGGTTGCGGGAACGTATCCGCTGAGCTTTCAATGGTTCCACGACGGCACCGCGATCGACGGCGCCACCAACCGTTACCTGGTAGTGACCCACACGCAGGTGGCCACAGCCGGGGATTACGTTCTGGTGGCCTCCAACGCGATGGGCCAAGCGAGCAGCCCACCCATCGACATCACTGTGCAGCCCAAGCCGATCATACTCTCGACCCTGGTTGCCTGGAGTGATGATGTCGATGGCCAATGCGATGTGGCCCACGGATCCAGTAACGCCTGCGCGATTGCCGCCGGAGCTTTTCACAATCTCTCTTTGACTGAGGGCGGGAGCGTGGCGGCATGGGGAAAGAATTGGGATGGGCAAACCAACGTACCGCCAAACGCGACGAACGTGGTGGCGGTTGCCGCGGGCGCTGCGCACTGCCTGGCATTGAGAGATGATGGTTCCGTCATGGCCTGGGGACGCGACTGGGATGGGCAAACCGATGTGCCCGCGACGGCGACCAACGTGGTTGCAGTTTCTGCGGGTTGGGCTCACAGCCTGGCGTTGCGCGCCGACGGAACGGTGGTGGCTTGGGGAAACAACGATTACGGCCAGACGGCATCTCCCTTCCCGGCACTGGACGTGGTCGCCATCGCCGCGGGCTACTACCACAACATGGCGCTGCGGGCGGATGGGACCGTAGTGACCTGGGCGCTCGGCTGGCCGACGCCGCCAACCGCGAGCAACGTCGTAGCGGTCGCGGCCGGCTGGGAACATTGCCTGGCGTTGCGGACCGACGGCACCGTGGTCGCCTGGGGGGACAACTCCTACGGCCAGACCAATGTGCCTCCTTCAGCGACCAACGTGGTCGCGATCTCCGCGGGGTATTATCATGATTTGGCGATGAGAGCGGACGGAACCGTCGTCGTGTGGGGAAACTCATACCTGGGAGTGACAAATATACCTGGAGGTCTTAGCAACGTGGCGAGCATTTCGGCGGGGGAGCACCATAGCTTGGCCTTGGTGGCATCGGCTCCTCCGCGATTTAGCCGTCCGCTTAGACCCGTCGCCGTTCGTGCCGGCAGCCAGGCCATTCTCAACCCGGGTGTTGTGGGGACCTGTCCGCTGCGCCTTCAATGGTATCACGACGGGGTGGCGATTCTCGGCGCTACCAATCGCTACCTGCAAGTGGCCTATGCGCAGACGGCCACAGCCGGCAATTATGTTTTGGTTGCTTCAAACGCAATGGGTCTGGCCAGCAGCCCAACCATGAGTCTCACCGTGCAGCCCGATCCGGTCACCGTTACTAGCGTCGGCGCCTGGGGTAACGACCTTGACGGACAATGCGACGTGTCACTCGCAGCCACGGCTCCGCGGGCAATAGCTGCCGGGCCGTATCACAGTCTGGCTGTGAATGCAGACGGCACGGTTGCCGCATGGGGGAAAAACTGGGATGGGCAGACCAATGTGCCGCCGATCGCCACGAACGTGGTGGCTGTGGCGGCTGGTGGCGGTCACAGTCTGGCACTGAGGAATGATGGCTCGGTGGTGGCCTGGGGACGCAACTGGGATGGGCAGACCAATGTGCCACCCCAGGCCACGAACACGGTTAGCGTTGCCGCCGGCTCAACACACAGCCTGGCTCTTCAGGCGGACGGATCAGTGCTCGTCTGGGGAAGCAACGAATGCGGACAGACCAATACTCCGCCAACGGCCACAGGGCTGATCGCCATAGCGGCGGGTTACTACCATAACTTGGCGCTGCGTTCGGACCACACCGTCATTGCCTGGGGATTGGAGAATACGGTGCCCGATTCAGCAACAAACGTCGTGGCCATTGCCGGCGGTTGGTGGCACAGCCTGGCGTTGCGCGCGGACGGTTCAGTGGTTGCCTGGGGCGACAACTCCTACGACCAGTGCACGGTGCCTGCGTCGGCTTCCAATGTAGTGGGAATCGCGGCAGGCTATGCCCACAACCTGGCGTTGCGCTCGGATGGCACAATTATCACCTGGGGAAAGGGCGCTTGGGGGGTGACGAATCTGCCCACAGGTTTGCGCAACGTGTCGAGCATCGCCGCCGGGCAAGACTACAGCCTGGCAATGGTTGAGCTTGGACCTCCGCGGTTCAGTTCCGCACCCGCCTCGGCTGTGGCCCACGTTGGTGGCCAGGCAATTCTCGGCGCCTCCGTGGAGGGAACCCATCCGCTGTCTCTTCAATGGTTCCACGACGGGTTAATTGCAGGCGCCACCAATCGTTGGCTGGTGCTGACAAACGCGCAATTGGCCGATGCGGGGAATTACACCCTCATCGCTACGAACGGCGCCGGGCAAACGAATGCTCAGAACGCCACCCTGACCGTGCAGCCCGGCCCGGCGATTGCAGAAGTGCTCACCCCCCAAAACGTGCTCGTGGGAAGTCCCGTTTCCTTGCTTGCAAACGTTTCTGGCGCTGAGCCGCTGAGCTATCAATGGCGGCTCAATGGAAGAGATCTGGCAGACGATGCGAGAATAAGCGGGACGACCTCGACGGGGCTTCGCCTGGCGGCAGCAAGGAACGAGGATAATGGAAGCTACAGCCTGGTTGTGAGCAATGCCTATGGCTCTGCCACCGGGACAGTGGCGCAAATCTCGGTAAGCTCGGTGCTTGCGTGGGGGGACAACTCGGTCGGTCAAAGCGCGGTGCCGCCCGGGACAACGGAAGTAGTGAGCCTGGCCGCCGGTGGCGATCATAGCCTGGCTTTACGGGCTGATGATGCGATCGTCGCATGGGGCGACAATTCCTCCGGCCAAAGCAACGTGCCACAACCGGGGGGGAACATTGTGGCCGTCGCCGATGGTGACTCCCACAGTTTGGCGTTGCGGTTGGATGGCTCAGTCATTGGGTGGGGAGACAATACTTACGGGCAGACCACCGTGCCGGGTTCGGCCACGAACGTAGTGGCCATCGCGGCTGGCGGATTCTACAGCCTCGCTCTATTCCCCAACGGTGCCGTCATCGCGTGGGGTTCCAACTCCGGTGGTCAGCGGACCGTGCCGGCTTCGGCGACCAATGTGGTGGCCATTGCCGCTGGTGACGATTACAGCCTCGCTTTGCAAGCTAATGGCACGCTCGTCCTTTGGGGAAATCTGTTGCCTCCTCCCGCAACGGCGACAAATGTGGTGGCCATTGCCGCCGGGGCCAAACACGCGCTGGCTTTGCGGGCCGACGGGACCCTCATTGCATGGGGAGCAAACTACTACGGCCAAACAGCCGTGCCCGGTTTGGCAACTAATGTCGTTGGGATTGCCGCTGGCGGAGACCATAGTCTGGCCTTGCTGGCCGACGGCACCGTGCTCTGCTGGGGCGCCGATTACTTTGGTCAGGCTTCGGTGCCCCCTTCGGCGACGAACATTCTTGCCATAAGCGCCGGCGGCGCCCACAGCCTGGCGCTCGTGGGCAACGGAACGCAACGCCCGGTCCTTCAACCGTTGGGAATAGCAGTCACAATAGGTCAGCCAACTATGCTCGGCGCCGGCTCGCTCATGGGCGCGACTGCCAACTATCAATGGCAACTTAACGGACTGGACCTGCCGGGAGCAACCACTGCCGCTCTCCCGATAGGGTTTGTCACCTGGACCAACGCAGGCATCTACCGCGTTATTATGAGCAACGCGTTGGGATATGTGGTGGGGCCGCCAATCATTCTGACTGTTCTCCGCACCCCGCTCCAGTTCGACACTTCTCTCGGGGGGCTTCAGATGACGAACGACGGTTTTCATCTCCGTTTGCTGGGCGCTTCCGGGGTGGGTCCTGTGGTGATTTACGCTAGCAGCAATTTCCTGGCCTGGCAGCCCATCTTTACCAATCCTGCGGTCATCGGACCTTTGGATTTCACCGACGCCGGGGTCAGCAGCGAGCCGGGAAGGTTTTATCGTGCGACCGAGGGTGAGGCGCCCGGATCCCTATGGATCGAGCTTGCGACAACGCCCTCCCAGGTGGGGAACGGGAGGTTCCCGTTGCGCCTGACGGGCCTGACGGCGGAGGGCCCAGTGGTGATCTACGCTTCTTCGAACCTGGTGGATTGGCAGGCCGTATTCACCAACCCGCCGACGATCGGCCCTATCCAGTACTTGGAGGGGGCTTCAACAGTTCAGCCGCAACGGTTTTACCGGGCGTCTGAAACCCGCCAACCTTAGAGCAGAGCACGAAATGCACCGGATTGACCGAATATCTGACACATTGAAACTACCACCGCTTATGAAGAACATGCATAAAGAGAACGAGGCTTTCACTCTTATCGAGTTGATAGTCGTTATGGCCATCATTGCAATCCTGGCAGCCTCCTTGCTGCCCGCCTTGGCCCGCACCAGAACCCAAGCCCTGCGCATCAGTTGCGCCAACAACCTCAAGCAGGTCGGGCTCGGTTTTCGCACCTTTGCCAATGATAACAACGGTAACATGCCGATGACACTCGCTCCGAGCCAGCACGGAGCCGCAGACCAGGTCGGTGTTAGGCTCTTGGGCGCCACTCAAATAGTTCGTAATGCAACAACCGGGGCTTACGCGGGTGGAAGTGAAGGCGTCTCGATGATATTCCTGTGCGCTTCGAACCAACTGAGCACCCCGAAGATCCTGTTCTGCCCGGCGGAATATGAGAGCTCAGTGCGCCAGGCGGCTACCACCTTCTCGGGGACTGTTACTCCCGGCTCCAATGCGGTCCCGTACACCAACGACAATAACTGCAGCTACTTCATTGGCGTTGACGCGCAGCAGACCTACCCGCAGATGTTCCTGGCTGGTGACCATAACCTGGGAGATAATGGGAATCCGCCGACCGCGCCTTTCCTGTCTGCGGGAGCCTCCACAAGGGCGTACATCTCCCTTGGCACGAACATGAGCGGTGCTGCAAGTCCGGGCTGGATGGACAATATGCACTCCAAGCAGGGTAACGTCGGGATGGCCGACGGCAGCGTGGAGTGGTTCAGCCGCTCCAACCTCCAAAACGCGCTCAAGAGCTCGGGTGACCGTGGCCGTGCTTCGGGGAACTTCGCCCTCGCTTCAGGTGCTATTGGGACAGGCTGTAACCGTATCCAATTGCCTTAAACGTCAGTTCCCGCGGACGCTTCGGTGTAATGGTTACTTGGCCAGGCTTGCACCAGCGGCCATCCTGGGCTAAACAATCAGCGTGAGCTTCAAAGGCACAGTCAAGAATGGCGTGGTGGTGCTGCCGCCGGAGGCTAAACTGCCCGACGGTGCCGAGGTGGAGGTGACCCCGCTGGAAGGGCGGACGGATGATCCGCCGTTCTTGCGCGCTATCCTCAACCTGGCCAAGCCGCGGGACTGGCCCGAAGACTTTGCTCTTAATCACGCCCATTACGTCAAAGGCCATCCCAAGAAATCATGAAGGCGGTCTTTGCCGACACCTTCTATTTCCTGGCACTCCTGAACGAGCGTGATACCGCGCACAAGCGGGCGGTGGCGGCTTCGCGCTCGCCCGGACTGAGCCTTGTTACCACGGAGTTGGTGCTCATAGAACTGGCCGATGCGTTGTGCAAGCCGCCGCAGCGGGACGAAGTTCCGGCCGTTTGGAACGTGGTAGAAACTGACCCGGCGTTCCGGCTCGTCCGCGCTACCGGTGAACTGATCCAGCGAGGCAGAAAGCTTTACCGCGAACGCGCCGACAAGGAGTGGCCGCTCACCGACTGCATTTCCTTCGTGGTGATGCAGGACCACGGGCTCTCGGAAGCCCTTACGGCGGATCATCACTTTGAGCAGGCTGGCTTCAAAGCGTTGCTGGTCTGACCTCAGCCGGGCAGAGCAATGCTCTGCGTTCCGGGCCCGTTGCATTTATTCGTGGCGGTCGTATCAAGTTACGCCCTCATTTAATGATTGGTGACTGCTGATGGACGAGAGCCAAATACCTGCCTGCCTGGAGCTGTTCGACCTCCCTGACGCCTTTACCGAGGCCCAACTCAAGCAGGCTTACCATGACTTGGTCCAGGTTTGGCACCCGGACAAGCACTCCCATAACGCGCGGCTCCAGAGAAAGGCCGACGAAAAGATGAAGGAGATCAATCAGGCCTATGAGGTTCTTAAGTCGGGGCTGGTCAACGGAAGCTTCCGCTTTGACCGGTCAAGCAGCCGGCCTGGCTCGCCCACGCCCGGAAACGGGCAAAGTGGCGGTCGCCAACGTCCGCCCGCTACCCACACCCGAGCGGCGGAATCCGCGCCACAGGAACCCCCTTCCCCGGCGGCTCCAAGCCCTGAGCCAAAGTGGGTGAGCGGGAACGCGTTATGGATCATGCTCATTGGCTTCATTCTGCTGGTCGTGATCGTTGCGCCGCGCGGCAAAAAGGTTGACGCACCCGAATTCCCACAAGCAGCGGGTCCTCCGGGCGACGCGGATTGGCCGCTGCTGTTTGCAATCGAAGGGCCGCAGACCGGAACTACCACGACGCCGGTGCCCATCTCGAAGGCCGTGGACAGCAAGTATGGCTTCAAGGACCTCAAGTTTGGCATGTCGATTGAAGAAGCCAGGCGACGTTTAAGGCCGGACCGAATCACGACGAATCAATACCACCAATTGGTGATCTTCTGGTATGAGGCGAGCGCGAGCAACAAGCTCGGCGATTTTCCCCTCGACTACGTGCACGCCAGTTTCTTCCGCGAGCAGTTGTTTAAGATCGAGGTCGCCTTTTCGAGCAACCAGGCGCAGATCTTTGAAGCCTTGCGCACGCAGTTCGGTCCTTCCAGCCCGAACGATTCCTTAAACCGCAGCGGCAACCCGCTCCGCGCCGAGTGCTGGTTCGGCGAGAAGGCGTTCTGCGCGATTGTCGCCCCCAGGGATTCAGACCGCCGGACCGGCTGGGATGCGATGGTGATGTATGATCAGGCGCTTAATCGCGCAGCGCAGAAGTACGCCGCGGAGGAACCGATCCGCGCGGCCCAGGCGCTGAGCGAAACCGGCTTGGGCGAGTTCAATTTCGGAATGACGCTCAAGGAGTTTACCCGGAAATTGCGGCGCCCACCCAGTTTAAGCGACGCCGGGGTTGGGCAGCGAGAGGCTGTGGTTTCCGGCTCCGAAGATGCCAGGCTGGGCCGCTATCCGCTCAGCAGCCTGACCGCCTCCTTCTTTCAGGATAAGCTCTTCCGGCTGGAACTGGATTTCGACACCCACTCGAAGGAGCTATACGAAGGGTTCATGAACCGTTTCCCAACGGCGATGGATAGCGACGGTTGGGGCAGAAGCGGCGAAGACCTCCGGGCAAAACAATTCGCCGGCCCAAGAACGGTCGCAGTCATCCTGGCTCCCCGACGCGGCACCTTACAATGGGATTCAATCGTGCTTTACGACCGGCAGATGGACGAGCAAAGGCGCGAGTTCGAGCGCGATGCGCCAACACGAGCCGCGAAAGATTTGTAGCAGCCCGGAGAATGACGGGGCTACCCGCCGCCACAGGCGCGAATGACACGGGGGCGAAATGAGACCAAATACGAGACCCGGCTTGACGCCGCGGTCTCGCGCTGGATATTGGGGGCTATGATGGCAAAAGATCAGAGCGCCCCGAGATCCCGGTTCTCGCCCCTCTACCGGGCGGGGAAGCGCGTTTCAATTACTCAAGCCGCCCAAATAGAAGCGGGGGCCGTTTGAACCCTGATACCCACCTGGTTTCTTACGTCAACCTCAAGCTGGCGTTGCTGGGATGCTCGCCGGTGCCGACGCCGGCAGAAGGCGAGTTCAACGACATTCTTGCGCCGTTGATCGAGCAGTATCGGGAAAAAGATCGGCTCCTGGCCAGCCACCTATGCCCGGTTGACCAGCGCATCCAGAGTTTCCTCTATGACTATCTCCAGGAAATCGCCGCGCCGAAGCTGCCCACGCGGACCCTGGGCCTGGACCGGGCGGGCATGGCCCGGCTGCTGTCACTCCCGGTAGATCGCGACGAGCTAGCATCAGAGATTGTTCACTCCTACCGTGTCAAACAGGGTGTGCTGCACAACCCCCGCAGCGACCGGCGCACCACCCAAGGGATATTCCATGTCGCCGAAGGAGGCTTGCCCATTCCCGCAGACAAGCTCGCAGTCCCGAAGACCGCCTTTGCCAAACTCCTGGGGCTGGCGCTGACACCGCCTCCCTCGCTCCTGCGCCTTCCCTTCACGGCTACCCAGCCGCAACCGGCGGAATGCTTCCTCTCCCTGCTCATCCGGCCTCTCGTTTGCCCGGAGGTGCCCGGCTTTATTTCCCGTAAGTCCATGGAAATCCGCTTTTTTGCGCCCGGCAGCCTCGTCAGCAACCTGGACTTCATCGAGAGCATCTTCGGCAACGCCGGCGACCCGGGGCTCCCGGAAAACGACGCCGGCCTGGACGTGGACCATTGGACCGGCCATACCGGCT
>OCZT010007682.1_pt1 | contig 10540 bp, 10 predicted proteins | sample 1539031 | NCBI WGS metagenome assembly OCZT01 (sample SAMEA3539308, study PRJEB22396) | soil metagenome | biome: tundra; feature: field; material: soil | place: USA | collected 2010-05 | depth 0.15 m
GCGACCGGGCCCGCCTGCAATGCGAGCGCCAGCCCCGTGGCGATGATCGTGACAAGCGTGCGGCGCATGAACATGCTCTACTCCTTGGAACGGAAAAAGTGGGTGGCGCATTCGCGCGCCGGTGTGCTCGGGGTCAAACTCCGGAAATCATTTTATCGTCACGCTTCTCCCGCCGCTTTGGACAGACGCAAGAGGTACGCGGCATGGAGCTGGTCCAGGTTGGTGAGCCCCAGCAGGCCCATGTCACGATCGACTTCGGCCGAGAGAATGTTGATCGCGTGACGAACCCCCGCCTCGCCCCCGATCGCCGCGGCGAAGTTGAACGGCCGCCCGAGGAAGACGAATTTGGCTCCCAGCGCCAGCGCCTTGATCACGTCAGTACCGCGGCGGATGGCGCCATCGAGCATGACCGGGATGCCCGGACAGGCGGCGACGATCTCGGGCAGAACACGCAGCGGGGACACCGCACCATCGAGCTGCCGACCGCCGTGGTTTGACACGATGATGCCATCGGCCCCGCTCTCGCACGCTTTGCGCGCGTCCTCGGTTGCAAGGATGCCCTTGACGATGAGCTTGCCCTTCCAGATGCGGCGAACCTGCGCCAGGTGCGCCCAGTTCAGGTGTCCGCGCTCCGCGTATTCCCGCAGCACGTCGGGTGACATGATGGCTACGCCGCGTGTCGCGTAACTGTTTTCAAAGTGCGGCATGCCATGGCGCAACAGCGTCCGCAAAAACGTGCCGGCCAGCCAGCGCGGATGCGAGACGCCATCCCAGGCCAGACGCAGGCTCGGCCGCAGGGGCACGGAAAAGCCGGCGCGCTGGTTGTTCTCCCGATTGGCGGCGACCGGCGTGTCCAGCGTGAGCACCAGGGCCTCGAAACCGGCGCGCGCGACACGCTCGATGAGCGCGGAAATTCTGGGCGCATCGCCCGGCAGATAGGCCTGGAACCAGGTGTTGTTACCCTCGGCCGCGACCGCCTCAAGCCGGATCAGCGAGGAACCGCTCAGGACCATCGGGATATTCGCTTTCGCCGCAGCGCGTGCCAGCACCAGATCCCCGCGGTACGCCGACAACGCGCAAAGCCCCAAAGGCGCGATGCCGAAGGGCGAGGAATAGGTGCGTCCGAACAGCTTCGTGGCCTGGGTGCGTTTCGACACGTCGACCAGGACGCGCGGAACCAGGCCAAACTCGCGAAATGCGGCGCGGTTTCCCGCAAACGAAACGTTGTCTTCCGCGCCGCTGGAAACAAACGAAAAAATCGAACGCGGCAGGTGCCGCCGCGCCGCCGCCTCGAAATCGGCTAGCGACAGGATGCGGCGCAACCGGCGCGGCAGCGGAGCGGCAGAATCGGCGCTCTCCTCGCGCGTGCGTACGGCGGAACCGGGCATTGGCATTTCCATTGATCGTGCGCTATTGTACGTCGCTTACGCAAAATGATTTTGCAACGGCCCGATATCGGGGAGTATGAAAGGGTGTATCCCCTCATTTTGTAAACGGTGCTAAGGAAAGGGAACCAAAGTGGAAAAAGAGATCAATCGCACCAAGGCCCGGCTCAAGGCGGGCGGGCTGGCCCTCGGCATGGGGCTGCGCCAGGCGCGCACGGTGGATATCGCCACCATCGCCGGGACCTGCGGATTCGACTGGCTGTTCATAGATACCGAGCATAATTCGATGAGCATCGACACCGCCTGCCAGATCGCGATGGCCGCGATAGCGACCGGCGTCACACCGATCGTGCGGGTCCCCGGGCACCAGCATTATCACTGCGCGCGTGCGCTCGACAACGGCGCTCTTGGCGTCGTCGTGCCGCACGTGGATACCGCGGAAGAGGCGCAGGCCGTTGCGAACGCCTGCAAATACCCGCCGGTCGGCCACCGCTCGATCGCCGGCAACATGCCCGGTTTGGGGTTTGAGGGTGTGCCAGTAGGCGAGGCGACGCGACGCATGAACGACGAGACGCTGGTGGTAGTGATGCTCGAATCGCCGCGCGCGATCGAAAATGCGGACAAGATTGCCGCGGTAAACGGCATTGATTCGCTGCTGATCGGCACCAACGATCTGTGCGCCGAAATGGGCATCCACGGCGATTTCGGCAATGCGCATGTGTCGCAAGCCTATGAAAAAGTCATTGCAGCATGCGCCCGGCACGGAAAGTATCCCGGCATGGGCGGCGTCTACGACCCCAAGCTGATGGAACGGTACATTCGGATGGGCATGCGTTTCGTTCTGTCCGGAAACGACTTGGCGTTTCTGATGGCCGGTGCACGCGAGCGCGCCGCCATGCTGCGTGCAATCAACCTGTAGTGCCGTGGCCTAAACCTCCGCTGCCTTGCTCTCCTCCCGTATGCTCGACGGCCATGCCTGCCAGGCGGATGTTGCCATGATGACGGCAGCAACGATCAAAAAGAACAGCGAGATCGGACTGGCGAAGAAAATGCTGAAGTCCCCCTGCGACAGCGACAGGGACTCGCGCAGGCTCCGTTCCATCAGGGGGCCCAGGATCAGCGTGAGGATCGCCGGGGCGAGCGGGAAGTCCAGCTTCTTGAACAGGTACCCCAGCAGGCCGCAGACGATCATCATGCCGACGTCGAACATGCTGTTGTTGAGACTGTAGGCCCCGATGATGCAGAACACCAGGATGAACACCGTCAGGATGTTGTACGGGATCTTGAGCAGCTTTGCCCACATGCCGACCAGCGGCAGATTCAGGATCAGGAGGATCACGTTACCGATGTAGAGGCTGGCGATGACCGCCCAGACAAAGACGGCGTGCTGCGAAAACAGGAGCGGCCCAGGCGTCAGGCCGTTCATGATCAGGGCGCCCATCAAAATGGCGATCGTGGGCGACCCCGGCAATCCCAGGGTGAACAGCGGGATCAGCGCGGCATTCGCATAGGCGTTGTTGGCCGTCTCCGGCGCCGCCACTCCCTCGATCACGCCCGTCCCGAACTTCTCCGGGTGCTTCGAGATCTTTTTTTCGATCGCGTAGGACATGAAGGAGGCGACGGCGGCATTCGTCCCCGGAATCAGGCCCAGAAAGAACCCCAGCCCCGTGCCGCGGAGAATTGAGGTGATCGAGATCCGCAATTCGCTCCGCCGCGGGAAAAACGAGGAAACTTTGCCCTCGCCTGCGATTACTCCCACCATGGACTTCTCCGCGTTGATCAGGATCTCACCGATGCCGAAAAAGCCCATGACCACCGGGACGAATCGGATCCCGTCCATCAGAGGCGTGATGCCGAAGATGAAGCGCGGCGCTCCCTCGATCGGGTCCACCCCCACAAAAGAGAAGATCAGGCCAAGGATCCCCATCACCATGGCCTTGGCCAGCGACTTTCCCGCCAGGCCCATGACCAGGGAGAGGCCGACCAGGAGGAGCGCGAAGTATTCCGAAGGACCGAACTTCAGGGCAAAGTGGGTCAACGGGAGCGCCACGAGCACGAGCCCAAATGTTGCCACCGTGCCGCCGATGAATGATCCGATCGCCGCGATACCCAGGGCCGCCCCGGCCCGCCCCTGCTTGGCCATCTCGTAGCCGTCGAGACACGTCACCACGCTGGCCGCCTCGCCCGGGACGTTGATGAGGACCGAGGTGATGGTGCCCCCGTACATCGCCCCGTAGTAGATCGCTGCCAGCATGATGATGGCCGCGGTGGGATCCAGCTTGAAGGTGATGGGAATGAGGAGCGCCGTCCCGGCCGCCGGGCCCAATCCCGGCAGGACGCCGATCAAGGTGCCCAGGATGCAGCCGATCGTGGCGAATAACAGGTTCATGGGCGACAGCGCCGTCGCAAAACCCATCATCAGATGCTGAAATGCCTCCAATTGCTCCCTCCCTCAAATAATGCCGAGGAATCCCGTCGGCAGCCCCACCTGCAGCAGCCCGAACAGGAACCAAGTGCCGAAACTGCCGATGACGGACAGCGTCAGCGTGAGCCCCCAGGACTGACGCCGCCCCAACGTGCGCAGCAGGAAGATGCAGAACACCATCATGGTCAGACTGAATCCCAGATAGTTCATCAGCAGCAGCGATGCCACGAGCGCGCCCATGATGTACAGCATGCGTTTGACGCCATCACGACCCGGGATGAAACCGTCGGGCAGTGGTTCCACCGGCCGACGGTAGGTCATGACGATCTGAACGAAGGACATGACCGTCAACAGGATTCCCAGCCAGAAGGAGAAGAACCCCGGCCCCGGCCCGAAGTCGCTGCCGTAGTAGTTGTGATCCAGGGACTCGTGAATGATGAAGGCGCCGAAGGCGAGCAGCAATCCCCAGACGACGTAATTGATGCGGCTCATTTGCGGTACAGTTGGATGAGCTGCTTCGCGCGCTCGTTCTGGCCATCGAGGAATTTACCGAACTCCTCGACGCCCATGAACTTCAGGGTAAGCCCCGCCGTCGCCATCCGCGCGACGTGATCCGGATCGTCCATCGCCTTCTTGATGGACTGTTCCATATACTTCACGATCTCCATCGGGGTTCCCGCAGGAAACACATATCCGCGGGTGGACGAGGAGACGACGTCGTAACCCTTCTCCTTCAGCGTCGGCACATCGGGCAGATCCGGATACCGATGCTCCATCGTCACCGCCAGGATTCGGGCCAGGTCCGACTTCACCGTCGGCAGGAAACCGCCCACGTTGTCGAAATCCGCATCGATGTGGCCGCCCAAGGCCCGCGTGAGGGCCGTTGCGGTATCCAGTATATGGATGATATTGAAACGGACGTTGGCTCGACGCTGAACGTCCAGCACCGCCAGGTGGTCGTCGCTACCGATCCCCGTGGTCGAGACCTTCACCTGGCCCGGCCTTGCCTTCGCGTCGTTGAGCAGGTCCTCCAGCGTCTTATACGGACTCTCCTTCCTCACCAAGATGGCACCCGGATCCTGCACGTGGTTCGCCACGGGTTGGAAGTCCTTCATGGAGAAGAGCGACTTGCGCACCGGGTCGAAGACGATGGTCTGGAGTTGCGGGATATTGACCATCGCCAGCGTGTAGCCGTCGGGCTTGGCGTTGTTCTTGAAGTCGGTCCACATCACCTGGCCGCCCGCACCCGGCTTGTTCTCCACCAGGACCGGCTGCCCGATAACCTTCTTCAGGGCCTCGGCCAGGATGCGCGCCCCCACATCGGTGCTCCCGCCGGCGCCAAAGCCCACCTGAATCGTTACCGCCTTGTTGGGATAATCTTTGGGTTTGTCGGCCGCCAGGGCCTGTGTCAAGCACAGTCCAAGTGCCAATGCGAGACCCGGGACCAAACGCGTGATGCTGTTTCTGTTCATGGTTTCCTCCTCGTTCACTATGGGTATGGTTAAACACAAATACAACAAAGTATGCAACCACTACTCGTTCCCAATGATACGTAGAACCGGCATAGTACCGTGAAAAAGAAAAGGGCCTAGGTTTCCCTAAGCCCTTGTGTTACTGGTGCGCCTGGCAGGATTCGAACCCACGACCCCTTGGTTCGTAGGCGGCAAAATGGACTTGTTCTCTTGCTAAATCAATACCCTACAACGCCCGCTATTTTGATTTGCAGTCTCACAAAGCCTCAACATATTTTTGCAGAGTCTCGCAGAGTTACGAATTCGCTACGTTGTGTGCGCCTCGCATTTCCGCTTTCGACCCAGTTCGGACGCACGGACCAGAGTAGATCAAGCGTCTGCTTACAACCGCAGCGGACATTCGGTTACTCGCGCCATCGGTTACAAATCCGGTCATGACCATCGACTGCACTCCCCCTTCTTTTGTAGCTTGCTCCGCGCTATATTCGAACTCGAATGCCATCGTGGTACTGAGCCCGTACAGGAAAATCCCGGCACTCGATTTAGTACGATTTTTTGTCTCACGCATAGCTAGCAGTGTATCGTTCCAAACTATCATTATTGAATTTGGCGAATAGAGACGACGTGGAAAACCGCTCACGCACGCGCTATGGAACCATTGCCCAAACTTTCCATTGGGTCACGGCAATCTTGGTCTTGGTCACGTTTATCTACGGTCCGGGAGGTTCGGAGCAACGTGTGTACTCCCCAGCGCGCGATTTCGATCGCGGGCTTCACGAGACGCTAGGATTGTTTGTATTCGCCCTCGTCGCTTTGCGCGTATTTTGGCGGATGGTCGACAAGCGACCCGAACCTCCGCAGGTTTCTCGCTGGATGGGCATCGCGGCGACCGTCGTGCAGGGATCGCTTTACCTGCTTCTCTTCGCCATCCCGCTGACGGCTATCGCCGGCGCATGGCTCGAAGGGCATCCTCTGACGCTGCTCGCGGGTGTCAAGATCCCCCCCTTCGTTGGCATTTCGCATGATTTGGGTAAAACCATCGCGAACATCCACACCTGGCTCGGCGATGCGATCCTATGGCTCGCGGGACTCCACGCGCTCGCCGGTATCTACCATCACTTTGTCCTCAAGGACGGTGTGCTTGCCTCAATGTTTCCGCGCTGGTTCCCTGTGCGACAGCCGAACAGGCGTTGAAAAACCGGGGTTCGATGTGAAGTCCGCGCAGTTGTCGTAGCAGGCGCAGAGACTTCTGGCCGGGGGTAATCGGGCGGTTGGTGCAGTATATGGTGGAGGCGCGGGAGCGGCGCTGCTAGTGCGTGGGCTAGAAGTCAATCCGCGTCAATGTTTGCTCCTGGCCCGACCGCAGACCCTGGCACTCCTAGCTTACTGATTTTCTAGCGAACGTCAGCTTCTTAATCCAGCGAATGCGTACTCCCGACCCACAGGCGACGCTCGCTGCCAAGTCCGTCGAGTGGCTGGTTCCGTCGGCGGCAGACATTCGCGCACTCCTGCTACTGGAAATGAGTCGGATCAGGAAGACTTCAATTTCCCCCCGACCTTGCACCGCGTGATCGCCCACGCGGCTCAGATTTGGCGCCCTTTCGACCTCATCGGCATTGCAATCGACCGGGCGCAGACGCAATATCCTATGGGTGCGATGCTCGGCGGCGCTAAATCAGCACCAAACCGCTGCCATCGGCCCGACGCGTGAAAAGAGGCTAAATGCACGGCTGAGATGTTGACGTCGGTCGCAATATACGAAAGCGGGAATCAACGTTGAGTGTTACAGCGCGACTCGTTTCCAGTTCCAAAAGCGGTCAGCGCCGGTTTCGCGATCACGGTGGCGGCCGCCGGTTGCTGCGGCCCATACCGCCATCGCGGCACCGACCACCAATGCCGCAGCTGTCAGGAATGCAATCACCACAGCGGCTTTTCGCGCCGCATTCGCCGCGTCCTTCGTCTTTGCGATGACATCGTTTACACGCTGTTCCGCACCTTCCCGGGACATGCCTGCGTGCTCCGCGACGAGTCCGGCCAGATAGGTCTTATCCTCGGGGACGAGTTCGCCTTTCAATACGCCATAAACCAAGAGCCGCGCGACTTGCTGCCGCTCACCATCATTCAGAGGCTCGGTCCGACGCGACGTCACGCCTGTCGCGGGGCGGAATAGGGTATCGATTGTGAACTGCGTCACATCGGCATGGCTTCTGTCCGCTGAAACAGCGGCAGCGCCGGCGATCCGCGCCGCGGAACCCATAACGCCCGATACGCCGAGGGCCAGCAAAAGCGATGCGAACACCACGCCCAGCGCCCACACCGTAAGGCCGTGCGCGCCGTCGCGTACCTCGACCTCGGTGGGAGAGGCATCACGCGTCCGCTTGCGCAGGCGGCCGGCGAGATAACCACCGGCCCAGAAGCTCAGGACCACTACGCACAAGCTCCAAAAGCCCATGAGGACAAATGAAATGGCCTTTGGCGCCCCTTCGCCCGCGTAGGGCGATACAATCGACAGGCCAATCGCGGCGCCGAATGTGAACAGCACTGTGGCTATGGCCGACGCGACAAAGGCGCCCGCAAGAATTGGGGGCCAATCGATATAGTGCAATGCGGCGTTTTCGACCGGCACTATTTCAGGCGCGAGGTTCTGCGGATTCATCAGGGTTCTCCGTGCGTGCGGTCAGCGGAGACCGAAGAACGATAAAACAAACAGGATGACGACGACCAAACCGACGAGATAGATGATGCCATTCATGTGAATCTCCCTTCTTCGCTCAACAAACCCAATGAGAAAGCCCAATGTAGATGAAAAAAAGCGCTCTGCTGAACACAAAAGCGCTTCCAACATATCAGCGAAAACCGAAAACGTCAACCGAAGGGATAGGAGTGTTGCGAGCTCATGATCTGTCCGGTTCTGTAGCACGACATCTGTCCGGTTGTCATAGTGCCCTGAAGGGGGTGCGAAATGACGCCGACACAAGTGTTACAGGAGATACGGAAGATGAGATTCGAGGAAGCGTATGAGGGCTGGAGCGAAGGGCGGCTGACGCAGGCCGCAGCGGCGCAGATACTGGGGATGTGCGAGCGCAGTTTCCGACGGTACCTCCCTAATTGCTCCATTTCAGTAACACGGGAGCTTATGGATACGCAGGCTAAGCTTCGGTGCGTATTTTGTCCATAGACCGAAGGGCGTGGCCGACTTGCCATTCGCCGCGCAACACTTGAGTCTACTCAGTTGCTGGAAATGAGGCGGCTTCCAAGCCATCGCCTTTCTAAAGGCCGGTGTTGCTTCTGAACTACGTTTTAGTACAAATCGCGCCCACAATGCTTGATTAAGATGAGTCGGCTATGCGCGATAGCTGCTCAGTAGCACAATGCTGACAAGAAGCCGGTTGCCGGATTGTTCAGGGTTGCGAGTTCTTTCTACCACGCCGTATTTGGCGTACTCTCAGCGTCCGCCATCTTGCACAGAAAACATGGATCCGATTCCGAATTACCTAAGCGTCTGGGAACTCGCGCACCGTTGGCACGGGGCAATTCCTAGCGCGAATGGCGACTTGAGCGTGACGCGCGAAATTCGAGACGTTCTTCTAGCACTAGTTCACGCAATCCAAGGCTCTGCTCTGACCGTATTCAATAATGAAGGAACATGGTTGGGACAAATAGATCGGAGGAAGTGGCCGCTGACGGCTGAGCCAGCATACGAACCACCGCCTAGAATATTTGAAGAAATGCTTGCGTCAGGCATCCTCGATCGAAGCGTCCTGCAGGAATACAGCATACCTCTTGAGAGTGTCTTCCGTTGGTGCATAAACAAGGAGTACGACGTCCCTGATTTTTGCATCCCAGCATGGGCACGCGTTTGGCCGAAAGCTGAAATCGCTCCTCGAGCAAAGGTACGCATTGAGGCGGAAGACAAGGCGAAATGCCAGGAGACTGCAGCGCGGAAATGGGCTGAAAATCCCCACATTCGAATTGCCGCCATGGCGAAGGATCCTGATATCAAGGTACAAGGCAACGGCGGAATTTATAGACCACCAACGATGCTTAGGTGGTTGCGTGAAATAGCGCCGGACACAGTAAAGGGACGACCAGGACGCCCTCGGCGACAAGGGGGCAGCCAAAAATAGTATTTGCAGTAAATAGGTTTTTGTAGCGGCACGGAGTTTTTCCGGTGTGCGAAGTGCGAGATCTTCGATTGCAGTTCAACTGCAACGGAGATCGCACGCAATGCACACGGAACACAAACACTACGGCGGCGAGCCGCCTTTCGGACAATCCCAGGACGCGCAAGACGCCCCGCCCGCCCCCCGCGCGGAGCGCGGGGACGGGCGGGACGGCGCAGCCGTCGCTTCTAGACTTGAAAAGAGGATATATCTCGACAGCGGACGATACCGGATCAACCTCAGAAACTACGGCGACGGCCTGGCGGAAATCGGTTGGTCGTTTGCTTCCAGCCTTCGACCCGGCAAGGTTGGAAGGGGCCTGAGCGAGGAGAGGGAAGAACATGAAAGGCGCGCTGTCCGGCACGCCAAGTCTCGCATTCGGCAGCTTATTCTCGCAGCCAAAGCCGATCATCTCCTGACGCTCACCTACCAGGAAAACGTCACCGACTTTGATCGCGCCTGCGTAGATTTGCGCAAATTCGTCCGGATCGTCAAGGCGAAACGTCCTGGCTGGATCTATATCGCCGTGCCAGAGGAACAGGCACGAGGCGCCTGGCACTGGCATATGGCAGTCCGTGGGCGGCAAGACGTAGTCCTCCTGCGCTCGATCTGGCGGCATATCGTCGGCAAAGGGAATATCGACGTAAGTCCACCGCGAGGCGTCGGTAAGCAACGCACTCTCGCCCTGGTGAAATATCTGGGCAAGTACCTCGCCAAGGGATTTGCGGAAGGAAACCGGGCGCTTAACGGTCGACGCTTTCGGGCATCGCATGGAATCCTGATCCCCTGTGAATCGTTCGCTCTCCCGGCTGCGGAGCGCGGAAACGTCCCCGGCTATGCCCTGGAGCGACTTCAGGAGGCTGCTGGTGCGGTTGGCTTCGTGTGGGTGTCCGAAGATCGAATCGCGGGTTGGGCCTGCTCCTGGAAATAGCAACGTGATCACGCTCACCTTGCAGCAAGCCGCTGCGCTCCTCAAGATTCATCCAGTCACGCTCCAGGACAAGGCGCGTGCGGGTGTCATACCGGGGGCGAAGATCGGGAAGTGTTGGGTATTCGTGGAGATTGACCTCCTCGACTATATCCGCTCACAATACC
>OCZT010007683.1_pt1 | contig 10538 bp, 9 predicted proteins | sample 1539031 | NCBI WGS metagenome assembly OCZT01 (sample SAMEA3539308, study PRJEB22396) | soil metagenome | biome: tundra; feature: field; material: soil | place: USA | collected 2010-05 | depth 0.15 m
GCCGCCCGGAGCCTCGCCACGAAGCAACGGCGACAGGCAGTGGTTTCCCGGCCGAGAGGCCGTTTATGCTGTAAGCAACCAGAAAGGACATATCATGCTAGAAGGCTTCCGTAAACGTGATGTCTCGCGCCCGCAGAATGCACCGCCTGAAAGCGCTTATTCCAAACTGAATCAGGCGCTCCGCACTGCCACGCCCGCCGAGGCCGCGAAAGCCGAGGTACCGAAATCCGAGGCACCCAAAGCACAGGAGCCGGCGAAGCCCGCGCAACCCGGCGACAAGGTCGTGTGCAAACTGACCGTTGGTCCCGACATCAAGCTCAAAGGTGCCGAAATCACCGACTGCGACACGCTGGTGGTCGAAGGCCGGGTCGAGGCCTCGATGGACAGCCGCGTCATCCAGATTGCAGAAAGCGGCGTGTTCGTCGGCAGGGTCGGTATCGATGTGGCGGAAATCCGCGGCCACTTCGAGGGCGAACTGACGGCACATAAGCAACTCGTCATCCATGCCAGCGGGCGCGTATCCGGAACGATCCGTTACGGCACTATTTCGATCGAAGAAGGCGGCGAACTGTCCGGAGACGTCGCCACGATCGCCTCGACCAAGGCCATGGCGACCGGCACCGCTGCCGATCAGAACCGCAAGCCGGCGGCACCCAACGCCGCGGCAGCGCCTGCGCTCCGCGCGCTGACGGGAGACGGCCGGAATGCAGGCGGCGACAAATCGATGAGCGTGCTGCGCTGACGCATCGATCGCAGTCCCGGTCGGCGCCCTGATGTTCGTATTCGTTCTGCTGCTGGTCACGGACATCCCCGGTTTCACCAAAGTCTACAGCTTCACCCGGTCGGCCAAGAAGTAACACCCTCCTCCCTGATGGCCGTACCGGTTTCGCGCCCGCGCGCAAGCTGCGGGCGTTTTTCTTTCAACGTCATGGCGTTTGCAGCCGGCGCGCAAGCAAGCTGAGGCATGCGGCATTGCATCCGCCAGCGCCCGCATTTCCTTTGTCAACGGATTTCGGAGGTTAGTAATGCGCGATAGCACTCGATCCCAGGGCCTGCTGCTCAGCTTGCAGCAAATCCTGTCGCACGGGGTCATCACCATGCTTGCGGTGGCGATTGCGTTTTCCCTGCCGCAGGCGGCCCAATACATTCTCTACGAATGGTGGCCGGTGGTGGAGAGAGACGCGAACCTCCTGCTTGCAACGGAAATCGGCATGGCTTCGGTCATGGTGCTGCTATTCAATTTTGCCAAGATCGCGTGGAGCAATCGGCAAAGAGTGGCGATGGCGAAACTGACCGCGCTCGCGTATGCGCGCGGTGGCCGCCGCGACTGGTTGTCGCGCCGGCGCGAACGCGCACTGGTCAAACGGCTGTCGGCGGCGCGCGATGCCTGCATACTGACGCTGACCGGATACGATACCTTCGTCGACGAGCGCAGCCTGCTGCGCGGGGCGCTGCAAACCGCCTACGAGATTCGTGTCATGCTGGTCAATCCGGTCGGAAAGAGTTTGCGCCGGCACGTCGATTCGCTGCCGTCGGACATCACGCTGTTGTCTTTTCACAAAGAAATCGAGGCCAGCATCGCTTTCCTCGCGGAACTGCGCAAGGCGGGCAAGAAAATCACACTGAAATTCTACGAATATGAGCCGTTCTGGAAAGTGATTGTTCTCGGGGATCACGTCTGGGTGCAGCATTGCCATACCGGATTCGAAGTGAAACAGCAGCCGGAATACGTATTTGCTCTGCAGCACCACAATCCGCGAGAGGGCCTGTACATCCCGTTCTATATGCACTTCCTGGACCAATGGAGCCAGCCCTGCCACCCGGAATACGATTTCGAGACCAATGAGCTGGTCTATCGCGATGAAGCCGGAAACGAATGCGGACGCGCCGCCCTCGGCGTACCGATCAACAATGTTTATTTCCCGGTCAATGTACCACCGTCCCCGGCCGAAACACCTCTAGTCATCCCCGGCGCCATGCTGGCCGGCGCCGACTCGCGCATGCCGCATTGAAGCCGGCTTCGCTACGGAACATGCCGGAGATCTTTTGCTGCACCTTCATCATGCGAATGTCCCGTTCGGCCAGGTTGTTGTCGAAGGGGACGCGGAAGTCGTACATGAAAGCCAAGGCTTCCTGCCGGTGCTCATCGAGCCGTTCGAGCAAGTTCCTGGGCTTGGTCTTTTTGCGCCGCCCGCGTTTCTTTCCGGCAGAGGCGGGCGATGCGGATACGGGATCGGCGGCATAGCCGTCGTCCAGGATGCTCTGATAGCGGGCCTCGAAGTCTCGGATCCGGGCTTTCGTCAAATGGTCCGTGGTCGGTTTGGCCAGAGCGCGCCGCTTCAATCGGAAACCCGCGCGGCCTCCTTCCCTGCGCCGCCAGCGACGGCTGTCGCAGCCTTACATCGGCATTGTCGGGTTGGGAATCTCGCGTTCCAGCCGGCGCCGAATGGCTTCTATCACCGCCAGATTGCTTGTGACTACCGGCACCTTGAAGCGCCGCTCGAGTTCGGCAACCGCGTCCAGGGCTCTGAAGTTGGTGCAGGAAACGAAAATGCCGTCGAAAGACTGCGAGCCCAGACACTTCGCCGCAAAATCGACGATGTCCTGGGGACTCGGCGTCGCAAGCTCTACGTTATTGTCGATTCCCATGCCGTATGCGGCCACCACCTTACGCGTCGGAGTGCTTGCCGCGCCGGCCACGGCCTTGGTCAGCTCCTCTATGTACGGGGTAATGACCGCGATTCTCTGAAACCCGCGCCGGTCGAGAGCCTCGGTAACCGCCGAAATGGTCCCCAGGGACGGACAGCCCGCTATCTCGCCGAGACGCGCGCAGATCTTACGGTCGTAGTCCAGGCCGAACAGGGATCCTGCGGAAGTGCAGCCAAACACCAGCAGATCGGGTTCCGCCGTGCCGACGTCTGCCGCCGCCTTCGGAGCGTGCTCCTCGATCATCTTGATCTCCGCTTCGCGCGTCGTCGCCACCAGGTACATGCGCGCCGTATGCACGGTGCACAGATCCCCGGGCAAGGAACGGTGCAGGTCCACCTCCATTACCGTATTGGACGAGGGAACCACCAGGCCGATGCGAAACGGCCTTGCCTTTGCGTCACGACTGGCTTGCAACATGGATTTGCTCCCAAAAATGCTCACGCGGGCTTCCCGCCCCATCCTCCGCCTCCGGCGGTGCGAAGCACGATGCGATCGCCTGAATTGATCGAATGCGGTCCGCTCTTGGAGGACAGCGCGCGCCGCACGCCTGAGGCCTCCACGATCGAGAACTGCGCGCAACCCCCGCTATCGCCGCCGTTGATGCCATGCGCCGCGCTCACGGTGCGCTCGCCCAGCACCGACAGGGTCATGCCGTCTTCAAGCATCTCGATCACCTTGGAGCACCCCCCTCCCCCCTGCCAGCGGCCCGCTCCGCCGGTTTCGCGGGCGATACGATACTCGACAAAGCGCAGCGGCATCGAGGCTTCAAGCGCCTCCATCGGCAAATTCATGGTGTTGCCCATGTGCACGCGGATGCCGTGCAGCCCGTGGTGACCCTCCCTCGCGCCCATGCCGCCGCCGATGGTTTCGTAATGCACGAATGAACGCTTGCGCGCGGTATCGAAGCCGCCCAGGGTGTAGACGCAGGCCGAGCCGTAGCTGCCGGCCGGCACGCGGGTTGGATACACCTGCCCGAGCGCGGCCAGCAGGATATCGACAATGCGATTCGAAGTTTCGGTATTGGCCGCGACCACAGGCGAGGGATAACGCGCGTTGACGATCGAGCCCTCCGGCGCGATGACCGTCGCCACCGAGTATGCGCCCGAGTTCGGCGGTATGCCGCCCCCGACAAATCCGAGCAGCGTGTAATACACCGCGGAAGCGGTCACCGGGAGCGGCGCATTCACCGGTCCGCGCGCCGCGGGCGACGATCCGGTGAAGTCCACGGTGAAGTTGCAGCCTTGCTTGATTACCCGGGCGACGATCTTCAGCCGCCCCGTGCCTTCGGGCTCGTATCCGTCGCCATCCAGGCTCTCGCTCCAATTGACGTCGCAATCATCGAGCTCCTCGAGCCGCTTCCTGACTTTCAGATGACTATAAGCCTGCGAGTCCTTGAGCACTGCCGACAACAGGCTTTGGCCATAGGTCCCGGCCACTTCGGCGAGACGGGAAACGCCGCGCAGATTAGCAGCCTGCTGGGCGCGAAAATCCCCCAGCCGGTCTTTCGGGATGCGCACGTTGGCCAGGATCAATTGCAGCAGATCCTCGCGCACCTTGCCGCAGTCGATGATTTTCACCGGCGGTATGCGCAGGCCCTCCTTGATGATCTCGTCGCAAATCGAGGAACTTCCCGCGGCGATGCCTCCTACATCGGGCCAGTGCACCCGCGTAGCCACGAACGCGGTCAGCTTGCCGGCGCAGAACACGGGAGATACCAGCGACATGTCGGGCAGGTGCGTGCCTCCGAGATAAGGGTCGTTCAACAAAACCGAGTCGCCTTCCCTCCAACTCGCGGGCGCAAACGCGTCCAGCGCTGCGCGTCCGGTGAAAGGCATGGCGCCCAGGTGCACCGGAATATCGTTTCCCTGCGCCGCGACGCCCCCGTCCAGGTCGAGAATCGCGCATGACAGATCCGCAGACAGGCTGAGCAGCGGCGAGAAAGACGTGCGAATCAGCACCGATTTCATCTCTTCGCAGATCGCGTAAAGGCTATTACGCACGACCTCGAAGGTCACCGGATCCGATTGCAGCAAAGAGTTGCCAGACATGATCTTGCCTCCGGGAGTCAGGCGACGGAAATCAGCACGCTGCCATCATCGGCGATGCGCGCGCGCGCCCCTTCGGGCAGCCAGATCGTCGCCCCCGCGCTCAGCAATACGCCCGGACCGTCGATTTCCAGCGCCTGCCCGGCCTGCGCCAGATCGAGCGCGGGCACATCGCGAATGCTGCCATCACGGTTGAGTATAGGCATATGACTTCGAATCGGGCTCGCCGAGCGCTGCGCATGGTCCTTGACGCGGCCGCTGTAGCGCCCGACGAAGGGGACGCCCAGGCCGACAACGCGAAGGTTGACGACTTCGGGTTCACCGTCGGGCAGATCGAAGCCGTACTCGGCGCGGTAGATCCGGCGAAACTCCTGGTCGATCCAGGCACCGTCGGGCACGGCTTCGTCTATCGAGCCCAACGGCACTTTCAGTTCGAACAACTGGCCGCGAAAGCGCACGTCTGCGTGCCGCGCGAGGCGAATCTCCTGCGGCGCGACGGATTCCATTGCAAACAGCTGTCTGATCTTTTGCAGCAGCGGAATGAATGCGCGCTCGAGCACGTCTGCGTCGAGCTCCCTGGCGAGCCTCATGATCGAGCGGCTGACGTCGTGCCGGACCCTGGACAATGTGGCGCCAAGGGCACTGAACATGCCCGGTATCGCCGGGATCGCAATCTCCGGAATGCCCACCTCGCGGGCAATCGCCACCGCGTGCAGCGGGCCCGCGCCGCCGGAAGGCACCAGGCAAAAATCGCGCGGATCGAGGCCGCGGCGCACAGTGGCCACCCGCACCATCGCTGCCATATTGGCAACCGCAATATCGATGATCGCGTGGGCCGAGCGCGCGAGCGTCCAGCCTTTCGGTGCCGCGATATGCTTGGCTATCGCCCGCTCGGCAAGATCGCAGCGCAGGACGATGCCAGATGCGGTCAGTCCGTCGGCGCGCAAGGTGCCGATGACGGCGTGCGCATCGGTAACGGTCGGGAGTTCGCCGCCGAGGCCGTAGCAGGCAGGGCCGGGCCGCGCGCCCGCGCTGCGGGGCCCCACTTTCAGCACGCCCGCTTCGTCGATCGCAGCGATGCTGCCGCCTCCGGCGCCAATCTCGAGCACGTCCACTACCGAGCTCAGGATCGGATAGCCGCCGACCTGCCGCCCCTCGGCCAGGGCATCGGCGGAGAACTCGCTCGCGATCCTCGGCTCGCCGCGCAAGATGACGCCGGCCTTCGCGGTGGTGCCTCCCATGTCGAAAGCCAGGACTTCCATGCGCCCGAGCGCGGACCCGAACTGCGCCGCGGCTATGATTCCGGCTGCGGGTCCGGACTCCACCAGATGCACGGGATACTTGACCGCGTTCTCCGGCGAAGTGAGCCCGCCGCTTGATTTAACGACATAGAGCGCCTCGATCCCCATCGACGCGGCGCCTTGCGCAAGCCGCTTCACATAGTCGCCGACGGTTGGTCCGATGTACGCATTGACCACCGTCGTGCTCGACCTCTCGTATTCTCGGATTTCCGGCGCGACGTCGGATGATGTGCTGATGAATGCGCCAGGCAGCGCGGCGCGCAGCGCGGTCTCCACGGCGATCTCGTGTGCACCCGACGCGTAAGCATTGAACAGGCAGATCGCCACGGACTCGAAGCCCTCGGCCGCCAACCGGTCCGCCAGCGGCCGCAGATCCCCGATCGGCGTGACCACCGAACCGTCGAACGCAAGCCGCTCCGCGATCTCGAACCGATCCGCCGACGGAACCAGCGGCTCGGATATTTTTTGATCGAAGCTGTACAGTTCGGAGCGCGCCTGCCGCCGCAGTTCGATGACGTCGGCAAACCCGGCTGTCGTCACCAGCGCGGTGCGCCGCCCCTTGCGCTCGATCAGGGCATTGGTGCCGACGGTGGTGCCGTGGCACACGGCGGCCCGGCGCAGGTCGACGAACTGCGCAATCCGCTCGAGTGCCGCGAGCACGGCCCGCGCCGGATCATCGGGCGTCGAAAGCACCTTGAACGCATCCGCGCAACGCCCCTGCGCATCGATGATCACGGCGTCGGTAAAGGTGCCGCCGACATCGATGCCGATCCAGAACTCCTTCGTTCGGCGGCCGGCGCCGGGCGCAATCATGGCTTGAGCGCGGACCTTACACGGAACGTCACGCCGAACGTCTCGCGTTCTGCTCTATGTCCTCGAGTCCGTCGACAAACTGGTCCATGTAACGCTTCAGGCTCACGTCGACGCGCAGGAACCGCCGGCCCAGGCCGCGAAACGACAATGAACAGTCCTTCACGATCACGCCGCGCCTCAGCAGTTGCTCGAACACGCGCGTCGAGTCCAGCCCCGCGTCGAGGCCCTCCGCGAGGAAGAAATTCGCACGCGATCCGGGCACCATGCGGAAGGCGCGCAGCGCGGACATGCGCTCGGCGACATAGGCGCGCATCTCGACGATCATCGAAACCGTGCGGCGCGCATGCTCGTCATCGTCCAGGGCCGCGATCCCGCCGGCCACCTGAAGGTGCCCGACATTCCAGGTCGGCTTGAGGTTCCACAGGGCCCTGATCACATCGGGCGCGGCGACGCCAAACCCGAGCCTCAGCCCGGCCAGCCCGTAGGCCTTGGAGAACGTGCGCAGCACGATCAGATTGCCGAACTTGCGCAGCAGTTCGAGCCCGCCGGGCGTCTCGGTGAAATGTATATAGGCTTCGTCGAGCACCACCAGCGTGTCGCCTGCCGCGGCGCAAATCCTCTCGATGTCCGCTGCGTCCATCAGCCGGCCCGTGGGGCTGTGCGGATTGGTCAGAAACGCGATGCGTACATCATTCGACTTCATTGCGGCGATATACGCGTCGATCTGAAATTCGAAGCCGCTTCCCATCGGCACATAGACCGGCACCCGGCCTTCGTTGATCGCGTACAGGTGGTAGACCGGAAAGCACGGCTCATACATCAATATGCGCTCGCCCGCCTCCGAGAATGCGCGGATGATGCAGGCGATGAGTTCGGTTTCGCCGGCCCCGCACACGACCTGCTCCGGCGCGAAGCCGAACTTCTCGCCTATCTTGTGTCGCAGCTTTTCCGAGGTCCAGTCGGGGTAAAGGCTCAGCAGATTCATCGCGGCGGACACGGCCGCCGCGGCCTTCGGCGACGCTCCGAAGGGGTTTTCCGCAGACCCGAGCTTTGCCACGGAGTCGATGCCGATTCCATAGGTCCTCGCAACGTGCTCGCTCGACAATCCCGGTGTGTAAGGCTCGCCGTTGAGGAGTATGTCCCTGACGTGCAGCATGAGATTTGCCTTTCCGTTAGTTAAACTGGGTGTTGAAATTCAGCGCGTGTCGGCTCTATCCTATCATCCTGAGCGCAGCGGCGAACCAAAGTGAGCTTGCGCTGGCCCGATGCCCGCAGAGCGGGAGCGGCCGGCCCCCGCTCACTCTATCGAGATGATGGCGCCACGGTCGATGACGATGATCCGGTCGACCATGCGCTCGGAGTGCTGCAGATCGGACTCGGAAAGAATGACCGACATGCCCTCCCGCTTCAGGTCCACGACCACTTCCACCAGCCGGTGCGCGAGCGCCGGCGCCACGCCTTCGAACGGCTCATCGAGCAGCAGCAGCTTGGTTCCGCACATCAGCGCGCGGCCGAGCGCCACCAGTTTTTGCTGGCCGCCGGAAAGCTGCGAGCCCTTGCGCGGCGCGAATTCGCGCAGTTCGGGAATCAGCCCGTAGACTTTTTCCAGCCGCGCCTCGGCATCCGCAACATGCGCCGCCCACGCCGGCACCAGCACGTTCTCCTCCGCCGTGAGATCCGGGATCAGGCGGCGATCTTCCGGCATGTAGCCGATACCGAGCCGGGTGCGCGCGTGGGTCTTCGCCGCAACCAAGTCAGTGCTGTCGAATGCGATCGAGCCGCTCGATACCTTGAGCAGCCCCATGATGCTTTTCATCAGCGTCGTCTTGCCGGCGCCGTTGCGCCCGATCAGGCCGGTCATGCTGCCGGTGGGCAGCTCCAGCGACACGTTGCGCAGGATCTGCACCGACTGGATCGCGACGTTGAGCTTGGCGACGCTAAGCATTTGCCGCGCCCTGCTGCTCGTCCATCCGGCGCAGCTCGCCGCCAACCACGTAGCGTTTCACCTCGGGATCGCGCAGCGCAATCTCGGGCGGCGCATCCGCGATGATGCGGCCGTCATAGAAGGCAAGCACGCGCTGCGCGAAGCGGCTCACCACTTCCATGTCGTGCTCCACGAACAGCACGGTCGCCCCCTCCGCTTTGACCGCCGCCAGCACCATCTCCATCATGCCGAACTTTTCCTCCGCCGAAACACCGCTGGTGGGCTCGTCGAGCAGCAGGATCGCGGGCTTCGCGACCATGGTGAGGGCGATGTCGAGCAGCTTGCGCACCCCGCCCGGCAGCACCTGGGCATTCTTGTTGCGATAATCGGCGAGCCCGAAGCGCACGAGGATGCGCTCGGCCACTGCCTCGGCAGGCGCATCGTGCCCGGGGACGTTGGGCCGGCCGCGCGAGAAGAATCCGCCCAGCCCCGCGTTGCGCAATACCACGCCCAGACCCACCATCATGTTCTCGAACACGCTGAGCGAGCTGTAGAGCTGCGGGATTTGAAACGAGCGGCAGATGCCGATGCGCGTGACCTCGCGCGGCGACAGCGCGGTGATGTCGCGCCCCTGATAATGGATGCTGCCGGTATCGGGTTTGATATAGCCCGTGATCATGTTGATGAACGTGGTCTTGCCGGCGCCGTTGGTGCCGATCAGGCCGACCACCGAGTCCTGCTCGATCGCGGCATTGACGTTCATCGCCGCGGTCACGGCGCCGAAGCGCTTGTTCAGGTCCCGGGCGTCGAGTACCACCGCCATCTCACGCCGCCTTGCGCCGGTTGAACAGCGACCAGAGCCCCTCGGGCAGGAACACGATCACCAGAAGCAGCGCGATGCCCAGGGTCATCTGCCAGGTGTTGGGCGAAAGGTCGTACGCGACCGTGTGGATGATGCCGAAGATCGCGGCGCCGAGGAAAGGCGCGACCACGCTCCCCGTGCCGGCAAGGATGGTGATGAATAGGAACTCGCCCGAGGTGGTCCAGTACGCCATGTCCGGATCGATGTGCCCGACCGTGGTGGCCGCCAGCGCGCCGCCGATGCCGGAGAGCGCGGCGGCGATCACGTACTTGACGTGGATCGCCTCGCGCACCGAGGCCCCCATGTACTCCACCCGGATCTCGTTGTCCTTGATGGCCGCAGCCAGCTGCCCGAGCGGCGTTGTGAGATAGCGGTTGACCAGCAGGGTCGCGAGGAAAGCGACAGCGCAGCCCGCGACGAGCACGACGTAGCGCACCGACGCCTGATCAGGCCGGACGCCGAACACCGTTGAGGGCAGGATGTTGATGCCGTCGGTCGAGCCGAGTGCTTCGCTCTTGACCAGCAGCCCGTAGAGGATCATCGACAGCGCCAGGCTCAGCAGGCCGTAGAAAATGCCGCGATAACGGGCCAGCAGAAAGCCCAGGACGAAGGCGATGAACGCGGCGACCAGAGCGCCTGCGATCATTTGCAGCAGCATGTCGCTGATGCCGAAAAAGCGGCCCAGAATGCCGGCGGTATACGCGCCGATGCAATAATAGAGCGCCTGGCCAAACGACACCAGTCCGGCCCGCAGCTGCAGCAGCAGGCCCAGCGCCACCAGGCCTTTGGCGATCGCGATGGTGGCCAGGAACATCGCCCACTGCGGCAGCAGCGGCCCCGCGCCAACCACCGCGAGCAGGACGATGCCGAGGATGAGCAGCGTG
>OCZT010007684.1_pt1 | contig 10538 bp, 27 predicted proteins | sample 1539031 | NCBI WGS metagenome assembly OCZT01 (sample SAMEA3539308, study PRJEB22396) | soil metagenome | biome: tundra; feature: field; material: soil | place: USA | collected 2010-05 | depth 0.15 m
CCGCCGCATCTGTTTCACCGCCAGCACCTGTTTCAACGGTTGATGAAATCGTGGCTGACAGTGAAACGCCTGTCGATCTGGCGGAAGCCTTGCAGCCTAAGACACTAAAGGAATTGCGTGGGGAACCTGTCGATGTCGCCGCTGGACATGCCGCGACCGATAATGAGATCGATGAATTGCACGCCCGTTTCGATGCGATGGAAGCGCTGCTTAAGCGTCGGCTGGGGGTTGCCTCGTTGAATGGCCGGTTTGACAATCTGGAAAAGTGGCTGAACGATAGGTTTTAACCTATCAGGTTGTGGCCTGATTATCAGGTATATCTTATCAGGTTGTGGCCTGATCAAGCGAGACAGTCACCACAATAATATGAGCGATACGGCTCACCGTTGAGATCGGCGCGGGTACGCTCGTCCGCCTGCCGATGCTGTCCGCACTGCACACACACAAAGCGGAACGTCCGGCCGGCGCTCAGCGGCGGGTTGATCGGCTGCAAGTTCAGGCGCGGATTGTATCGCGGCTTGACAGGTGTGATGAGTGGTTTCGAGTCGGTCATCCTGACCTGCGCTTTCGTATGTGCTGTTGTGTGAGTCGGCCAAGGACAGACGGCGACACCTTGACGGATGGCCTGCCCGAGATCGCTATGCTAAGCGGCACGTGATTTGGCTTGCGCTTGTGCGACACTTTTAACCCTGCCGGCGGCGGGCAGTAGGCCGGATGGTCGGGATTGACCCCTCGGGCAAAGTCTCTGGCGCTTGTCATACTGATCGCCCCACTCGCATCAATATGATCTCTAGCTCTTTTTCCAATGACGTGAAACCGTTGCTATCGATTTCACTACCGTCGATGGTGATCTTGGGCAGCAACGCCACCTCGCCATTGCTCGCGCGCAGGACACGGTAGCCCAGCGTCCAGGCCCGGCCCTTGTAGACGCCGGACGCTGTAGTGTTGGCGGCCTTGCCAACAAGCCGTTCGCCACCGAACCTGCCGAAATTGTATTGAATGTTCTGCCGAATTCGGCGGTTGATCGTGGCCTGTGGAACACCTGCACCCATTAGCGTATCTCCTTGAGGTTGTACCAGCCGATGCCGGACGTGACGAAATAGTGGACGGTGTCTGAATTGCCATCCTCGAAACCAAGATCGGATACGAACTTGACATCAAGGTGTCGGCCCCAACGATCCTCGACCTTGCTGACGACTCGCGCCCTACGGTCGAATGGTGATTGGCCCGGCCCGCTCACTGCGCCAACCTCATCGCCAATTTCCACATTGGCGAACGGGTCGGCCTTGTGAGCCCGCGACTTGTTTTCGCTCACACACAGGGCGCGCTCGAAATCATTTCGGGGATAGGCTCCTGCACGTTCAAAATCATTTCTCAGCTTTTGCATGTTCTACTCCACTAGCCAGTTCCAAATTCGACGCCACAATGGCGGGACGAAAACAACAGGCACGTACTGTTCGCGCAGCGGTTTCAGAATTCTCTTGAACCTGATGCCGGGCGCGAGGTTGATGTGGTTCATGGCTTCACAAACGCTTTCTCGTTGTCTAGGTCATCGATGACGTTGACATTGTTCAACGCGGCGAGGTGACCGGAGAATGCGACGGCCGACATGCCGGCAGGCTTGACGACATCAGAAAGTTGAACAAGGAAAAATCCGGCTGCGTCCGGCCCGTACTTTTTGGCGGCGAGCAATGCAGCATGGACGGCCTTGGTCTTGGGGTTGAAAATTTTGGCCATGATGTGTCTCTCTTTCCTACCCTGCTAATATGACCCCGTGTAAACGAGACTGCAAGCGAGATCGAATCACATGGTTAACAGGTGATAAACGCCTCGATTGCTTTGTAGGTATAGGCGAGCCCTAGTTCCTTGCACGTCGATTTGAACGCGCGGCCGTCTTTATTATATGACCGGCTATCCAGCGCCGCCATCATCTTACCGGCCACCTCATCAACTCGGCCGGCGATATAGCCGTATTCGACCGGGTAGCGCTCGACGGCGACAGCGAGGTTCCGCCGGTAGGCTGTCTCGAATGTTTCTCGGTTTGTCACGTCACTCTCCTTATCAGGGGGAACATTCGCGCCGGGGCTCTAAGTGTCCCCGGCCGCGCCGGACGTGCCCCGCCCGGAGGGAGGGTGGCATTAAGCCGCCACCCCATTGGTAGCCGGCTAGTCAAGGCGACCACCGGCATAAGCTTTGATCCCGGCCGCGTTCAACACGTTGGCGAACGCAACGGCGTAGGCATCTTTCCTTTGGGCAGACTGCCCGTAAGCGCTCACCCAAATCTGAGTGCCGCCGCCGTATGCCCGGCCTTTGGTCTTGCCGGCCTTCTTGAGCCAACGGGCGAACGAACAGGTTGCCGGGTGAATAGTGATCCAGGCGAAACCACACGGGCCTTCAGGCACGACATAGACCTGCTTGGACCGATCAATGGTGTTGCCGAGCAACGTGGTCGGGGTTCCGACGATCATGGTGTCAGGGGTCATCCCTGTGGCAGCGGCGGCACCGGCCGCGTCGGCCTTGGCATACAGCGCCTCGAATTCGACGTAGCGCGTCTTGCGCGCGGCTTTCTCGGCTGCAATTTTTTCCCGCAAGGAACCGTATTGGAATTCCGCGATTGCACTCATGACAAACTCCTTTTTTCCTCTTGCCTGACTAACATAGCGTGTAAACGGTGCAATGCAAGTGAGATCGATTAGAATGGTTAATCGGTGGTTACCGGCGGGCTGTCGTTGACTGCATCCACACCGGCCTGAGTGATGGCCACGCACGCATCCTTGCCCGTATCACCGGACTGTTGAGCTAGGCCCTTTTTCGTGAGGCTGGCGACTACGCCACCAAACGACTTGGCCGACTCGAATGGATTGGCCGACCATGACCACACCCATTTGCCAACTGGCGGGTCACCGTCTAAAAAATCTGAGGCGAGAATGCCCTTGAGGGCGAGCAATTCTTTGTTGGTGATTTTTGTCATGACATGTCCTCTTTCCTGTCCTTTGTATATGGCACCGTTTACACGGTCCTGCAAGCGAGATCGATTAGAATGGTTAAGATACCCTTAACGGGTACGAACATCCCCATTAAGGGTATCTTAACCATCGGCACCGATCTAGCTTGCGTTCCGTGTAAACGGTCTTATGTTGTGAGTGTAGGAGGCAGTCATGAAAACCACCGCAAAATTATTCATCAAGCTCTACATCGCACAAGCGGTGTTAGGTTTTGCGGTTGGTTTCACGCTGCCAATCCTTCATGCAATGGGAGTTTTCTAATGTCAAATCGAGCAAAGACTACTGTAAAGTTGGCTGACATCAAGGCTAATGCCAATGCATTCTTTCACAACACAGCCGACGATCAAAAGGACGGCCGGCTGACGCTGCATTTATTCGTGGCACACCTCTTGATGGGGGCGAACGCTTACAACGGGTTCCGTTACTTGACCACGGCGGACTTGGACGGCGAAAAGACCCCCGGCATCGTCGCCAACCGATACGGCGAGGGCAAGCATGACTTTCCAGACGAGTCACGGATTGCTTTTTACTAGGCGTTAACCACCCGACTCGATCTCGCTTGCATCGTTCCGTTTACACGCTATGTTAGCAGGGTAGGAAAGAGGACAAAGCAAATGACCGATAAGACAGTAGCAAGAACAATTCTGGAACAGCTTGGCGGAAACAAGTTTGTTGCCATGACCGGCGCAAAGAACTTTTCGACTTGTGGCGACGGCCTGAGTTTCAAATTGCCGGGCGGCGGCGGGTTCTGCAAGGACGGCATCAATTTTGTGCAGATCACTTTGACCCCGGCCGATGATTACAACGTGGCGTTCGGCAAGACGCGGGCATTCAAATACAAGGAAATCAAAAAGGTCGAGGGCATCTATTTCGACCAACTGCAAGAGGTTTTCACACGGGCCACCGGGCTCGCCACTCGTCTCTTCTAGGAGGACACAATGGGTTACTCATGCACTGCCAAGGCTGCCCTGGTCCGTGACGCCATTCAGGTGTTGGTGGACGACGCGTTTTACCCCAGCAAGAAAGGCCCCAGCAATCGGACCATCGACGGCGGCTTTTGGGAAACGGGTCGCGAGCGGGCGGACGGCGCGATCACTGGCACCGTGTGGCGCAAGCTGAACGCGGCCGAGAAAATCAAATACGCCAGCCTTGACAACCTCGACGCGCGGGTCACCCGACGCGGCAGTTTCAAGATCGACCCCGAGGGCAAGATCGTTAGGTTCCCTGGGTTGCCGCGTGATCTAAAAGCAGCGGCCGAGGCCCGAGGGGCCAAACGATACGACGAATTGTACGTGAACCCTAAACCAGTTTTTAATGAAAAGCTGGGAGCATACACCGTCTAACCCAAGAGGGAGTTGAGCTATGCCACAAGCTGTGATCGACCAATTTCACCGCGACATGTTTGTGGTAACTCATGCGCCGGAAGTCAAGCGTGTGTCGTTCTTTGAATGGTGGGCAAGATTTTGGAAAGGAAGGTGACCAATGGCTGACATCGGATGTAACCTGCGCGCTCGTGAGGTGCGAGCGTTCAAAGACAAGTGGCCCTGTCACGGACTCGACGCTGTGAACACCGCATGGTTCGGGTTCTGGCGGGGTGGCGATCTAGCACACATCAAGCTGTACAACGCCAAGGGCCGGGAGCTAAGCAGCACCAAGTACGATGGCCCGGCGCTGACGGCGCTGTGTGCTGTGGCATGGGACAAGGTCAGGCCGACGCCAGCCAACGCACTGGCGGCCGGCGCTGTGAGGCTCCAATGACCAATACCGCACAAATCATTCGGTTCCCTGACCGGCGTGTGGCACGGCCTCTGAGCCCCAGCCATGTCCGCCTGTTGCTCAAGCTGTGCAGCCTACTCATCGTCTACAACACCGGCAGGCTAGATCGAGTGCGCAATCCATCATTCACTCCCGACGCCCGGCTGTACATCGATGATGACTTACAGGTGGCGTGGCGCAAGGGTTGGGACTCGTTAACTCCCCGTTAAGCATAAAAACTGATCCAGCTTGCGTTCCGTGTAAACGGCGTTATGTTCAAAGGATAAGAAAGAGGGACAAAGCAAATGACCACCACACCGAAATTCGACACCGCCTTCGCCACGTTCCTTGCAGGCTGCAAGAAAATCCACGATGAGTATGTACGCAAGAATTTCACCAACATCGTTGACAGCGAGATCGCGCGCGAGTGGCGAGTGGACGCCGGCAAGGTTCGGTGTCGCGTCGTGCATGGTGGCAGCGCTTATTGTTTCGTGGACTATGCCACGGGCGACGTGTTGAAATGCGACGGGTACAAGGCCCCGGCGAAACATGCGCGCGGCAACATCTATGACGCCGCGAACGGACTCGGCACCATCGGCCCATACGGGCCGGCATATTTGAGGTAGCGAATGACTGACAGAACATGGACTGACTATGACGCCGTTGCTGCGTGCGAGGGTTTCGATGACGGCGGACACGATGCTGATACGCTGCGCAGCGCTTGGCAGCACCTGATCGACACCGGACTCGCATGGCGACTGCAAGGTTGGTTCGGCCGACAGGCCGAACCAACCTGATCGCGGCCGGTGAGTGTCAGCCAGCGAATAAAGGATAACTGATCGTGAAACACAACGGCCTGATCAATGCCATAAACCGTCGCGCCACGCGCATGGCCAAGTGGCAGGATGCACAAGTCATGGCTAACGTGGCCGAGTGGACACGGCGAGCGAAAGAGGCAGATGCGGCCGGCGACAAGGTTTATGCCCAGCGACTGGCGCAACAGGCGGTACTTGTTGCCAATCCTTTGAACCGCAAGTTTACGCGCAAGGGCGGTTTCAAGACTGCGCCAGCGGATACTTATCCAGACGGGGCAGGATATATTGACGCAAATGGAAAACGTGTGTGGGATGCCAATTAACCATCTGTTAACCATGTGATTCGATCTAGCTTGCGGGACCGTGTAAACGGTGCCATATTAGCAGGGTAGGAAAGAGCCCAAATGACTGACATCACCGACACCAACACTTATGCCATTCCGAACGGAAAGCTGGCCGAATTCGAGGCCAACATCGCCAAGATGAACCGCAAGGCGGTCAAGCTTGGCTGTGAGCCTATCACGATTGAAAAGCTGGCCACCATTGAAGTGACAAAATCTCACACCACGAAATTCGAGGGTATCGAGAAAACCAAAAAGTACAAAGTGCCGGCGACCGTCATCGCGCTGTTCGGTAAAGCGCCTGTGGTCGGCGGGTTTGAATTCATCGCGCGGATCGAATATCTGAGCGACAGCGAAAGCATGTTGTTCCACACTGTGCCGGGCACCGGGACTAAAATAGATGAGCGGTTCCGGGGGCTAAAGCCGGGTGTGTGTGAACATTGCAAGTTGGAACGAGTCCGAAAGGATACGTTCGTCGTGCGCAACGTGGCGACCGGCGAGCAAAAACAAGTCGGCCGGCAATGCTTGGCGGATTACACCGGCATCCACACTATCGAAAACCTCGCCGGCAAGGCAGCATGGCTGCACACATTCGCCACCCTGCGGGACGAGATCGACAGCTATTGGACCGGCGGCGGCTATTTCTTGAACAAGGTGGACACCACCGAGGCGCTGGCCCTGACATCCGCCTATATCGAAATGTTCGGTTGGGTTCCCAAGTCGGCCTGTTTCAACGGTGGCACACCGACTGCAGGCTATGTCGCGGCGCACTTCAGCGCAGGCGATTTCTCAAAGGATGAGAAAGAGACGATGGCGGCGGCACGGGCGCTGGTCGAAAGCAACCCGAAACACACTGCACGGGCAGCCGAGGTTATGGCCTGGATCAAGAATTCATTGGCCGACACGGCACGGTCTGATTATGAATTGAACCTCGTGACTCTGGCCACAAAGGAATTGACCGAGACGAAACATTTGGGCATCGTGTGCAGCGCGGTGAGCGCGTGGCAGCGGGCAACAAATCGGGCCGTTGAATATGCCAAGCGGATCGATGAGACGAAAAATTCCAAGCCGGTCGGCACGGTCGGTGAGCGGTTGCGGGACATCCCGGTCAAGGTGACCTTTGTCAAGGCGATGGAAGCAACCCAATGGGGTGCCAGTACGTTGATCAAGTTTCTCGATCAGGCCGGCAACGTGTTGACGTGGTTCGCCAGCGGCGACCGGGACTATGAGGTTGGTCAAGAGATCAAGATCACGGGCACCGTGAAAGGCCACAAGGCATACAATGGCGTCACCGAAACACAAATCAGCAGGGTGGTGTGAACGTCCCGTTAACCACTTTGAATGAGCCCCGAAAATAGTTGTTGCATTCCGTGTAAACGAGCCTATGTTGGACCTATAGGAGATAGCAGTGAACGACCGACAAAATAAACTACTGCTTGAGTGTTATCGCTCCGGTCAAGTATCAGAGGCACAGTGGGTGCAACACCTGAAAGATGACCCCGAGCTAGCTGCATATGTTGCAGAGGTGGAAAAAGGAGTAGACCGTGCGCGTCGCAACGATTAACATTCCGAGAGCCCTGAACAACGGCCAGCCATGTCCGGCCGTGTTGAGCACCGCAATCCACGAGATCATCACTGCATTCAACGGATGCACTGTGGTCGATACCGGGGTGGGCTATTGGAAAGATGACAAAGGTGTTTTGGTTCAAGACCAAGTGAACATCGTGACCATCGCAATGGAACCGACCGATGACAACGACGCAATCCTGAAAGGGATTGCCGAACGTGTCGCGGTCGCGGCTGATCAACAGTCTGTGTATGTCATTTATGCAGACGGAGTTGTGGATTTCATCACGCAACCGAAAAGGAACTAGGACCATGCACGCACACGATTTCGCGGCTGGCGATGAGCGCTCAAGCCGTGACACCAAGGTCATTGCGGCGGCTAATAAGCAACGCGCGGCGAACAAGGCGGAATGGCTGAAACGAGCCAAGGCTGCGGACAAAGCCGGCGACAAAACGTTGGCAGCCAACCTGCGCCACCAAGCCGAGATTTGCTAACATCGTATTACGTTAAGATGACTTAACGTAACACAGCCTTTACGAAAAGCCCAAGGAGGGCATGATGGCAAAGTCTAATCGTTCACCGATCATCAGCAGCGAATTCGCTGTGCTGGATGTGAAAAAAGGCCGAGGCCAATTGCTCAAGACAGTGCAAGGCGGCGCGGCTGTCCCCGTCAAGATCGAGGGCGTGATTGATGGTGTGTGGGGCAGCGACGATGGCGAGAGCAATGAATTCAGCCTACGCATCACCAAGATTACACCGACCGCCCGCGTGCAGCCGTTCGCCACGGTGGCCAACACCAAGGCCGGCGATGTGTTGATTGCCGATGGTGGGTTCACGTGCCTGAAAGACGGCGTCGCCCGCAAGGTGTTTACGGACAAGGATGGCCATCTGTTCGTGCGGTGCAAGGAAGGCCAGCACGGGCTCGCCGGGCAGGTGAGTTTGAATAACAAATGGTATGTCGGTTTCTATAAACATTGGACCACACCCAACCGCCCAAGGAGGGCAGAAAAGTGCTAGATAAATCCGCACCATCGATGCTACGGCAACAGTGGCTGCACGACGCCGAGAAAGCGCTGCGCAAACGCTTTGTCGATGTCGATGCTGATTATGCAGTGCCTGAATTCGTGCGCACCTCTATTGGGTTCCCCAAGGGAACGCGTGACGGCAAGTTGGCCATTGGGCAATGTTGGGGCATCGATGCATCGAAAGACAAGCATGCCGAGGTGTTCATCAGCCCCGAGCTAGGCCATGCAGGCAAGAGCGATGTCGAGGGCTCGATCAGAATCATGGGCGTTCAAGCGCACGAGTATGCGCACGCGGTTTCTGGCAACAAGGCCGGGCATCGCATCCGTAAAAAGCCGCCGGATGATGTCACGAGCGGCAAGGCATATGACACGTGGCACAAATCATTTCCTGTGGTCGCGGCGGCGGTCGGCCTGCAAAGTCCGTGGACGGCGACAACCGAGACGCCGGAATTCATCACGTGGGCCAAGGGTGTGATCAAGGACATCGGACACTTTCCAGCCGGCGCGATCTCAATGTCCAACCGCAAGAAAGACGTGAACCGGCAACGCAAGTGCCAGTGTGTAACGTGCGGCTACATTGCACGCACGACCAAAAAGTGGGTCGAGGCTGCTGGGCCACCGATCTGCCCGACCGATAAGATTTCGATGGTCTGTGAGAGTGAGGAAGAGGACGACAGCGAATAAAGAATGCGCGCCCTGCCGGCGAACGTCCCCTCGCATTAACGGCAGAGTACGCGGCGACCGCCTTGTCCCCCCTTGGCGGTCGCCACCAATCAAAGGAGTGGATGATGAAAAATTACTGGACTATAATTGGACTCGCAACGGGTGTGGCCATTGCGCTGTTGTTGTTCAACTGGCCGGCGCACGCTGCGCAGCGAACGACATGCACCGCGTTCGGTGTGTGTGTGACCGAGGATGTAATGAGCGCCAATCCGCACATCATCCATGTGGACCCTGACTTGTCGGAAGCGGCGCGCGAACGCGAGCGGGCATGGCTGTTGTTCTGTGACCCAACATTCGACCGTGATCAACACGGCGTCGAGCATTATGTGTTCAAGCACGATGGGTGCGAATATGGACGGTCAAAATGATTGACATCCACACTGCGCCGCCAGGACTCATCGACGCACTACAAGAGCGTGGCCAAAAGCCTGAGACGCTGAGCGGTCGCGAAGCGTTCAACGAATTCTGCATGTGGCACGGCCTCATTGGGTGGGGTCCGACCCTCTATACCATAGCCAAATTCTGCATCGCCCAAGACAAGGGTGGTAAGTGATGGCTGAAATTAACTTCGCTGAGCGCGAGGCCCATATTCGTGACAATCCGACGCTTGACGAGTGCATATCAACCGGGCGGACCCATGCTGCATACCGATGGGCATCATCGCCTTGGGGGCACTGGACTGATGAACAGAAAGCCGCTTATCGGCAAGGATTTCTTGAAACCATCGCCCAAGACAAGGGTGGTAAGTGATGGCTGAACCAAACGCAACCGACATTCTGACGGCTGCACGGGCGTTGCTAGCCCCGGCCGGCGCGTGGTGCCAGCACGCGACTCACAAGGTGCTTGGCCCCGAGATTAGAGCCCGCGACATCGTGACCGCGCTGTGGGCCGGCGGACAGCAGTGCGGGCTATTGGTGTCGGGCTCGCCGGCCTCTAAGGCTGCCTATCAAGCGATGTGGGATGCGACAGGTGGCCGTGGCATCATTGCATTCAATGACGACCTTCAAACGACCCACGAGCGTGTGCTGCTGGCCTTTGACATGGCATTGCAGCAGGTGCGGCAAGTGGTGCCGGCGGTAGGGCTCGAACCCACGACCTAGCGATTACAGATCGCTTGCTCTACCAACTGAGCTACACCGGCAAATTTGGCTCCCCCGGATGGGATCGAACCACCGACCTACCCGTTAACAGCGGGGTGCTCTACCGGCTGAGCTACAAGGGAATATAAAAGAGTGGGGCGGCCAACTCGGTCCTTGGCCGCCCCGTCCGGCTACTGTGTATCGCAAGTGTTCCCGTTCCTACCGCGA
>OCZT010007685.1_pt1 | contig 10538 bp, 10 predicted proteins | sample 1539031 | NCBI WGS metagenome assembly OCZT01 (sample SAMEA3539308, study PRJEB22396) | soil metagenome | biome: tundra; feature: field; material: soil | place: USA | collected 2010-05 | depth 0.15 m
CTGACCAGTGCGGTGGGCGCGGCACCGCGCCGAGCGCATAGCGCAGGCCCGCGGACGCGACTGCTTGTTCGAGTTAGAACCGGCCGGCCATCGGACGTGACTGGCTCGACGCCCACGCACCGAGCTGGCTGAGTCGCTGGCGTGTCGCAAAATAAGCGTCGGCCTCGGTGTCGGTGACAGGTTCTACGCGACCCTCGATCCGGATCTGTCGTTCAAGTTTTGGCCAATGAAAGCAGAGGGCTGCGCGCGGATTCGTGTAGAGATCGGAGGATTTCGGACTCTGAAGATTGGTATAGAAAACAAAGCCGCGCTCGTCCGCGTGCTTGAGCAGAACCATGCGCACGCTTGGCCGGCCGGCGACGTCGGCCGTCGCGAGCGCCATCGCCGTCGGCTCGTGTGGCTCGTCCGCGCGCGCGGCAGCAAACCATTCATGAAAGCGGGCGATCGGATCTGGTTCGGCCATCGCGGACGACTCTACACGAATGCCGGGTGTTGCGCTAGGTATGACTTGGCGAAAGGCGCGCAAGGTTTGCGCGAGGGACGTTTGACTTGCGGCACGTGACCGCGAAGCGTTACTCACCGCAAAAATGCCACATTTCAACGACACCATCGCCGCACTCGCGACGCCCGCAGGCACGTCAGCGATTGCCGTGTTGCGCGTGAGTGGGTTGGAATCGGCCAAACTCGCACAGGATATTTTCGGCGAGACTCCCCCGCCCCGCGTTGCGCGGCGCGGTGACTATCATGAACGACGGGGCGCGTTGCTCGATGATGTGTTGTTCACGTTTTTTCTCGGGCCGAACTCCTACACAGGAGAAGACTCTCTGGAAATTTCCTGTCACGGGAACCCGTTTATCGCGCAAAAAATCCTTGAAGATCTCTTTGCCCGGAACTGCCGGCCCGCGGAGCCAGGCGAGTTTACACAACGGGCGTTTCTGAATGGGCGGATGGATCTCAGCCAAGCAGAAGCGGTCATGGATCTTATCAGCGCCCGCAGTGAGCGAGCCCTCGCAGCGGCGAACCAGCAACTGCGCGGCGCGCTCGGAAAACGGATGAACTCCTTGGTGGCGGGCTTGCTCGACGTGCTCGCACGCATCGAGGCACATATCGATTTTCCAGAGGAGGATTTGCCTCCGGAAGATCGGGGATGCTTGGAACGCGAGTTGGCACGCCTCATTAACGAAACCGACCGACTGCTCGCCACCAGTCACTACGGCGCGATCCTGCGTGGCGGGATCAAAACCGTAATCGTCGGTCCGCCAAACGTCGGCAAGAGCAGCCTATTGAACCGACTCGTTGGGCGTGAACGTGCGCTCGTGAGTGCGGAGCCCGGCACCACTCGCGACTTTATCGAAGAACAAATACTCATTGGGCCATATGGCCTGCGGATTATTGATACCGCGGGGCTAAATTCGTCCCCCACTCCGCTTGAGAAACTCGGCATGGCGAAGACCTTGGACTGCGTGGCTGAAGCCGATTTGCTCCTGCTGGTAATGGATGCATCACAACCTGTGGTTGAGATTCCGCCAGTTTTGGCCGAAATAAAGACACCGGAGAGTCGCGTTATAGTGCTCAATAAGAGTGATTTAATAATAGACTCAACGGTCGCCCCTTCAAAAACTAATTGCATTCCATTGGTTCGGGTTTCCGCACTTACGGGGTTCGGTATACAATCGTTGGCAGAAGCGATTGTTAGCCAAGTAGATATCTTTCAAGAAAGCTTCGATAAAGACTTTATTGCCATTAATTCCCGTCATGCCAACGCCCTTGAAAACGCCAAAGCTTGGTTAGCAGATGCACAAAAAAAATTAGCCGACGATATGCCATCCGAATTAATTGCGAGCGATCTTAGGGGCGTCTTAGCGGCTTATGGAGAGATATCTGGGAAAATCGACAACGAGAATGTTCTCGACAGAATTTTTGCATCCTTCTGCATCGGAAAATAAGATGCTGCGAACAGCATTAACTAGTTAATTAAGTGTCGCTAAATACCTTACAGTTTGATGTAATTGTGTGCGGTGCCGGACATGCAGGTGTTGAGGCCGCCCTTGCCGCTGCGCGGACGGGAGCGTCTACCCTTTTGCTCACCGGTAATATCGACACAATCGCACAGATGAGCTGTAATCCCGCGATCGGAGGCCAGGCTAAAGGCCAAATGGTTCGCGAGATCGATGCGTTAGGCGGCGAGATGGCAATTAATACAGATGTAACGGGCATCCAATTCCGTTTGCTGAATGAATCCAAAGGTCCTGCGGTTCAATCACCGAGGGCGCAATGCGATAAAAAAGCCTACCAATTTCGCCTTAAGCACACGCTTGAGCAAAGAGAAAACCTGCAAATTTTTCAGGCTACAGTCACTAGCCTCATCTATGATAAAGGATCCGTTGTCGGATGCCGAACTAATCTCGATATCGAGTTTCGCGGACGAACCTTTGTCGTAACTACTGGGACATTTTTACGCGGTCTTATGCACATAGGACAGAACAAAAACGAAGGAGGAAGGCTGGGCGACTTCAGTGCCAAAACCTTATCTCAAAGTCTGACAGAAGTTGGAATTGAACTCCAGCGATTAAAGACAGGAACGCCGCCGCGCTTGCTCGGGCGGAGCATCGACTTTACCAAGATGATCGAACAGAAGGGTGATGAAAAACCGACATTCTTCGCTTTCCACGATACTAGGCAAAATACGGAATTGTTCCATGTAGAACACCAGAACGAAGAGCGCTTGGGTTGGCGACCCGGTTGTGAACAAGTTTCATGCTGGATGACCTACACAACCGATCAGACGGCGGAAATCGTTCGCACAAACCTTAAATCATCGGCTCTATATGGCGGTTACATAGAAGGCGTAGGGCCAAGGTATTGCCCAAGCATAGAAGATAAATTTGTGCGCTTCGCCGACAAACCAAGGCACCTCCTTTTTCTTGAACCAGAGGGTAGGGCAACCAACGAATTTTATGTGAATGGCTTGTCAACAAGTCTTCCGTTTGATATCCAACAGCAAGTTGTTCAAAGCATCCCGGGTCTGGAAAAAGCGACTATCCTTAGACCGGCATATGCAGTGGAGTATGATTTTGCGCCGCCGACACAACTCTATCCATCTTTAGAGTCAAAAAAGATTGAGAACCTATTTTTCGCGGGACAAATAAACGGAACTTCGGGTTATGAAGAGGCTGCGGCCCAAGGGCTCGTGGCTGGTGTAAACGCGGCCAACAAGGTTCAGGGGAGGGGACCTTTGATTATTCAGCGACACGAGGGCTACATCGGCGTTCTAATCGACGATCTGGTTTTCAAAGGAACCAAAGAACCTTATCGGATGTTTACCAGCCGGGCCGAACACCGACTCCTGTTTAATCATGGGAGCGCCGAACTGAGATTGGTTGATCACGCAGTTGATCACAATCTTTTGCCCAAGAAGCGGATTGATAATATCAAACTCAAACGAGATCGGGTAACATATTGGACTAATTACTTGGAGCAAAATCGAAATGGCGGCAAGACTTGGGCGGAAATAATTCGGGGAGGAGACAAAGAAAAAGCCCGTCCTCACGAATTAGTAAGAGAGCCACAAGCTGTTCAGGACGAGGTCCTTTACCGCGTTCGCTATCACGGGTATCTTATCCGTGAAAAACGCGAGGTGGAGAAGCTGGCTAATACTGAAAAAATCAAACTTGATAAATGCTTTAACTATCATTCAATAAGGGGCTTGAGAAACGAGAGCGCCCAAAAACTTTCTTTGATCCAGCCCCAAACACTCGGTCAGGCAAGCCGGATTAGCGGTGTCAGCCCAGCCGATATTGGCATTCTCATGGTTTTTGTGGCATCCAGAAAAAATATGAATGTCCCCTAATTTTCATTGTTCGATCGTGGAAAATCCAGTTCGCACCAGCCAGTTCCTGGCAATGATGGAGCAACGGCGATTGGACTTGCGCCAATTGGTCGCCGCCATTTTTCCCCGGGCTTGTCGTTTCGTTTGTGAGTTCGGATGCGGACACGGGCACTTTCTCGCGGCCTACGCACAAAGGCATCCGACGAAGCTATGCATTGGCTTGGATATCGATCGCGAGCGGATCGCACGGGCGACTCGTAAGCGCGAAAGAGCCAACTCGAGCAACCTTCACTTCATTCAATCGGAAGCCAGCCTGTTTCTCGAAACCCTGCCAGACGACGCGAGGTTCGCCGACATTTTCATTCTGTTTCCAGATCCCTGGCCGAAAAAACGGCATCATAAGAACCGCCTGATCCAACCTGATTTTCTCAGCGCCATTCACCGAAGGGCAGGGGAGGAAACGCGCATTTATTTTCGCACTGACCATGAGCAATATTATGCAGATGCGCGCTCAGTCTTTGAACAGCATGCCGGCTGGCAGGTGGTGGACGAGCCGTGGCCTTTCGAACACGAAACGGTATTCCAAAATCGCGCGGCATCCTATCGGTCGCTCACCGCGCGCCCCAGGCTGACTCCAGAAATTTGCGCCCAGACGTCCGCTGAAAACCCTCTTGTGACAGTAGGCAGGTCAATCTCAACCAAGGATGCTCCATGAACTCCCCCGTCTGTGGTCTCCGCGTCGCTAGCATCATCGCCGGCTTCGGAAGTGTCGCGCACCTCGTGCGCTTTTTTCTCGGTTTCCAAGTAAACATCGGCGGTCAAACGGTGCCAGTGTGGTTTAGCGGTCCCGGCTTTGTCGTGCTGGGCCTGCTGAGTTTCTGGTTCTGGAAACTTTCGCTGGCCGCCAAACCTGCCACGCCCGCCGCGTAACACACCACCGCCGCACGCTCCGCTGACGCGCGCCGCGAATTTGCGCCACGTGGCGCAAATTCACGGCGGGGCGGATTGTGCGCGGGCGCGCACAATTGGCGCCGGCGGGAGATTCAGTCTGGCCGGACAGAATTCGGCGGATATCCGCCCAATTGTGCGAGCGCTCGCACAATTGGATTCACCACGATTCTGCCGACGTCGGCAGAATTGTGAGCGACCGCTCAAAATCGCCGGCGCGCCAACTGAAGGTGGAGTGGCTTGCCCCCAAGACGCTTTCTTCGAACCAAGCGCTTCGGGTCTTCTCGAACGAATTCTTCGCGAACGACGTGCTCCAAATCGAAAGATTTTGTCCGACCGCGAGCGAAACACGCCTTTGCGTTCACGACGACGGCAAAAAAAGAAGCCTTAATTTCCGGACGAGCAGCGAGAATTTTTTCCACTTCGATGAGATTTTTCTTCGATTCGCACACCAGCGATAGATCAATTCACGATCTACCGCACAAGCTAAATCACGGAAGCGGCCCAAAGCGTTCTTCAAAAGCGCCTCGGAGCATGTGTCGGCCACTCTGCGTCCAGTAGGTCACGTCCTGTTCAATAAAGAACCATTTTGCTAGCAGTAGAGCACGTTCCGCACGGACATTACCTCTGAAAAGAACGAGGCTCGAAACTACTGCTGCGCTATTTTCGCAATCCCAAATCCGTCGAAGCGCAGTGAGTAGTTCGGTCTTTTCCGCAAGCGATGTGATGAGGCTCTTAAATTTCGCAAAAAGCCCTTCGTGATTTGGCGGTCGGTCGTTGCCATTCTTGAAGTGAAACAACGCGTGTTTCCGACAAAGGATTTTGAAGTCAGCGCCTTTATTGAGTCTTGTAGGCCGCGCTAGATATATTTCTGAACCATCAGACAGCGTCTCTACGAGATAGTGGTAGCTATTCGTTACCGACGGCGTTCCCGGAGCTTCTTTGATCCAATAGTCAAAGACTTCTGTTCTGATTGCGGCGCGGTTTGTTGAAGCCAACGTGAACGCAAGACTAAGGAGAGGCATGGTCGTTTAAAGCAAGCTCAGCTCAGGTTGCTGTTTCGCTGCCTCAAGGCGTTGACCCGACAGAGCGATATAGCGTTCGTCCATTTCTGTGCCCAAAAATTTACGCTTTAGTTTTGCGCAAGCGACGGCGGTTGTGCCGCCACCCATGAAGGGATCCATCACGAAGTCGCCGGGATTCGACGCGGCGAGCAGGATTCGTTCGAGGAGCACGAGCGGTTTTTGCGTCGGGTGTTTTCCCAGAGTTTTTTCGTCGGGCTTGGGCGCGGTGAATGTCCACACGTCCTTCATCTGCTTGCCGCCATTGATCCGCACCATGTCTTTGTAATGGAAGACATGTTTGCTTTTGGTCGTCTTCGCGGCCCAGAGCACGGTCTCGGTCGAGTGCGTGAAGTAGCGGCAGGCTAGATTCGGCGGCGGATTCGGCTTCTGCCACGTGATTTGGTTGAGCAGCTTCAGCCCGAGCTGCTGCATCGCATAGCCGACGGAGAAGATGATGTGGTGCGTGCCGCTCACGAACAGCGAGCCGTGCGGCTTGAGCAGGCGCTGGCAGCGCGCAAGCCACGCGGTGTTGAACTCGTGGTTGAGCTCCAGGCCGCGGGATTTGTCCCAGCCGCCCTTGTCCACCTTCACCATCTTGCCGGCGTGGCAGGTAACGCCGCCGTTGGAGAGGAAGTAAGGCGGATCGGCGAAGATGAGGTCGAAGAGGCCGGCGGGGTGGCGCGCGGCGAGCGTGTCCATCACCTCGAGGCAGTCACCGTGGTAGAGGTAGAGGCCGCGGGCGTCATCACTCCACGCGAGGCGGCTTGGTTGCACGACCTCTGGGCCTTCTGCAACCAAGCCATCACGCGGATCAAAAGATTTAGGCATACTTTCCTCGCGCGTCGGGTGGGGAGGTTTTTTGGCCACGCGACGATCCGAGCTGCATCACAGAACCGAGCAAGCTTGTTCTTTGTCTCGCAGCCGAACTTTGCTTTTACGCCCGCTGCCCGCATTGTGGGGCTTCGCCCATGAACGCCCCGCCTGAGTCTGCCGCCGGCCCCGTCCTGTTTTTTGATGGCGGGTGCGGGTTGTGCCACCGCGTCGTGCGGCTGCTGCTCCGGCTCGATGGCGATGCGCGGCTGCGGTTCGCTCCGCTCCAGTCCCAGTCGGCACAGGTCTTTCTCCGCGCGCATGGATTGCGGGCGGACAACTTCGACACACTCGTATTCGTGCCCGAATGGACGCGACGCGACGCTCCGGAATTTCTGCTGCGCACAACCGGCATCATCGCGGCGCTGCGACGTTGCGGAAGCGTGGGACGGCTGCTCGCGGGCCTGATCGCGTTTTTTCCCGCCGCTGTTCGCGATGCGGTTTACCGGTTCGTAGCACGCATGCGTTACCGCATCTTCGGGTCGTGGCTGGAATGCCCTTTACCGCAGACGGAGTGGGCGACGCGGTTTCTTACCTAGGCTGCGCCGGCGGCTGCCGGATCAGCACTGACATCAACACTGCGGTCGTCAGCACGCCGCCGATCACGCCGAGCGACGTGGCTGTCGTGATCGCGAACCACGGCTCGATGAGCATTTTTACGCCGATGAACACGAGAATCACCGCGAGCCCGATCTTCAGGAAACGGAAGAGCTGCATGATCCCGCTCAACGCAAAGTAGAGCGAGCGCAGGCCGAGGATGGCGAAGATGTTCGACGTGAGCGCGACGAAGCCGTCTTTCGTGATGGCGAGCACCGCCGGCAGCGAATCGAGCGCAAAAATCACGTCGGTCGTTTCCACAACGATCAGCACGATGAACAGCAGAGTCGCGACGCGGCGGCCGTTTTCCTCCACGAAAAAGTTTTTCCCATGGAATGCGTCGCTGACCGGGAAATGGCGGCGGAAGAAGCGCACGGCGACGTTTTTTGAGGGATCGACCTCGTCCTCCGCTTTCGCCGGCCACGCCAGCTTCACCCCCGTATAAACGAGAAACACGCCGAAGAGGTAGAGCACCCAGTGAAAGCGTGCGATCACCCCGACGCCGATGAGGATGAAAGCCCCGCGCATGAGCACCGCGCCGATGATGCCCCAAAACAGCACGCGGTGCTGGTAGCGCGGCTCGACCTGGAAGAACGCAAAGATGAGGATGAAGACAAAGACGTTGTCGACGCTCAGGCACAACTCGACGAGATACGCCGCGAGAAATTGCTCCCCGGCCTCGGCGCCGCGCCACCACCACACGAGCCCGGCAAACGCGATCGCCAGCGCACCCCACACGGCACACCAGGCGATCGCCTCGCGCATGGTGACCGCGTGCGCGTCGCGCTGAAACACGCCGAGGTCGATCGCGAGCATCGCGGTGATGAACAAGAAAAAGGCCGGCCACGCCCACAGCGGTATGGCTTCGATCACGGCACAGGGCGGAAACATGGCACCCAGTCTGGCCGCAGCCGGGCGCGGCGGGCAAGTGGGGAAGCATTGGAAAACGCCACGCTGGTTTCCCCGCGCCTCGCCGCCTGCCGCACCGGCTCCTTGACTTTACGCAGCGCGGGCATTCAAACGCGCCTCCCATGTTACGTCGCATTTTCTCCCTGCTCGCCGCCCTATGGCCGACGGTTGCCATGCGCGCGGCCGATCCGGCCGACGTCGCCGCGCCGGCCGCCAAGGGGGAGGCGACCGATCTGCTCGAGCGCTTTGTCATCTGGCTGCACCATTTTTTTCCCAGCATCGACGACCAGTTGTTTCACTGGATCGCCTGCGGGATCGTCTTGCTTGCGGCGATTTTGCTCCGGCACGTCATCACCAACGTCATCTTCTTCTACCTGAAGAAACTCGCCGCGAAAACGGAGACGACCCTCGACGACAAACTCTTCCCCGCGCTCGAGGATCCGGTCGCGATGCTCGTGATGGTCGCGGGCATTTTCGCAGCGCTTACGGTGCTGCAGTTGTCGGAGCGCGTCGACAACCTCATCGGCAACGGCACGACCATCGCGGTGCTCGGCGTGTTTCTGTGGGGTTTTATTCGCGCGGGCGGCGCCGTCCTCGATCATCTCGAGGAGATCGCGCACGAGAAACAGATGACGGTTGCGACGTTCATGCCGTTGATCAAAAAGACGCTTTATGTCGTCGTGGTGATCATCGGTGGCATTGTCATCGCCGACAGTCTTGGCGCGAAGGTCGGCGCACTGCTGACGAGCCTCGGCATCGGCGGCCTGGCGTTCGCTCTCGCCGCGCAGGACACGATCGCCAATCTGTTCGGGTCGCTCGTCGTCGTGATGGACCAGCCGTTCCGGGTAGGGGACACCGTGAAAGTCGGCGCCAACACCGGCACCGTCGAGGACATCGGCCTGCGTTCGACCAAAATCCGCCTGGTCGACCATTCGCTCGCGGTGATTCCCAACAAATCCGTCGCCACAGAGGCCATCGTGAACCTCTCCCGCTTTACCCAGCGCCGCATCGAGCAAGTCATCGGGCTGACCTACGACACGCGGCCGGAGCAAATGGAGGCGGTGGTGGAAGAAATCCGGCAGCTCGTCCTGCGCGAAGCGGATATCAATCCCGCCTCAGTGATGGTCTATTTTCGCGACTACAGTGAATCTTCACTCGATATTTGGCTGGCCTACGTTGTGAAGAGTTCCGACTTCGAGCAATCCTTGCGCGTGAAGCAGCGGCTGAACCTCGCGATCATGCGCGCGGTTGAGGGCCGCGGACTGGCATTCGCGTTTCCGACGCAAACGATGCACTTGCCCGAGACGATCGTGGGCAAACTCGCGGCGATGCCGAAAGCCTAGGCTGTAATGGTCGCCGGCGAGAGACGGAGGCGTCACCCGTTTGAGCCAGTCGCGTGTGCGAAGGCGGCGCGCGCGGCAAGATAGCTCCATCGCGATTCCGCGAGCGAACTCTCGGCCCGCGCCAGCGTGGTCTGCGTGTCGAGCAAATCGGATATCAGCGCCGCCCCGGCTTCGTAGCGCTCGCGCACGACGCGGAGGCTTTCCTCGCTGGCGCGCACACTGGTTTCGTTTGCCGCGATGGCAGACCAGGCCCGCTCTAGTTCGGCGGCGGCGGACCAGACTTCGTTGCGAATTTGGAGGCGCCGGCTTTCGAACACCGCTTCCTCGCGGGCGAGGTCGGCTTTCGAGCGCGCCACGTGGTGCGCACGGCTGCCGGCGTCGAAAATTGGGAAATCAACCGACAGGCCCGCCTGCCATTCGCGCGTGTCGGGGACGAAAGTCGTATCGCGCCAGCCGAATGCCACATCGGCGCGCAACTTGGGCGCGCGGGCGGCTTGGGCGGCGGCGACCGCGGCGCGCGCGGCATCGGTGCGTTGTTCTCCCGAGGTGATTTCGGGGCGCTGCGCCAGCGCGTGCGTGACGGCGGCGTCCAGTTCTGGGCGGGCAGGCGGCGGTGAAGCTGACACGGTCGCGGCAATGGCCAGTGGCGTCTCGGCCGCGCGGCCCATGGCCGTATTGAGGAAGCCGGTGGCGACGCGCACACGGCTGGTGGCGTTGATCAAGTCCAGCTGCGCGGCGGCGACCTCGGCGTCCATACGCAGAACGTCGGCCTGCGGCACCGCGCCGGCGTTGCGGCGGGCGTTGGCGAGTCGCAGGTGCGCCTCGGAGCGGGCGAGACTTTTTTCGGCAACCGCCTGGAGATCCTGCGCAGCGGCGAGCGTGTAGAAGGCAGATTGCACGGCGAGCCGCACGTCGGCCTGCGTGGCGGAGGCGTCGGCTTGGGCGCCGGCGCGGCGGGCCTGCGCGGCGTCGAGGCCG
>OCZT010007686.1_pt1 | contig 10538 bp, 7 predicted proteins | sample 1539031 | NCBI WGS metagenome assembly OCZT01 (sample SAMEA3539308, study PRJEB22396) | soil metagenome | biome: tundra; feature: field; material: soil | place: USA | collected 2010-05 | depth 0.15 m
GACGTCGATGAAGGCTATTCGCGCGGCCCGGTCGCTTCCGTCGTGCGGTTCGTATCGGACCTGATCTACCCGGTGCTCACGGCGTCGATGCGAATGGTGCGGCCCTTCAAGTAACCCGGCCCCCCTGAGCGAGAGGCCCGAGGGCGCTCACGGCTGCACGCCCGGCGGCGTCGGCGGCGGCCCGCTGTGGCAGCTTGTGGGCGCGGATCCGAGACAGGGCCGTACCGTCACCGCTCGGAACTACTACGACCAACGAGCGCCGGGCCGGCGCCCTTGAACGAGGTGTCCCGAGTGATCCTCAACAGCGTGGAAGTGATGTTCGGCGGGCAGGCCGGAGACGGGAGCTTGACGACCGGCGATTTGATCGCCGGCGTCTTCAAGCGCATGGGACTGGAAGTCTACACCTACAAAGACTTCCCGTCCCGAATCCGCGGCGGCCACACCAACTACGTCATCCGCGCGGGCGAACATCACGATTACGGGATGGCGGATGCGGTCGACGGGCTCGTCGCCTTCGACCTGGAAGCCGTCGAGGCGCACATCGAGGAGATGCGGCCCGGCGGTTTCGTCATTTTCGACAACACCTCGGAGACGATCCCCGACGACGTGCGGCGCAGCGACGTGACGTGGTATGAGGTCCCGCTCGGAAAGATCGCCAAGGTGGATCTCGGGCTCGAGCTCGTGCGCAACACGATCTCGCTCGGCGTGCTCGGCGCCCTGATCGGGATGGATCCCGAGATCATCCGGCACGACGTGCGCGGCGTCTACCAGCGCAAGGGCGAGAAGGTCGTCGACCTCAACATGCGCGCGATCGAAGCCGGCGAGAACTACGTGCTCGAGCACTTCGGCGACCGCCCGAGCGGATACGGCCTCGTCGCGGGCGCCGACGGCGACCGGCTCATCATGATGGGCAACGACGCGATCTCGTACGGCGCGCTCGTCGCCGGCTGCCGCTTCATGGCCGGCTACCCGATCACGCCCGCGACCGACATCCTCGAGTGGATGTCGAAGCAGCTGCCGAAGTTCGGCGGCGTCGTCGTGCAGGCCGAGGACGAGTTGGCCGCGATCACGATGACGCTCGGCGCGGCGTTCGCCGGCGTACGCGCGATGACCGCAACCTCAGGGCCCGGACAGGCGCTGATGACCGAGGCGATCGGCCTGGCCGGCGTGCTCGAGATCCCGGTCGTCGTGGTGGAATGCGCGCGAACCGGACCCTCGACCGGGATGCCGACGAAGACCGAGCAGAGCAATCTGAATCACCTGATCTATTCCGGTCACGGCGAGATCCCGCGCGTCATCCTCGCTCCCGGTACCGTCCGCGAGTCGTTCGAGCTGACGGTGGCCGCGTTCAATCTCGCGGAGCGGTATCAACTGCCGGTCTTCGTCCTGACCGAGCAGGCGCTATGCCAGAGCAAGGCGACGCTCGCGCCGCTCGACATCGACAAGGTGAAGATCGATCGCGGCAAGCTGATCGACGACGGCGAGGTCGTCTTCGGCGAGTACAAGCGCTTCGCGTTCACCGAGGACGGCGTCTCACCGCGCGTGATCCCCGGCGTCCCGGGCGGAATGCACCTGGCACCGGGCTCCGAGCACAACGACGCCGGCGTCATCACCGAGAACCCGCGCAACCGCGCCCGCATGATGGAAAAGCGGATGGGCAAGCTCGAGTCGATGCGCCCCGAGCTGCCGCGAGCGGTGCTGCACGGGATCGCCGACGCCGATATCGGTATCATCGGCTTCGGCGCGAACCGCGGGCCGATCGCCGAGGCGGTGCAGCGCCTCGCGGCGGGCGGCGTGCTGACGCGTTTCCTGCAGCTGCGCACGCTCTGGCCGTTCCCGGACGACGATATCAAAGAGTTCGTCCGCGGTGCACAGCACGTCTTCGTGGTCGAGAACAACTACACGGGCCAGGTGATGCAGTTGATTCGCGCGGTCGTCGGACCGCTCGACGCGCTCCACGGCCTGCGGAAGTACGACGGGCGGCCTTTCCGGCCGATCGAGATCATCGAACCGATCCGGCAGATGGCCGAGGTCGCTCAGGATGACACGGCGGAGGTGATCTGACATGTCGGTGACGATGAGCCCCAAAGACTTCGCCACCGCGACGCCGTCGTGGTGGTGCCCCGGCTGCGGGGACTTCGGCGTCCTCTCCGCGCTCAAACAGGCGCTGGCGGAACTCGGCAAGCAGCCGAAGGACGTCGCGTTCATCTCGGGGATCGGCTGCTCGGGAAAGATCTCCGGCTACATCCACAGCTACGCGTTTCACGGCGTGCACGGGCGCTCGCTCCCGGTCGCGACGGCGGTGAAGCTCGCCAACCGGGATCTCACCGTGATCGCTGCCGGCGGCGATGGCGATGGCTACGCGATCGGCGCGGGTCACTTCGTGCACGCGGTGCGCCGCAACCCCGACGTCACCTATATCGTGATGGACAACCAAACGTACGGGCTGACGAAGGGCCAGTCGTCGCCGACCAGCGCGACCGGCTACGTCGCCTCGGTGAGCCCGGACGGGAATCCCGACACGCCCCTGAACGGTCTCGCGCTCGCGCTCGCGGCGGGCGCGACGTTCCTCGCACGCGGGTTCTCGGCGCAGCCGAAGCAGATGGTCGCGATGATCAAGGCGGCGATCGAACACCGCGGGTTCTCGATCGTCGAGGTGATGTCTCCGTGCGTCACCTACAACAAGATCAACACGTACGCGTGGTTCAAGGAGAACACCGAGGACCTCACCGTGCGCGACGGCTATGCGCCGAACGACCGGCTCGCGGCGTTCGAGGCCCTCACGCGCGAAGGCGACATCCCGCTGGGGATCATCTACAAAGAAGAGCGGCCCACGTTCGAAGACCGGACCGGTCTACCTGAAGCGCCGATCGCGCGGCTCGACCTGCATCCCCCCCGCGAGGAGTTCGCGTCGATTCAAGCAGCATACCGCTGATCCGTTACCGACTGTCGCGATGCTACCGTCGCGGGAGATGAATCGTTGGCCGTGCATCGTCGGTTGCATGACGTCTTCGGTCAAATCCAAGCAGCCGCAAGAAAGGCTCGCTGCCGTGAAGTTCTCTATCGCCATTTTGGTTGTCGCGTTTGGTGCGCTGTCCCGTACGGTCATGGCTGACGCTTCGACGCAACCAGCCCTTATAGAGCCCTCGCGAAACGCTCCGCCCGCCCCGCGCGGATACCGCTGGTATATTGTTCGCGATTGGCAGCATGTCTACACCGGGAAAGCCTCGGGCGTAGCGCGCGGCGCAAGCGTAGGCGAAATGTTTGACACAGACGAGCTGGTCTTCCAGCAAGAAGTCGGCGACACACTGCGGCAGCGAAATCCTCGGACTCCCGGAGAGGTTTCGCACATCCTCTTGCCTGCGTCGTTTGAATTGCCGTCCGACGTGCAGGCCCTGAGAGCGACGCCGGTCCCGGCGGCTCTTTCAGCCAATGCGGCAACGGCATTTCCGCCGATCACGCTTCAGAAAGAAGATGTACCAGGCGGCGCTCCACCAGGCTTTACGGCGTATACCTTCGTGCTTCCCGGCCTCGTCTACACCGGAACGGCGGACGGTGTCCGTGGCGATGGTACTGCGTTCCACCTCCATGGCTCGGGCTTGCGGAGTCGGCGCGCGAAGCGACCCGGGGAAGCGTCGCATATCCTCTTGCCGAACGGAGTCTCGATACCCGAGGCGCTCAAACGGCGCTCGCAATAAGAGCTCGGATCCGCCGAACCGGAGTCCGCTTGGTCAGCGTCTCTAGCAGGACGGCGAGATCGCGCCGCTCACGAGCGCGGCGTGTTCGGTCATCAGCGCGTCGCGCCGGCGACGCCACGACACGGCGCAATGCTCGGCGATCGCATCATCGCTCGCGCGGCGATCCGCGTCGGCGATCATCGCATCGATGGCATCGACGAGGCGGACGATCGAGGTCGCCTCGAGGAGTGCGCGGGCTTCCAGTGTCCGCACGAAAGTCATGGTCTCCATACCGCTACCCCTTCTCAACTGGCATCCTGCCGAGGTATTCATCTTTTTCATCGGCACGCCGAGGAAAGGGATGAAGGGGCGTCCGGGCCCCAACTATGGGGACCTTCGCCCCATACCCCCCTATTATCGGGCGGCCGTTGCTACGCGAAGCGTCGTCGGCTCGCCCGGACGCAACAATGTGACGGTCGTCCGCGGAGCGATGCGCGAGACCGCCGCACGGAACAGGTCTCCGCATTGCGGTCCGACGACCAGCGGGTTGTGCGCGTAGTGGACCGGCACAGCGTGACCCGCGCCGAGCAGCTGCACGGCGGAGGCTGCATCATCCGGCCCCATCGTGAACGCGCCGTTTCCGGTGCAGATGACGGCCAGGTCCGGCGCGTAGCGCGAGCCGATCAGCCCCATGTCGCCGTACAAGTCGGTGTCGCCAGATGCGTAGACACGCACCCCGCCGATGTCGATGATGAAACCCGCCGCGGGGAAGCCGGAGGCGGTCGAATGCACCGCCGGGACGAGCCGGAACCGGAGGTCCTTGTACGTGGCGCTGCCGCCCATGTTGATCCCGGCGCCGTTGTTCAGCACCAGCACCGTGTTGTCGAGGTTGGCGGCTTTGAAGCGGGGGAGCAGCCCGACGCGCATGAGGTCGCTCTGTCCGACGGTCTTCACGTCGACGCCGGCGTCGACCAGCGCGCGCAGCAGATCGAAATAGTCGCCCATGTGGTCGCCGTGATCGTGCGTCAGCGCGACGACGAAGGCGCTCGGTCCCCGGCTCTTGACGTGCGCCGCGTACGCCGCCGCGCTCGCGAACTCGGCCGGCTTGTCGATCTTGAACGCGGTGAACCCGGTGTTGCTCCAGATCCACGCGTCGACCAGCACGATGTTCTTGTCGTCCGGCGTCGCCAGCTCGTACACCCCGCCGCCGTACCACCGGATCTTGAGCTGCGCCGTCCCGCCGCCCGTCGCGGCGAACGTGCTGGGAGCCGCGGCTCCGGCGGCGCCGGCCGCGGCGCTGACCTGGAAGAACTCGCCGCGCGAGAGAGGATCGCTCATGATGACTCCTCGATAGGCGTTTGCGTAGAGGATCGATACGCGGCCCGTGCGGCAAGCCCTCGCGCCGGGCGCACCGGGAGCGCTATCACGACGGCGGCGGCGAGGAGCGCCGCGATGCAGCACTCGAACGCGGCGCCGAACCCCAGCGCGTCGATCAGCCTGCCGACGGCGATCGGCCCGAGCGCGGAGGCGATCCCGACCGGGACACCCTGAGCCGCCAAGATCGAGCCGTACGACCGGCGCCCGAAGCGCTGCGCCATGATCGCCCCGCGCAGCGGAAACGTCGCGCCGTACGCGGCGCCGTACGTGCAGACGTACGCGACGACGACCCAGGGCGAGGGACGGATCGCGAGCACCGCGATCCCGAGCGCCTCGATACCGAACGCCGCGGCGAACAGGATCGCCAGCGAGATGCGTTCTCCGGCCCACGCCACGAAAAAGCGGCCTGGCAGGTAGGCGATCCCGAACAGCCCCAGGAGCGTCGCCGCGTAGGCGGGCGCGTACCCGCGGGCGATCAGATACGCGACGTGGATCAGCAGGATCGCCGTGCTGGCAAAATACGCCAGCGCGAGGGCGATCGTCGGCAGCCAGAACGCCGCACTCCGGATCGCCGCCGCGAACGCGACACCGCTCTCGGGCGTCGACGTGCCCGCGGTCGCGGCGCCGTCGGGATAGAGACCGATGTCTTCGGGATGGCGTCGCACGATCAGCGCGTGCAGAGGGAACGCGACCAGCAGCTGCACCGCGCCCAAGATCGCGACGGCGTCGCGCCATCCGAATCGTGCGATCAGCAGGCCGGCGATCGGATAGGTCAGCGTCGAGGAGAACGCGCCCATGAACGTGAGCACCGAAAGCGCGCGCATCCGCCGGCGGTCGAACCAGTTCGCGACGACCGTCATCGTGATCGGATAGAGCGTCAGCGCGGAGCCGAGCCCGATCCCGGCGGTCCACAGCACGTCGAAGACCGCGAGCGAGTGCACGCGCGAGAGGAGCAGCAGCGCGACGCCGGTCAGGAGGGAGCCGAGCGAGAGCAACAGCCGCGCGCCCAACCGGTCGAGCACGCGCCCGAGGGCGAGTCCGCCCAAACCCGAGACCAGCACGACGCCCGAGTACGCCAGCCCGATCGACGCCGTGTCCCAACCGAGCTCGCGCGAGACCGGATCGACGAGCAGACCGAACAGATACTGATTTGTCCCGTACGAGATGATCGTCGTCACGCCGAGGGCGACGACGATCGTCCAGCCGTAGAAGAACCGCTGGGTCAAGCGGTCGTTATACGACGTCGGCGTCGTAAATAATGCGGATCGTGCCGACGCGCCGAGCGCGCGCGAAGAGCCCGACGGAGAGGTCGTTGTAGACGACCCCGGTGTCGCGGGCGTAGGTGTAGATCGCCCACGGGCGCTCGGCGCCGGCGTCGAGCGTGCAGCCCGCGTCGCCGAAGCGCGTGTACGGCGTGCGCATCGGCAGCCGGTCCGCGGCGTCGCCGAGCCCGACGCGCGAGCAGCGCAGGCTGAGGCCGTCTTCGAAGAAGCGCTTGATCCGGTTGTTTTCCAAGTCGGTCGCCGAGTTGCCGGTCCAGTCCTGACGGCACTCGCGGTAGTGGGCGAAGCAGAAGCCGTTGAGATCGACTGCGAACATCGCCTTGATCGCGGTGTGCTTCGGGACGTTCTCGTCGATCAGCCGGTTGCAGCCGTCCTCGACCGCGCGGTCGTAGCGCGTCTCGTACTTCGGCGGATCGAAGCCCCGCGCCGGAACGCGCGAAACGTCGAAAAGGCGGCCGAGGCGCGCGATCGCCGCGCCTGCAATCTCGACGTAGTCGGTGTCGAAGCAGTCGGTGTTCCGCAGTCCGCCGCGCTCGATCGCCGCGTCGAAAACGCGGTCCATCTCGCCGGCGACGGCGAAGCCGATCTCGCGCATCCGCTCGGCGACGGTTCCGAGCGGCCGCCGCGCAGCGAGCGCGTGCGCGCGCATCCCGAGCATCGCGAGGTCGAGCCGGCGGTCGTCGGTCGCCGCTCCGGCGTCGCTTTCGACGCGCTTCTCTGCGATCTCGGTCGCACGCCGCACGTCGGCGAGTGCGGCGAGCTGCTGCTCGACGATCCCGGCGACCTCGGTCGCGCGGTCGAGCGTTCCGTCGAGCTTGGTGCGCAGCTCCCCGATCGCGCTCTGCATCCGCGTCGTCTCATCGTGCACGCCGGCAGTCTGGGCGACCGCGTGCGCGGTCGTCTCGGTCATCGAAGCGCTGGCGTCGGAGACGCCGGCGATGACGCCGGCGATCTGCTGGGTCGCGTGCGAGGTCGTCTCCGCCAGCGCGCGAATCTCGTCGGCGATAACGCCGAAGCCGCTGCCGGCGGCACCGGCGTGCGCGGCTTCGATCGCGGCGTTCAGCGAGAGCAGCGTCGTCTCGCTGGAGATCGTGTCGATCAAATCGAGAATCGCCGCCGCGCGTCCGCTCGCGGTCGTGGTGGCGGCGACGAACGACTCGGCATGGCGAACGTCGTCGCGCACGCGCACGACGCGGTCCAGCGCGCGCTGCAGATCGTCGACGGCGGCGGCGAAGCCGGCCCGCATCTCGTCGAGCGAGACGCGCATCCGTTGCGAAGCCTGCGCGGCGACGGCGGCGCCGGCGGCGGTCTCGTCGATCGCGTGCGTGGTGCTACCGAGCTCGGCGTGGAGCGATGCGAGCGCGTCCGCGATCGCGCGCCACTCGTAGCTGTTGCGGGCGATCGAGACCGCGATCGCGGTGATCAGCGTCAGGATCTCACGCTGGTCGAAGTCGAGCCGCTCGCGCAGCGCTTCCGCGGCCGCCGCAATCTCCGGCGGGAGCGCGCTCAGGTCGATCGATCGGGGGATCCGCGCCGTGCGCCGGTCGCCGAGGCCGTAGTGCGCGATCGTGCTCTGCAGCCGCTCGAGGGCGTCGGCGATCGCGAGCTTCCCGGCGCGCTGCGCGGCGCTGGCGACGTCCTGCGCGTGGCGCGACATCTGTTCGACACCGTCCGCGATCGCCGACACGCTGGCGCTCTGCTGGCCGGTGATCGCAGCGAGGTCGGCGATCGCGCCGTCGAGCTGCTGGACCTGCTGGCGCGTCGCAGCGGACCGATCGCGCGCTGCATTCAGATCGGCGGCGAGCCCGCGAACGAGCCCGGCCGACTCGCCGATCGCCGTTTCGACCTGGCGGCTCGCTTCGTGCAGTTGCCGCTCGATCTCGCCGACGTTCGCGGCCGACTCGGCGGTGGATCCGGCGAGCTGCTTCACTTCGTTGGCGACGATCACGAAGCCACGGCCGCTCTCGCCCAGGTGGGCCGCTTCGATCGCGGCGTTGATGGCAAGCAGGCGCGCCTGACGTGCGATGCGCCGCAGCTGTTCGAGGAACGCGCGAATCTCGGTCGAGCCGGATTCCATCGCGGCGGCGAACTCGGCGGCCGCTTCGACGGTCGAGACGAGGTTCTTCAGCGCCGCCAGCACCGACTCGGTCCCGCTGTCGTACTGGGTGGTCGACTCCGCGAGCGCCCCGGTCAGCGTGCGCAGATCGTCGGTCATGCGGGCCACGTGGGCGGCGCCTTGGTCGATCTCGGTGATCGCCGCCGCGGTGCGTTCGACGACCGAGCTCTGCTCGGCGGTATTCGCGGCGATCCGGTCGAGCTGGCCGGCGTTGAGCACCGCCACCTCGGCGGCCGCTTCGACGATCTGCCGGAGATCGAGCATCTCGGCCCGCAGGCCGTCGACGTAGTCCCGGAGCGTTCGAGCCTCGGCAAACGCGGCATCGTCGACCCCGTCTAACGGCGCCGCGAGGTTCCGGCTGCGCTCGAGTTCCCGCAGCCACTCCACGCAGTGCTCGACGTCTTTGTCGAGCGAGCGGGCCTGCGTTTCCCCAACCATTATTCTCCGTATCGGCGGAATCGCCGGAAAAAACTCCGTGCCGCGGGCAAGCTGGCGAGGGAGCGCTCGTTCGAGGGATCCTCAGCCCCGACCGAAACTGGCCGGCACGCTAAGCGCTCGGGGGAAACGCGATACGAAACTTCCCGCCTCGCCCCCCGTAGGTGCGGCGTGACGCTCAAGACCGTTTTGGTTCGACTTGGCCTGATGCTGCTGGGGATAATCGTCCTCGTCGCGATCCTCGGTGCCGTGCAGTCGTTCATGCTCTTCGTGCTGCACGCGTCCGACGCGGTCGCGGGGGTGGTGATCATCGCCGTCTCACTCGGGGTCTACGTCGGATGGGTTCGCCTCGTAGAGCGGCGCGAGCCCGCTGAGCTGGCTCCGCGTCCCGCCGCGCGGGAGGTAATGCTCGGTCTTGCCATAGGGATCGCACTGTTCACCGCGACGATAGGCTCGCTCGCCGCCCTGGGGGTGTACGCGTTCCACGGGTTCGGCAGCTGGGCCGGGGTCGGCCCGGCGTTCATGATCGTCGCCGGCGCCGCGGTGCTCGAGGAGCTGCTGTTTCGCGGCTGGCTGTTCCGGACGGTGCGGGATCTGTGGGGCACGTGGATAGCGGTCGGCGTTTCGGCCCTGGTGTTCGGCTTGCTTCACGCGTTCAATCCGGGTGCGACGCTGGTCAGCACGATCGCGATTGCACTCGAGGCGGGAGTTCTCCTAAGCGTCGCCTATGCGGCGACGAACCGCCTGTGGCTGCCGATCGGCTTGCACGCGGGCTGGAATTTCGCGGAGGGAACGATCTTCGGCACGACGGTGTCGGGCCACGTATCACGCGCGGCGCTGCTGCGCGGCGAGTTCCATGGTGCGCCTTGGCTCACCGGCGGTGCTTTCGGGCCCGAAGCGTCGGTCGCCGCCGTTGCGGTGTGTCTGCTCGCCGCCGCCGTGTTCGCAACGCGCGTGGTTCGGACGAGCCGATTCGGCCTGCAGTAACCTCGATCAACCGCTGCAACGAGGAGAGCCGCCGGATTTGATGACACCGTCAAGCGCCCAGACAGTGCGAACGCGGCCTGCGTGCCGCGGCGCACCGTGAACTACCGCACGTAGGAGCCGCCGTTGACGTCGATCGTCGACCCGTTGAGGTGGCGGGCGAGGGGCGTGCACAGAAACGCGATCACGTGCGCCACCTCGTCGGCGCTCGCGACGCGACCCAGCGGGATCTCGGCTGCGATCTCCGCGCCGCGCGCGTCGAGGTCGGCGGCTGCCATCTCGGTCGCGACGAATCCCGGCGCGACGGCGAACGCGACGATCCCGTCGCGCGCGCAGCTGCGCGCGATCGACTTGGTGAGATTCACCAACGCCGCCTTCGAGGCGCCGTAGTCGGCGAAGCTGAGCTCGCCGCGGTGGGCGGCGCGCGAGGCGACGTTGACGATCGCGCCCTCGCCGCGCGCACGCATCGCGCGCATCGCGAGCCACGCGAGGTCGGCGGCGCCGAAGAGGTTCACCTCGAAGGTGCGGCGCCAGCCGGCGCGCCACGCCGCGTAGTCGTCGCCGTCGAACGGGTTCTCGGCGAAGATCGCAGCGTTGTTGACGAGCACGTCGAGCGCGCCGAAGTGCGCGATGCACGCGTCGACCGCAGCCGGGAGCGCCTCGCCG
>OCZT010007687.1_pt1 | contig 10538 bp, 10 predicted proteins | sample 1539031 | NCBI WGS metagenome assembly OCZT01 (sample SAMEA3539308, study PRJEB22396) | soil metagenome | biome: tundra; feature: field; material: soil | place: USA | collected 2010-05 | depth 0.15 m
GAGTGCGGCGACTCGCCCGGTATTGCACGCGCAATCCCGTCGCGTCCGATTCGACCTAGCCGAAGTCCGGATTGGTCGTCGCGTCGAGTGTGAGGTTTGACCCGAGGCCGAGCTTGAGGTCACCGCCTGCGCGCGCACCTGTCCGTGCGTTGAACGGATTGGCCGGGTTCTCGTTCGCGCGGAAGGTGAGATCCGTCGCGACGTACGGCAGCAGCTCCAGCCGCCGAGAGGGTGGAATGCCGGCGATTCCCTCGAGGCGCCCGAAGTAGGATGCAAAGCCCGACGCTGAGACGGGGATGAGCACCCACTGCGCTCGCTCGCTCTTGTCGGCGATGTTGCGCGTGTGCTGGAGCCCCCACGTCTGCTCGGGCACCGCGTTGAACCTGAGCTGCGAGAAGGGAATGCGCAGCTCGGCGGTCCAGCCCTCGGCGTCGACACGCGCACTTCCGCTCCACACGGGATTGAACTGCGCTTCTCGGCCACTGTCCTCACTGTCCTGCGAATGATAGAAGTCGCCGCGCACGCCGCCGGACGAGAGCGAGAAGCTGTATGCCGTGCGCCGGTCGAGGTAGGTGTCGAGTGAGTGAGACGATGAACACCTCGGCATGGACGCGCGACGAGCGCTCGCCAACGACGCGCTGAATCGCGCCGTAGTACAATCAACCGCAGCGCGAAAGGCCTTCATCGGCGCCACTCATCGTATGCAAATGACAGACGTATACTCGGAGACTGCCATCCAGTCGCTCTTCCAAGGCGATGGTGAGATGGCCGTTCGCTGCCGCGCCGTGGACTGGAGCGCAACGTCGCTTGGTCCGGTCGAAGGTTGGGCGCCAGCGTTGCACTTCGCCGTGCGCACCGCGATGGAGTGCCCCTTCGCCATCAGTCTGTGGTGCGGCGAGGACAAGGTCCTCATCTACAACGACGCCTACCGCGCGGCGCTCGGCTCCAAGCACCCGCGTGCGCTCGCGCGTCCTGGTAGCGAGGTGTGGGCAGAGATCTGGACCGAGGTCGCACCGATGTTCGCGTCAATCGCTGCGGGTCAGCTTGTCTACGCCGAGGACGGGCACTTCGTCATGGCGCGGGCGGATGGTCCCGCCGACGACGCCTGGTTTACATACGCGCTGAGTCCCGTGCGCGGTGAGGACGGCCAGATCATCGCCTACCTCAACGTCGTCTCGGAGACAACCCAGCGCGTGCGCGCCGAGCGTCGGCTTCGCGACGTCTTTGCGCAGGCGCCGGCCTTCCTCGCCGTGCTTCATGGTCCGGAGCACGTGTTCGAGTTCGTGAACGCCTCGTACATGCAGCTCATCGATCACCATCCGGTGCTGGGCCGCAGCGTCCTCGAGGCGCTACCGGAAGTCACCGGACAGGGATTCGTCAAGCTGCTCGACCGAGTGTATCGCACCGGCCAGCCGTTCGTGGGTCGCGAGATCGCGCTCATGCTCCAGCGCGTGCCGGGTGAGCCTCCCGAAGAGCGGTTCATCGACTTCGTGTATCAGCCCATCGTCGACGAGGACGGAAAGAGCTCAGGGATCGTCGTGCATGGCGCCGACGTCTCCGACGCCGTGATGGCGCGCCGCGAGATCGAGCGACTACTACAGCTCAGCGAGCAGGCCCGCTCGCGCATCGAAGAGAGTGAAGCGCGGTACCGCTTCCTCGCGAACGCGATCCCGGTGCAGGTCTGGACGGCCACGCCCGAGGGTCAGCTCGACTACGTGAGCGAGCGCACCGCCGAGTACTTCGGTGTCACCGATGGCGATGTGCTCGGTGACGCGTGGATTGCGCTGCTGCATCCTGATGACGTGGCGCCGACTGGCGAGCGATGGGCGCGCTCGCTGGCGACCGGTGAGGCGTATGAGATGGAGTTCAGGCTGCGGAAGGCCGGCGGCCCTGACTATCGCTGGCATCTCTCCCGCGCGACGGCGCAGCACGATGAGGACGGCAGGATTCTGCGATGGTTCGGCACAAACACCGACGTTGAGGACCACCGGCGCGCGGAGGCCGAGCTCGAGCGTCTCACCCGCGAGGCGACGGAAGCCAGTCGCGCGAAGAGCGACTTCCTCACCGCGATGAGCCACGAGCTGCGGACGCCGCTGAACGCGATCGGCGGCTACGCGCAGCTCATCGAACTCGGCGTGCGCGGCCCGGTCACCGAAGAGCAGCGTGTGGATCTCTCCAGGATCCAGCGCAGCAAGAATTATCTCGACGGGCTGATCAGCGACGTGTTGAACTTCGCGAAGGCTGGTACCGGCCGCATCGAGTATCGCGCGGAGCGGATCGTGCTCCAGCAGACGCTGGATGCCGTGCGCGAGATGATCGCGCCACAGGTAGAGGAGAAGAAGCTGCGGCTCGTGTCGACTGACATTCCGGCGGATTTTTGCGCGATCGCCGACGAGGACAGGACGCGCCAGATTCTGCTCAACCTCTTCGCCAACGCGCTCAAGTTCACAGCGCCCGGTGGCACCATCTCGTTCGCCGTGAGCGCGACGGAGACCGGTGTCGCCATTGTCGTGAGCGATACAGGGATCGGCATTCCCGCGGCGAAGATCGAGCTCATCTTCGAGCCGTTCATGCAGGCGGAGCGTGCGCTGCGCCCAAGCGATCAGGGCGTCGGTCTGGGGCTCGCGATCAGCCGCCGGCTCGCCCGTGCAATGGGCGGCGATCTTCGCGTCGTGAGCGAGGTGGGTAAAGGGTCGACCTTTACGTTGACGTTGCCGAGGTGCCGGTGATGGGCGGCGTGCCCGACTAGGCAAGGCTCTCCGACAGGAGGTTCCCAGATGTGGAACACCCGCTACAGCACCCCCGACTACGCCTACGGCACCGAGCCCAACGATTTCCTCGCCGCGGTCGCGACACATATCCCGCCGGGACGGGTGCTGTCGATCGCCGACGGGGAAGGGCGCAACGGCGTCTTCCTCGCCACGCTCGGCTACGACGTAACCTCCGTCGACTCCTCGTCCGTGGGACTCGCGAAAGCGCAACGGCTTGCCGACTCGCGAGGCGTGCACATCACCACCATCGTCGCCGACCTTGCCGACTATGCGATCGCCCCGGAATCGTGGGAAGGGATCGTCTCCATCTTCTGCCACCTGCCGTCGCCGCTTCGGCGGCGGGTGCACGAGCAGGTCGGGCGCGGACTCACGCCAGGCGGACTCTACGTGCTCGAGGGGTATTCCGTCAAACAGCTCCGCCACGGCACCGGCGGGCCCAATTCGGTCGAGCTGCTGCTGACGCTCGACGCGCTGCGCGCCGAGCTCGCGGGGCTTGACCTGCTGCACGCGGTAGAAATCGAGCGCGACATTCACGAGGGCACGCTGCACGCTGGCCGGAGTGCAGTGGTGCAGGTCATCGCGAGAAAGCCGGGATAAGCGATCGCAACGGCCTCTCCGCTGCCAGAATCACTGCATGCCGTGCGCGTGGGGGGACATGCCACGCGCGATCATCAAGTGGTGCGAGCCGTGATGATCGCCCTCCGTCATGAGCCCGATGAAACCGAGGCCGCGAACCCGGGCCACTGCGCGCGCGTCGTTGGCGTTGCGCGCGGTGACCGTGAGGCGCATGCCTCCGGGGATCTCGCTGGCCGCGGCATGGTACTGGTCCATGGCGTCGAGCATCGGGGCGTGTGTGCCGAGCATTCGGCGGATGGCGGGGGTGACCGGGGCGTCGCCGGTGACGTCCAGCACCACGCCACCGGCGGTCGGCGACTGCCGCACGCGGGACTTGAGCGTGACGAGATCCATGTCAATGAAGTGCTGCCGGAGCGCCTCGAGGTTCACCTTCGACCAGTCCGTGGTGCTGTCGGCGTCGAGCAATTTCACAATCTCGGAGATGGCCGCAAAGGCCGCTTGCCCACCCTGGGTGGGCTGCGCCCCCAATGCTTCGTGCTGCATGCCGGCCATGTGGTGCATGCCAGCGGGTGGAGTCGCTTGGGCGCCGGCGCGCAGTGCGCCGGTGACGAGGATTAGCGCGGTGAGCAGGTATGCACGTGGCATTGGCCGGGGTTCTCCCTGAGAATTGAACGGGACTGCATGCTCCGAACTATACGGAGTGCACTTGCGCCAGAGAACTTGCAGATGGAATCCGAATTGCGATCGAGAATCTGAGGGAATTTCCCCCTCCCGCTCGCGTTCGCCTCGCCCGATACTTCACACTCGCTTCTCTTGCTGCGCGCTCTTTCTGGGCGCGCCCAGCGCTCCCGCGTAGGCCTGTTGTCACCCGCGCGGCTCACACCCTTGTTGCCGAGGCCCAGACGGATGACAGGATCAGGCGCAGCGTCACCCTCCACGCTTGGCCCCCCCGGAGTCGCGATGGACGAGTTTTCGTATGACGACGACATCGTCCGAAAGTTCCTCGTCGCCACGTTCGTGTGGGGGCTAATCGGCATGCTCGTTGGCGTGCTAATCGCGCTTCAACTCGCGAATCCAGCATTCAACCTGGGGCTGTCGTTCACGAGCTTCGGCCGGCTCCGCCCGCTGCACACGAACGCGGTGATCTTCGCGTTCGCCGGGAACGCGTTCTTCTGCGGCTGCTACTACAGCTCGCAGCGCCTGCTCAAGGCGCGAATGTTCTCCGACACGCTGAGCAAGATCCACTTCTGGGGCTGGCAACTGATCATCGTTTCAGCGGCGATCACGCTGCCACTTGGCTTCACGCAGGCCAAGGAGTACGCGGAGCTCGAGTGGCCGATCGATATCGCGATCGCGGTGGTGTGGGTGTTGTTCGCGATCAACTTCATCGGCACGATGGTCAAACGGCGCGAGCGACATCTCTACGTCGCGATCTGGTTCTACATCGCCAGCATCATCACCGTCGCGATCCTCCACATCTTCAACAACCTCGCGATCCCCGCCGGCCCGCTCAAGAGCTACAGCATCTACGCCGGCGTACAGGACGCGTTCATGCAGTGGTGGTACGGCCACAACGCCGTCGCGTTCGTCCTCACGACGCCGTTCCTGGGGCTGATGTACTACTTCTTGCCCAAGGCCGCGGAGGCCCCGGTATTCAGCTACCGGCTCTCCATTCTGCATTTCTGGTCCCTCGTTTTTCTGTACATCTGGGCGGGGCCGCACCACCTGCACTACACGGCGCTCCCAGAGTGGGCGTCCACGGTGGGCATGCTGTTCTCGGTGATGCTATGGATGCCGAGTTGGGGCGGCATGATCAACGGGCTGCTGACGTTGCGCGGCGGGTGGCACAAGGTGGTGGACGATCCGATCCTCAAGTTCTTCGTGGTGGGCATCACGGCCTACGGCATGGCCACCTTCGAAGGACCGATGCTCTCCATCAAGAGCGTCAACGCACTCGCCCACTACACCGATTGGATCATCGCGCACGTACACATAGGCACGCTCGGCTGGAACGGCTTCATCACGTTCGGCATGATCTACTGGCTGCTGCCGCGCCTGTTTCAGGGACAGCTCTACAGCAAGAAGCTCGCGGAGTTGCACTTCTGGATCGCCACCTTCGGAATTCTGCTCTATGTCGTGGCGATCTACAGCGCGGGCATCACGCAGGGGCTGATGTGGCGCGCCTTCGACGAGACGGGCCGGCTCAGCTATCCCGACTTCGTCGAAACGGTCGCGCGGCTGATGCCGATGTACTGGATGCGCGTGGCTGGCGGACTGCTCTACTTCATCGGCATGCTGCTGTTCGGGTGGAACATCCTGATGACGTGGCGCAATCGGCCGGCGGTGTATGATGTGCCAGTGATCCGGGCACCGGCGCTCGCCAAGCGCTATGTGGAGCCACCGCAAGCGCCGGTTCCGGGTGGAGTACTCGCACGATTCCGGTCGATGCGCTTCCACCGCGATTGGGAGCGAATGCCGCTCGTCTTCAGCGTGCTCGTGCTCGTCGCGGTGGTGGTGGCGTCGCTGTTCGAGATCATCCCGACGTTCCTCATCCGGTCCAACGTGCCGACGATTGCGTCGGTCAAGCCGTACACGCCGCTCGAGCTGTACGGTCGCGACATCTACATCCGCGAGGGATGCTTCAACTGCCACTCGCAGATGATCCGTCCGTTGCGGTATGAGACGGAGCGCTACGGCGAGTACTCGAAGCCCGGGGAGTCGGTGTACGACCATCCGTTCCTGTGGGGATCTCGGCGCATCGGGCCGGATCTCGCGCGCGAGGGTGGGAAGTACCCGAACCTCTGGCACGTGCGGCACTTCGCCAATCCGCGCGAGATCACGGCCAAGTCGATCATGCCGTCGTACGCGCACTTCGCTACCAACGTCATCGAATGGTCGGTGATCCAGAAGCGCGTCGAAGTCATGGCGATGCTCGGCGTTCCCTACGGCGACGCGGTCACGCGCGCCGAGGCCATGGCCAGAACGCAGGCCACCGAGATCGCCGGTGACATCGCGAAGTCCGGTGGTCCAACAGGGCTACAGGACAAGGAGATCGTCGCAATCGTGGCCTACGTCCAACGACTGGGGCGCGACATCAAGGGCACTGCGATGGCCAGCGCCGCGCCCGTCGCCGCGGCGAGCATTCTTCCCGTAGCGGCAGGAGGTCCCAGGTGAGCCTCACCGATCTGATGAGCCACGCAGGTCTCGCGATCTACGCGGAGGTTGGGATGGTGCTGTTCTTCATCGCCTTTCTCGGCATCGTGTGGTGGGTATTTCGGCCCGCCAACCGCAAGCGGTTTAAGGTCGATGCGAGCATGCCGCTCGACGACGAGCACACGCAGACGCCACGCCAGCGTGAGGACTGACCCATGACCGATACCGACCGGAAGAATGAGAGGGATCACCTGCTCGAGCACTCGTACGACGGCATTCAGGAGTACGACAATCCGATGCCACGCTGGTGGGTGCTGACCTTTTGGGGGACGCACATCTTTGCCGTGCTCTACGTGCTCAACGTCGCCGGGATGGGCACGGGCGCGGGACGCATCGCGGCATATGAGAAGGAGATGGCCGCGTTTCGTGCCGCGCATCCTGCCCCGACCGGGCCGGCCAATCCCGAGCAGCTCCTCGCGCTGGCCAAGGACAATCACGAAGTCGCCGAGGGAAAGAAGGTGTTTCTCAAGAACTGCGTCGCGTGCCACGGTCCGGATGGCGGCGGCGTAATCGGACCAAACCTCACCGACGACGCGTGGATCCATGGTGGGAAGATCGAAGAAATCAATTTGACTATCTCCACTGGAGTGCTGGCGAAAGGAATGCCGCCGTGGGGCAAGATGCTCCCGCCGCGCGAGGTCGATGAAGTGACCACGTATGTGTGGTCGCTGCACGGGACGAAGCCGGCCAAGCCCAAGGCGCCGGAAGGAGTGGTGGTCGCACGATGACGGCACCAGCCGCGACGGAACGTGTTCTCCCGACGTTGAACCAGGACGGATCACGCAACTGGATTCGTCCCAAACCGGCCGGCGGTGCCTGGTGGCACCGGCGGCGCATCGTCGCGTACGCGCTCATGCTCGTTTTCTTCGGCATCCCGCATGTGCGCATCAATGGGATGCCGGCGATGCTGCTCGATCTGCCGCGGCGGCACTTCACGATTCTGGGCACGACGTTTCTGCCCACCGACACGCTCCTGCTCATGCTCCTGCTGGCGAGCGCTGTCGTCTCCATCTTTCTCTTCTCCGCGCTGTTCGGTCGCGTGTGGTGCGGCTGGGCATGTCCGCAGACGGTGTACATGGAATTCGTGTTCCGTCCGCTGGAACGGCTTCTCGAGGGCGGGCGCAGTGGCTCACTGATTCTCGACAAGAATCAGGCGCACTTTCATTGGCGCCGGCTGTTGAAGTACGCGGTGTATTTCGTCATCGCGCTGTTCCTCGCCCACACGTTCCTTGCGTACTTCGTTGGGGTTGATGCGCTCGAGCAGTGGGTGCGGTTATCGCCGTATGACCACCCGACGCCATTTCTCGTGATGGCGGCGACCACGGCATTGATCTTTTACGACTTTACCTACTTTCGCGAGCAGACGTGCCTCATCGCCTGCCCGTACGGACGGTGGCAGTCGGCACTGCTCGACAACGAGTCGCTCATCGTCGCGTACGACGCGACGCGCGGCGAGCCCCGCCAGCTCGGCGTGAAGGATCGACCCGCCAGTGCCGGCGACTGCGTGGCGTGCAACGCATGCGTCATCACCTGCCCCACCGGCATCGACATCCGGAACGGACTCCAGATGGAATGCATCCACTGCACACAGTGCATGGACGCGTGCGATGCGATCATGGACCAGGTCGGAAAGCCGCGCGGACTCATTCGCTACGCGTCGCGCGATCAGTTGGCGGGAAAACCGCGCCACCTGTTGCGCCCGCGCGTCGTGCTGTACCCCGCGGCCCTCACGCTCCTGCTCGGCGGCTTCGTCTTCGCGCTCGAGACCAGGGAAAAGGCCGACGTCACGATCCTGCGCAGCCAGGCGGAGCCATTCAGCATGGAGCAGGACGGTCGTGTCGCGAACCAGGTCCGCGTGAAGATCGCCAACCGGTCACTGCGTGAACACGCCTACGCGATCACCGTGCTTGGTGCGGAGTCGGCGCAGGTGATCGCGCCGGAGAGTCCGCTGACGATCAAGGCTGGCGAGCAGCGCACAACGAGTGTCTTCGTCCTGCTGCCGGCGGCCGCGTTCACTGGTGGGCGGCGCGACGTCACTGTGCGTGTCACCGATGGCGACGACTACACGGCCGACATTCCCTTCAACCTCCTCGGTCCCACGACACCCACGAAATCGCCGTGAGTCCCATCATCCGCAAAGACCGCATCTGGCCGACGATCGTCGTGACTGTGCTCGGTGGCTACATCGTGTTCGGCCTCGTTGCCGCTCGCGTGGCGAGCCACGACCCGAATTTCGCGATCGAGCCCGACTACTATCGCAAGGCGGTGGCGTGGGACTCGACGCTCGCGCAGGCTCGTCGCAGCGCGGCGCTTGGCTGGCGCCTGATCCCAACGCTTGGGCCCATCGGCGATGGTACCGCTGCGCTGCTCGCCTTCAACGTTCGGGACTCCGCCGGCGCAATCGTCACGGATGCGCGCGTGTCCGTGGAAGCGCGACAGGTAGCGCACGCTGACGACCTCGTGCGTGCGACGCTCGCCATGCGCGACGACGGGGCATACGCGGCGCGGCTTCCGCTCGCGCGTCCCGGCCTCTGGGAGTTTCGCGTGGTTGCCACGCGCGGCGCGGACCGCTTCGCGACCAGCGTGCGGATGGACGCTTCGACGACAGCAACTGCAAGGGTGGTGGAGGAGCGTCCTGGCGATCCGTCCACAGCGCGCGCGAAGGCCGGCGCGCGTCGCGAGGACGCACCGTCGGATGTGAGGCCTCGAACGCAGTGACGCTCGCGCTCGCAGTCCTCGTCGCGAGTTTGCTTGGCTCCGTCCATTGCGCGGCGATGTGCGGAGCGTTCGTGTGCTTTTATTCCTCGGCGGGGCTGCCTTCAGCGTCATGGCGCGACGATGCCGGTGCGCACGCAGCGTACAACCTCGGCCGGTTGGTGTCGTATGTATCGCTTGGAGTTGCTGGTGGCGCGCTCGGACATGCACTGAACACCGCTGGCACGTTCGCCGGCATGCAGCGTACCGCGGCGATCGCTGCCGGCCTGCTGATGATCATCTGGGGTGGCTACTCGGTGCTCGTCGCGCTGGGCGTGCGCGTGCGTGCGCTCGCGGTGCCCGATGCATGGCGCCGCGCCATGAGCGGTGTGCTGCTGCGTCTGCGCGAACAACCTCCCGTGATTCGTGCCGCCGCAACAGGGCTCGCCACGACGCTCCTGCCATGCGGATGGCTGTATGCATTCGTCGTCACCGCGGCAGCAACCGGATCGGCATCCGGCGGTGCGATGGTGATGTTCGTCTTCTGGCTCGGCACACTTCCCGTGATGCTGGCCGTCGGCGTGGGCGCGCGTCGTCTCATGGGCGCGTTCGGCGGGCGCATGCCAATCGTGAGCGGCGCGGCCATCATGGTGCTTGGCTTTCTTGCCATCGTCGGACGCATCGGCGGCGGCGCGGCGCACGTGACGCACGTCATGCACGTCATGCACGGAGCACCGTGAGTGTCTCTCGCGCGCCGGCGATCGGTATCGCATGCACGCACTGTGGGCTCAGTGTCCCGCCTGCGTTCGTGCAACCGGATGCGAGCGAGCAATTCTGCTGTCAGGGCTGCCGCATCGCGTGCGAGTTTCTCTCGGCGAACGGGTTAGCCGAATACAAGGCCTTTCGCGACAAGCGCGCGACGCCGGTGCATTCCACCGGCCGCAGCTATGACGAGTTCGATCATCCCGCGTTCGCCGAGTTGTACGTGCGCGCCGCAGCAGGCGGATTGAGCGCGACGGAACTCTATCTCGAAGGCGTCCACTGCGCGTCGTGTGTTTGGCTCGTCGAGCGAGTGCCACTTCTCGTGCCCGGCGTGGCGCGCGCCGAACTCGACGTGCGCCGCTCACTGGCGCGAATCGAGTGGAATAGTGCAGAGGTGCCGCTGTCCGCCGTGGCGCGCGCACTCGACCGGATCGGTTACGCGCCGCATCCGTTCCGCGGCGTGGCACGCGATACCATGCGGCGGCGCGAGGATCGCGCGATGCTCTCACGCATCGGGGTGGC
>OCZT010007688.1_pt1 | contig 10537 bp, 10 predicted proteins | sample 1539031 | NCBI WGS metagenome assembly OCZT01 (sample SAMEA3539308, study PRJEB22396) | soil metagenome | biome: tundra; feature: field; material: soil | place: USA | collected 2010-05 | depth 0.15 m
TCAGACACTCCCTTGGCCAGCTCGAAGAAGCCTTCCCAGGATTCCGGGCGCCGCGACAGGATGACATCGCCGGTCGTTTGATCTTGCCGGATGAAAACCTCGCTCCCTTCGAAGCGGAAGCCGGACGGCAAGCGGACAGCCTGGCTCCGACCATTTTGAAACAGCTTTGCGGTGCGCGGCATCGGTTTCTCCCTAGTGGTATATACCAAAGTATATCACACTGCTCGGGCCCGAATTTCCGCCGTCCGGTCCTACCGTGCGTAGTACCCCGTCTTCGCGCGCACGGTAACGCCCGGCCGCCTTACCTGGATGGAAATCTTGCGGAACGAGCCGTCGTTTGCCGGGTTGCTGGAGTGGTATGCCAGTTCGTAAGACGACCGCAACTGTTCGCCGATCGATTTGAATTCGGAAGCCATGTCCGTCTTGCGGGCGTCGAAATCGGCGCCGCCAGTGTCTCGCGCCAGACGCTCCATGACGCTCGTGCCGTATTTGTTGCGCGAGTTGAGGCGGCCGTTCTTCACGTCCGTGTAGCGGATGCCGTACAAGACCACATCATTGCTCTGCGCCGTCTCCAGAGTTTCCATCATGTTGTGCGCGCTGGAATTGTCCTCGCCGTCGCTGAACACGATGAGGGCTCTCCGGCCGTGCTCCGCCTTGGCCAGCATTTCCGTGGCCGAGTAATAGATGGCATCGTAAAAGGCCGTGCCGGCCGAGCGATCCTCGATCGGGCCCAGCTCCGGAAAGCCGCGGTTGCCCTTCTCGTACGCCTGGAGACCGGCCAGCAGTTCCTTGGGCGACGAAGTGAACTCGTTGGTAAGGCGGAGATAATTGCCGAAACACAGCAGAAACACCCGGTCCGCCGGGCCCAGCACGCTTCCCAGAAACGCTTCCAGGTCCTTGTGATGCGGCTTGATGAACGGGCCCTGGCTGCCGCTGAAATCCACGATGAGGCCCAGGTTGAGAGGGACGTCCTGGCTGCGGGCGAAAAACGCGATCTTCTGCGGCGCGCCGTCCTCGGAGATGTCAAAATCGTCCTGCCCGAGATCGGTAACCAGCCGGCCTTCGCCGTCGCGCACCGAAACGGACACGTCGATCAGCTTCACATCCACGCGGAACGGCGTCTGCCCGGCGCCCAGCGAGAGCATCGGCAGACAAGCCAATACAACCCTGGGCAAGCGCAATCTCATATCGGATACAACGCTCGGATGCGGCGTGCGGTTGCAAAAAGAGAGCCGGGGGCCCAGCAGGGGCCAGGGGCCGGGGAAAGCAGGTGTCGCATTTTTCTTGGGAATTGGGATTCTTGCGGCGGCGAAGAACTGCGTAAGAGGCCGACCGCTCCCTGGCCCCCGGTCCCTGGCCCCTGCTACTTCGTGTGGCCGATTTCGTACACGTAGATCTTGTGTTCGGCGGACCCGGCTTTTACCATCTTCAAGCGTGTTTCTTTCCAGCCTGTGATCGGGTAATCGGTGGAGACCACGCGGGCCCCGGGCTTGAGGTATTTTTCGAGAATCGGTTTTAGCCGCTCGTTGGAACTGGTCAGCAGATACATGGTGACCACGGTGGCGGGGCTGAGGTCCACGTGCAAGGCGCTGCCCTGCACGATCCTGACGCGGTCCTGAAGACCCAACTCCCTGATCCTCCGCTCGGCCCTGCGGCACAACTCCGGAATCATTTCCACGCCGACGCCGCGGGCCCCGAACTTCTGCGCCGCCGCGATCACGATACGCCCATCGCCGCTGCCCAGGTCGTAGACGATATCGCTGGGCTTGACGGATCCGTATTCGAGCATGGTTTCCACCAGGCTCATCGGCGTGGGGATGTACGGCGCGAGGTTCTCAAACTGCTGGGCCTGACAAGGGAGACCGGCTGAAGCGATAAACAACGCGATTGCTAAAACTCGCATAATTATTGCCACGAGGAGCCGCCAGCCGTCACGGTCTTCCCGAATTTCGATTTTACAATGCGGCCGGCGATCTCGGTCCAGGCGAAGAAAACGTCGCGCGGCCGGCTGATGGTGTATTCGACGCCCTTCAAGGCGCGGACGGCGTTGCCGATGGCGTCCCGCCAGGGATTCACTGTGGGGTCCAGGTTGCAGTTCATATAAAACACGGGAAACTTGACCTCGCCGAGTTGTCTTAGGGCATCCGGCGGCACCGAGTCGTCCATCACTACTTTTGGCCCTGCAATAATGACGGCGTCGGGCTGGTCCTGGTTGCCCTTGATTTCCTTCGTCATGAGGTCGGCCAGGAATTCCACGTCCCCGTGCTTCTGGATGAGTTGCTTCACGTCTATCCTACCCAGGTTGAGGGTCTTGATGGCCTCTCCCAGCCCCGGAAAATCGATCTGCGAAGCCTCCTCCTGGCGGTAGATCACCCGCTGTTCCTGCATGTTGAAGGCGACCAGGGAAAACTTGTCGACGCGTGGGTCGCGCGCGATGCTCCGGAGAATGGCGACCAGCGCGTTGGTGTCGAGCGGCTCCAGCACGGCGGACGACGAATCCTGCGGCGCGAAATTGACGATCACTTTCAGGTTGAGCGCTCCGTCGCGGTCCGTGCGCTGGACGGGGGGCTCCTCCCGAAAGGGCTGCACGTCGGCCGTCAGCACGGCGTCCGGGGCGATGCTCAGCGGCATCGGCCTGTCCTTCAAGGGCAGGCTCGCCTCGATGTCCCAACTCGAAGAGCATATGCGTTCGGAGCGGTCGCGCATCAGCCAGGACACATGGTACTTCCCCTCGCCGATGGAGAAGGCGCCCTGAAGGTCCGCGTCGCCCTTGGCGTCTTCCTCGATCTCCGGGACGGGTACGTGTTGCGACAGGTAGATCGGTTGGTCCGGACGGTCGGCCGGGACCACCCGAAAGACCATGGTGAGATAGCCCGCCTGGTCCGAGAGTTCCTTCAGCGGAACAGTTACCTGGTAGCCGGAGCGGAACCTAAAATCGAAACCAAGCACGGGCTTGATCGAAGTGACGGTGCAGGGAAGGTCCTTGCGCGACTCCTCTTCCTCCAGGATGGCGATATCGGAAAACAGGGGCCGCACCACGCCTTCGGAGCTTGGCAAGAGTTGCTGAGCGGAAAGCACCGCGGACGAGGCCGCCAAAGCGCCCAAAACGAATCGCGTCTTCCTCACAAGGTCTCACCCAAACCGCTAGTAGGTATTATCACGCAAATCGAGGAGCCGCAAAAGGGTACTATGATGAAGGCGGAGGGGCGCATGGGAGCGGATCGAGAGAAAAACCAGGCCGCCGAGGCGCCGTCGCCCGCCGGGCTTCCCGCGAGCGTCATCGTGAGCCCGGACACTCGCCGGGCGGACCGCGTTCCGCCCGGACAATCCCGTACCCGGAAGTGGCCCGTGCTGGATGCCAGCGGGCCCCCCGTTATCGACCTCGCGAAATGGCGCTTCCGGATAGCCGGACTGGTGGGTAAGGAAGTCGAGTGGAGCTGGGAGGAATTCCTGGCTCTTCCGCGCGTGCGGGTTTTCTCCGATTTCCATTGCGTCACGCGCTGGTCGCGGCTCGGCAACCTGTGGGAGGGAGTCTCCGCCCGCGAGTTGCTACAGCGGGCGGGCGGCGCTTGCCCCGAGGCGCAGTACGCCATGGCGTACGGGTATGACCGCGGTTGGACCACCAACCTGCCGATAGAGCGCCTTCTGGCCGAGGATGCCCTGGTGGCGTTTCACCACGACGGCGAAACCATCACGGCCGAGCACGGCGGACCGGCGCGGCTGATCGTACCGAGTTTGTACGCATGGAAAAGCGCCAAGTGGGTGGCGGGGCTGGAACTGATAGCCGCGGACCGCCCCGGCTTCTGGGAAGCCAACGGCTACCACATGCGCGGCGACCCGTGGACCGAAGAACGGTACGGCTGGTAGCGGCGGGTTGCTAATGTACCGCTGCCGCCGGGCGGCGCTTCAGGCGGCGACGGGAAACATATGCCGCGGCTTGGGGCGGCGATTCCGGGACCGGCTCGGTTTGGATCTCGTCGAGCATGCTGGTGACGTGCAAACTCGACCGGTCGAAACCGTATGCGTCCAGTGCGCGGCGGACATCCTCCAGCCGCCCGGCATATGCCGGGAACTCGACCAGGGTAGTATCCTCAACCACCTCCCGTCCATCGGCATAGCGATAGACGATGGCGGCATCGTGATAGATTTCGGGATTGATGGGAAACGGAAGCTGCGCGAGCGCTTCCAATAGGGATTCCAGGTAACGGGGCTTTACATCGATCGAAACGGAAACCAAGGCACCCTCGCTGCCCGAAAGCGAAGGACTTGCCGGCTCCAACTTGGGCCAGACGCTCATCGACTCCTCCAGCATCCGGCGATCGGCCCGCCCAGAACGAAAAAACCCTGGAGCCCAAAGGCGCCAGGGTCGAAATATTTTCGAACAGACCGACTCACCTTTAGCACTTTTTAGCGTGGTTGCAATTAGTCGGGCCGCAAGGCCTTAAATCAATCCACGTTCACTTACAGCATAGCACCCGATGTGGCGGGAATCAACCGAATTCAGCCGCCCAAACCGGCCAGATCAGGTTTTCACCCCATTGCGCGCACCGTATTCAGTCGTATAATTAAATCGTTCGACTGATTGAATCATTCGCATGATTGACACTAAAGACAAGATCCTGGACTCTGCCGAGCGGCTGTTCGGCGAACAAGGGTATTCGGAGACTTCGCTCCGGCACATCATCGCCGACGCGGGAGTGAACCTGGCGGCGATCCACTACCACTTCGGGTCGAAAGAAGACCTCCTGGAGCAGTTGATCCGGAGGAGGGCCGATCCGATCAACCAGGTGCGCTTGGACGCGCTGGAACGCTTCGAGGCCGATGCGGGAGCGGACCCCGTGGAAGTGGAAAAGATCTTGGAAGCGTTTCTCGCGCCGGCCGCGCAGGCGGCCGTCCGTCACCCCGAATTGATCAGGCTGATGGGCCGCCTGTACACCGAGGGGTCGTTCCCCGCCGGCATCAAGCGCCACTTTGAGCCCACGGCCAACAGGTTCATCGGCGCGATGCGCCGGACGCTGCCGGATTTGCCGGAGCAGGAGTTTCTCTGGAGGTTGCGCGCCGTGACCGGGGCAATGGCTTTCACGATGCTCGAAACGCCGGCGGATTCCGGGGACTTGAGCCGCCGCATCCAGAGACTGATTGCGTTCCTCAGCGGCGGTTTGCGCGCTCCGGTAGCAACGCCGGAGGAAAAAGTCGAGGTTATGAAATGAGACTGGCTTGGATACTATTGCTGGCGGCGCCGTTGTTAATGGGGGCGGACCAGACGCCTGGGCGGGGACCGCTACAGTTGAGTTTGAAGCGGGCCGTGGAAATTGCCACCTCCCCCGAGGGGAGCGCCAAGATCCAACTCTCGGGCGAGTCGCTGAAGCAGGCCCAGTCCCGTTCGGCGCAATCCCGAGCGGCGCTGCTGCCGGATCTGTCGGCCGCATGGAGCATGCAGAACCGGACCACCAATCTGGCCGCCATGGGCTTCAAGTTCACCCTGCCGATCCCCGGGTTCACGTTTCCCACTTTTGTCGGGCCGTACAATACCATGGACGCACGGGTCAGCGCCAGCCAGACGGTTTTCGATTTCGCTTCCATCCGGCGATTCCAGGCCTCCAAGGTGGGAATCTCGGCGGCGAAATCCGACTTGGACGCAGCCGGAGAGCAGGTTGCGGCGCAGGTGGCGCGCGCCTACCTGGCGGCGGTTCGCGCCAGCGCCGATGTGGACACGGGGAGGGCCAACGTCACGCTTTCCGAGGCGACGCTGACCCAGGCGCAAAACCAGAAGGACGCCGGCACGGGCACCGGTATCGAAATCACGCGCGCCAAAGTGCAGCTTGCCAACGACCGGCAGAGGCTGCTGGTGGCGCAGAACGCGCTCCGCGGCGCCAGCCTGCAAGTGCTGCGCGCGGTGGGGTTGCGGCTCGATACGGAACTGGAGCTCACCGACATGCTGCAATACGTTCCCGTGGATGAGGTCACCCTGGAGCAGGCCAAAGTCCAGGCCATGAAGCGGCCAGACTACCAGGCGCAGCAGAATCGCGAATCGAACGCCCGCCTTTCGGCCAGCGCCACCAAACTGGAGCGCCTGCCCACGGTTTCGGCCATGGGCGATTACGGACCCACCGGCTCGGGATTCGATAACGCCGGACCCACGCGCGCGTACGGCATTGCGGTGCGCGTGCCTATCTTCGACGGCGGGCGCCGGGACGAGCGGCGCATCGAGTCGGAATCGCAATACCGCGCGGAGAAGGTGCGGACCAATGATTTGAAGGAGCAGATCGAACTGGACGTCCGCTTGGCGCTGGACAGTCTGCGTTCGGCGCAAGACCAGGTCGGCGTGGCCAAGGACGGGCTGGAGCTGGCGGACAACGAGCTTACCCAGGCACGGCGGCGTTATGAGGCCGGGGTGACCAACAGCCTGGAAGTGACCGACGCGCAGACGCGCCTGGAGCGCGCCCGCGACAACCAGACCGATGCGCTCTACAACTACAACGTGGCGCGGATCGACCTGGCGCAGGCCATGGGCAAAGTGAGGAGCTTGGTGCAGTGATAAAGGCTTGTCAACAAACACCGTGCATCCCGCCTGAACCGCTCTCTTACGTTCGCGGCTCGGAATCGGGAGCAGAGCCGCGAACGTAAGAGAGCGGTTGGTACGGTTGTTTCGTGACGAGTGATAACGGAGACGGACCGATGAAAAAGCGAGTAATCGTCATCTTAGTTGTCCTGGCGGCGGTGGCCGCCGGGGTGTATGCCTACCGTAGCGGAATCGGCCGCGCGCCGGACAACCGCATCATGGTTTCCGGCAATATCGAATTGACCGAGGTGAACATCGCCTTCAAGACGGCCGGGCGGCTCATCGAGCGCACCGTCGATGAAGGCGACGCCGTGAAGAAGGGGCAGATTGTGGCGCGCCTCGACCGCGACCAGTTGCTGGCGCAGCGCGACCGCGAGGCGGCCGGCCTGGCATCCGCGCAAGCGCAACTGGCCCAGGCCCAGACGGCGCTGGAGTGGGAACGAGCCACGCTGGCGGGCGATCTGGAGCAGCGCAAGGCGGATCTGGCTTCGAACGAATCCCGCCTGCTGGAATTGAAAAACGGCTCCAGGCCGCAGGAGATTCAGGAATCCCGCGCCGCCGTGGAGGCCGCGCAGTCCGAGCTCGACCGCGCCAAGCGCGACTGGGACCGCTCCCAGACGCTGTACAAGAACGACGACATTTCCACGGCGCAGTACGACCAATACCGCAACCGCTGGGAATCCGCCGACGCGGCCCTGAAGCAGGCCCAGCAGCGCGCGGCGCTGGTGCAGGCCGGCCCCCGCGTGGAAATCGTCCAAGCCGCCCAAGGACAGGTCGAAAAAATGCGCGGCGCGTTGAAGATGGCGGAAGCCAACACGCTGGAGATACAGCGCCGCGAGCAGGAACTGGTCACGCGCCGGGCCGAAATCGAGCGCTCCAGGGCCAGCGTGGCGCTGATCGACGCGCAGCTTGCCGATACCATCGCCTATTCGCCGGTGGATGGCGTAGTGCTGGTGAAATCGGCGGATGTGGGCGAGGTGCTGGGCGTGGGGACAACCGTGGTGACCGTCGGCGATATCGACCATCCCTGGCTGCGCGGGTATGTCAACGAAACCGCCTTGGGGAAGGTGAAGGTCGGCGCGAAGGCCAGGATCACCACGGATTCCTATCCCGGGAAGGTCTACGAGGGCCGCGTGAGCTTTATCGCGTCGGAAGCGGAGTTCACGCCCAAGCAGATCCAGACGCAGGAGGAACGCGTCAAGCTGGTATACCGCATCAAGATCGAGCTGGACAACCCGCGCCGCGAGCTGAAGTCCAATATGCCCGCGGACGCGGAGATCGTGCTGGACTGACGCCGTAAGGGACCCCAGAAGGAACCATGGAGCCGATCATCGAAACGCGTGACCTCACCCGCCGCTTCGGCGAGTTGACGGCGGTGGACCGCCTCAACCTCTCGGTGGCCGAGGGCGAGATCTTCGGGCTGGTGGGGCCGGACGGCGCGGGGAAGACCACCACGCTGCGCATGCTTTGCGGACTGGTCAACCCCACCGAGGGCAGCGCGCGGGTGGCCGGGCACGACGTGGCGCGCGACGCGCAGGCGGTGAAGGACCAGATCGGGTACATGGCGCAACGCTTCGGCCTGTACCTGGATCTGACCGTGGAAGAGAACATGTTCTTCTACGCGGACCTGTTCGGAATTGTGGGGGCGGAGCGCCGGGATCTCACCGCGCGGCTGCTGCAAATGACCCGCATGGAGCCGTTCCGCGGCCGCCAGGGCGGGCGGCTCTCCGGCGGCATGAAACAAAAGCTGGCGCTGATGTGTACCCTGCTGCACCGGCCGCGGATTCTGTTCCTGGACGAGCCCACCAACGGCGTGGACCCGGTATCCCGCCGCGATTTCTGGACCATTCTGTATCAACTGTTGAAGGACGGCATCACGATCTTCATGACCACCGCCTACCTGGACGAGGCCGAACGCTGCAACCGCGTGGGCCTGATGCACAGGGGCAAGCTGATCCGGTGCGATACGCCGGAGGGTCTAAAGAAAGCGGCCGGCGCCGACAGCCTGGAGGGCGTGTTCGTGCAGACCATTCAGGCGGCCGATGCCTTGGAGGCGCGATGAGCGATTGGGCGGTTTCCATCGACAACCTGGTCAAGACCTTCGGCTCGTTCGTGGCGGTGGACCACGTTTCGCTCCAGGTGCCCAAGGGCGAGATCTTCGGTTTCCTGGGACCCAACGGCGCGGGGAAGTCCACCACCATCCGCATGCTATGCGGGTTGCTGACGCCCACTTCGGGGCGCGCCTCCGTGGCCGGCTTCGACGTGTCCACCGAGCCGGAACAGGTCAAGCGCAACATCGGCTACATGTCGCAGAAGTTTTCGCTGTACGACGACCTCACGGTGGATCAGAACATCGATTTCTTTACCGGCATGTACGGAGTGCCGCGCGAGCGCCGTCAAGAGCGCAAGGATTACGTGCTGAGAATGGCAAACCTGGAGGAACGGCGCGGCAGCCTGACCCGCACGCTCTCCGGCGGGTGGAAGCAGCGTCTGGCCCTGGGTTGCGCGATCCTGCACGATCCTCCGGTGGTGTTCCTCGACGAGCCGACCTCCGGCGTGGACCCCATCGCCCGCGGCACGTTCTGGCATCTCATCGGGGAACTCTCGCGCACCGGACACACCGTCTTCGTGACCACTCACTACATGGACGAAGCGGAGTATTGCAACCGGCTGGCGCTGATGTATGCGGGCAAGGTGATCGCCTTGGGCGCTCCCTCGGCGCTGAAGAGCGACCTGGCGGAGCACAACCTGCTGCGCCTGGACACGGCGGCGCCGTTCGATACCATGCGGGCCATCGAGCGGGAGGAGGGCATTTTCGAAGTCGCGGTGTTCGGCAGCGGATTGCACGTGGTAGTGGACGACGTTCAGGCCGCCATAGAGCGCATCCGCGGCGCGCTGGCGGCCCAGAGCATCGCCATACGGAGGCTGGAGCAGATCCAGCCGTCTCTCGAAGACGTATTCGTGGCCTTGATCGAGGCCGAGGAGCGGAAAGCGGCATGAGCTACCGGCGCACCAAAGCCGTCTTCATCAAGGAACTGCGCCACATCGTCCGCGACAAGCGCAGCCTGGGCCTGGCGCTGGCCATGCCTGCGATGATGTTGCTTCTCTATGGATTCGCGCTCAGTCTCGACGTGGACCACGTGCCCGTGTTGCTTTACGACCAGGACGGCACGGCGGCGAGCCGCAGCCTGGAGCGCGACTTTCGGGGGTCGCGCTTCTTCGAGGTGATGGGCGCGGTCAACGACTATCGCGAAATTCAGCGCGGCATCGATCGCAACACCATCCTCATGGGCATCGTGATCCCGCGCGATTTCGGCAAGGACCTGATGGCGGGACGGGGATCGAGCGTGCAACTGCTGGTGGACGGCAGCGACTCCAACACCGCCGCCATCGCCATGGGCTATGCCGAGAGCGTGGTCCAGGCGTATTCGATGGAGGTGCGGGCGGACATCATGAACCTCCGCGGCGCCAAGCCTCAGCCGCCCGCGGTGGTGGCGCAAATGCGCGTCTGGTACAACAGCTCCCTGCAATCCAAGAACTTCGTGGTGCCGGGCCTGATCGCGATCATTCTCATGATTCTCACCGGCCAGTTGACCACGCTCACGATTGCGCGCGAGTGGGAAATGGGGACCATGGAGCAGATCCTCTCGACGCCGCTGCGGCCCGTCGAAATGGTGCTCGGCAAGATGCTGGCCTACTTCGTGGTGGGGCTGGTTGACGCGGTTCTCTCGTTCGTTTCGGGAGTAGTGGTCTTCGGAGTGCCGTTCCGAGGAAGCCTGCTGGTGCTCGCCGTTTCGACCCTGGTGTTCCTGTGCGGGGCCATGTTTTGGGGGATTTTCATTTCGGCCGGAGCAAGAACGCAGGTGGTGGCCTATCAAATGGGCATGCTGACCACCTTTCTTCCGGGCTTCCTTCTTTCCGGATTCGTGTTCTCCATCGACACCATGCCGAAGTGGATCCAGGTGATCAGCATCG
>OCZT010007690.1_pt1 | contig 10535 bp, 8 predicted proteins | sample 1539031 | NCBI WGS metagenome assembly OCZT01 (sample SAMEA3539308, study PRJEB22396) | soil metagenome | biome: tundra; feature: field; material: soil | place: USA | collected 2010-05 | depth 0.15 m
TCGGCGATCCCGGCGACACTCCATCAATCTACTGCACTGAGATGGAGGACCCTTTTCGCAGAAAGCACACGCGCGCCACGCCCGGCGGCTGCCATCGTTCCCGGGCCCAGATGACGGACGCCTGCTTGCCGTTGATTCCGGTTGTCCGCCGTAAGCCGCTGAAATGACGAAAGCGATCGTCAACAATCGGCGAGGCTGACGCTCGGATCTGGCGCAAAGCGCAAGCGCGCGCCGCCCCTGGCAGACATCCCTCCCCCGGTGCTAGCTCGCGTGCGGGTCAGCTAACTCCGATCCGATCCGCCGTGGCCGCTTCAGCGGGAGGCTGTCGCACAAACCAAACCGCTTGTACGAATTTGACAATGGCCGTTTTTGCTGACCTCGTGAGAGCCGCCCAGGCGGCACGAGCGGGTCCTTCGCGAACCAAATGGTTCAACCCAAAACCGTCACCTTGTGGCAAACCTCCAAAAAGTCGACCACGACGTTGGTTTGTGCGACAGCCTCGCGGCGGAGCAGGTGTCGACGGCCACGGCGCGCTGAGGCCCGTGATTGTGCGAGAGCACGAATCGGCGAACTCCGTGGGGACTCAGGCCGCGGACAGCACAGCAGGGGACTCCCCTTTGTTGCATTGCAGGGCTTTGGCCAAAGGCTGGCTCAGGTGAGATCTCAGATCCCACCGCAAGTCTGAGCGACTGTTCCCGTTGAACAGGGGAAGCCGCTAACACTTAGTCGTTGATGTCGAGCACCGGTGTGATGTTCGGCAACTGCTGCCCTTTCTCGGCGTGCTCGTTGGGCACGACGGCCGTGCCGAGAGCGAAGAACTCGATTACGTGGCTGCCCCAGCCGTGGCTGTTCTCGTGGAGCTTGACCTCCACGATCCCCAGGACGCCGTCTCCGATCGCCTCGGCCTCCTTCTGCATGCGTTCCATGGCGAGCTCGCGCGCGTCATACAGGGCCTGGGTGTATTGCTCAAGCTCGACGTTCTGACCTGTCTGGCGCATCGATTGCATCATGCCTCGATGCGCGACGTGGTAGACGCAGTTGCCCATGACCAGGCCCACTGGGCGCTTGCCGGTTTGCATCAGGGTCCAGAAGGCCTGACCGGAAAGGTCGCTGGTAAATGGGCGACCGTTGGGTGCGCGGTGGACCTTGCCGCCCTTGTGCTTGATCGCGGTGCCGATGGCGATGAACTCGGCCATGTCCGCGCCCCACTCGTAGCGTCCGACGTCCAAGCGGACGCCGACGATTCCGTCGGCCCCCAGTTGGTCGGCCTCTTCCTCCATGCGTGTCATGGCAAGCTCGCGGGCCGAGTACATCGCCTGGCTGAGGACGCCCATCTCCTGGCTCGCTTTCCAGTTGGACTGCTGAAAGCCGATGTGGTAGATGCTCGAGCCCACCACTAGGCCGACCGGCTCAAAGCCGGCCTTCTCCACGCACAGGTACTCGTTCACGGAGAGGTCGGAGGTGAACAGCCCGCGGGCGTTCATCTTCAGACGCTCGCTCGCGTGTTCGGCGAGCCCTTCGGTACTCGTCGGATCGTAGGTCGACATCAGATGCTCTCCTGAAATGGTGGTGGACTAGACGCCGAGGTTGATCGACAGGACCGGTACTCCGAGCGGGGCCGGATGAGGCTCGTGTGCGCCGAGACGAATGGCTGTGCCCAGCACATGCATCGAGACGATGAAGAAGTGCTGCCGATAGCCGGGGCTCTCATACTCGTGGTGATCGATGTTGTGCGTGAGCGTTGAGATGACCATGTCGTTCGCACCGACCTCGCTGGCCTGACGGCGTACCTCATTCATCGCGAGTTGACGGGCTGCGTACACGCCTTCGGTGAGCTCGGTCATCTCCTGGTTGCCCCACCACGAGCTCATCATCTGATTGGCTTGCATGCTGAGCGCCACGCACACAACGGAGGTGTGGCCGATGACGCCCATCGTCTCGGCTCCGATGCGGCGCAGCTTGTCGACGTCCTGGCCGGAGAACGCGCACATCCGCGGCCCCGAGCGACCACGCGTCGTGAGCGTGGTTTCGCGCACAGCGGTGCCGAAGACGACGTATTCGACGTTTCCCGGGTCCCCGAGAAAGCCCTTGGCAGTCATCTCGATGCCGATCACGGCATCGGCGCCTGCGAACTGCGCCTCCTGCCGGAGCCGGTCGAACGAGCGCTGACGCGAAAGGTTCCAGGGCACAGCGAAGGACGGCATCTCGTGGATCCCGCCTGCGTAGGAGGACCAGCCGTAGTTCTGCCACCCGTGTTGGACTACCGACGAGCCCATCACCTGCGCCAGCGGCGTCAGACCGGAGGCCTGAGCGAGCGCGTACTCTTTCGCGCTCAGATCGCTACTGAACGGCGAACTCGCCGCGGCGATCCCCTTGAGACGCTGTTCCGCTCCCAGCGGGATCCCACCGCGTCCGATGCGCTCAAGATCGACCGCCGCTGCTTGGCGCTCATCTTCGTTGAGCGGTGCCGATCGTTTCCCGAATAGTGGCAAACCTCTTCCGATCTTGGCATATAGCCGTCGCCTACACGCCGCGACGACCCTTGCCGGGCGACCTCGGAGCCGGTGCGTCTCAATCGCCAACGCTCATGGCGAACGGTTCTAGCGGATCGAGGCGCCCGGCATAACCACACAGAAGATCCTCGCGGTGCTCAGACTTGTCGTCGTGGTCTGGCTACCCGCCGCGCGTCATGGGCCTGACTGACGTGACGCGGATGTAGGGGCGTTACGTGCGTGTTACCGCCCGTACCGTACGTTGGAGCCCGACAAAAGCGTTGCGCGCGTAGCAGCAAACCACCGTGCAGCCCCTGCCGCAGCCTGTCGATCGCGCTCGCTGCCGTCACGGGCATGGTGGCGATCGCCGCTTGCGGATCCTCGAGCCAGCCCACCCGTACGGCCGCCTCGACGTCTTCACCGCAAAGAGTTGAGTACTCAGATTGCGTGCGCTCCCACGGCTTCCCAAACTTCCCCGATCTCAACGCGAACGGCAGCGTCAACCTACCCTCCGGCATCAACCCGCGGGCGCCCGCGTTCCAAGCCGCCCAGCAGGCATGCGCCACCCTGCGGCCGGGCGCTGGCAGTCCGCCGCCACCGATCTCGCTGGCGCAGAAGAAGAGTGTTGCCAACGCGCGGTGCATGCGCAAGCACGGCGTGCCGAACTTCGCCGACGTGGTATTCGCGCTCGGCGGCGAGGGGATCGGCTACAACGTCCGCCCCGGAAGCCTCGCCTACGCGCGGCGCAGGCGATCTTTCAAGTAGAACGCAAGGCCTGCGCGCACGTTGGGACGCCCTTGCCGTTGAGAGCTCTCCTCAAGGGGCGCCGTAAGAAAGCGGCAAGTCTCGGCCCGGTCGGCGGGCAGACCGATGCTCCTGAACGGTTGCAGAACTCTCCTCAGCGAAGCCGCCGGCTACTGCTCTGCCGCTGAAGCGGCCACGGCGGATCGGATCAGAGTTAGCTGACCCGCCCCACGCGAGCTAGCACCGGGGGATGTCTGCCAGGGGCGGCGCGGGCTTGCGCCTTGCCACGGATCCGAGCGTCAGCCTCAGCGGTTGTTGACGGTCGCTTTCGTCATTTCAGCGGCTTACGGCGGACGACCGGAATCAACGGCAAGCAGGCGTCCGTCATCTGGGCCCGGGAACGATGGCAGCCGCCGGGCGTGGCGCGCGTGTGCTTTCTGCGAAAGCGCTCGTCAGCATGTCGGTCCCGGTTGGACCCTGGCCGCTCGCGCTATCGCCCAATACCGAGCGCGACGGCGCCCGCCGGACAGCCGACGGTCCTCCGGGCCAGGCGGTGGATGCTGCAGGTACCGCCGGGGTCCAGCAGGCCGTCGCGGGAGCCCTGCTTATCTGAACGATGAGCTGCTGTCAACCTCCAAGGTGGGGTGGCTGGGGTTTGTTCTCCGTAGACGCCCTGGCTTATCTGGGTCCGCGACCCACGTGGCTGTTGGGTCGGTGACAAGATGGTTGATCGGTCGTTCCGGTGGAGCGACTCCGGCCGCTCGGTCTATCGAGGACCGCCACGTTGATCGCGTGGGAGCCAGCAGGGCTGCGGGAGCTGGCCGGAAGAGTGGCATCAGTGATGGATGGGCTTGACGGAAGATCGTGGTGTCAGCTACTGGCTGACGGGTTCCAGGGCGGCGGGCCCGAGCTCACGCAGGACGTGGTAGGAGCGGCGCGCGAGCTTGCGCGCGATCGTCAGCGACGCACGGGTGTGTGACAGTCCGCGGGCTTTGAGTGCCAGGTAGTCCTGATGGTCGGGACTGGATGGCCGGCACGCGGATTGGGCCGCTTCGTAGAGCGCCCAGCGCAGTTCGGCGGATCCTTGGTGGGTGAGCTTCCCGACGCGTGCGGTGCGGTCTGAGCGGTGCACCCCGATATCGATCCCGGCGCACCGAAGCCGCTTGACGGGAGGCGTGCATCCGGGACACGTCCCCGAGCTCGGTCAAGGTGATCAGCGCCGTCAGCTCGCCCATCCCGTAGAGCGTCATCAGTGCCTTGCAGCCGGTTTGGCGGCGCGCGAGCTTGCGAATCTCCGACTCGATCCGGGCGATCTGGATCTCGAGCAGATCGATCATCTCCAACGCGATCGTGATCCGCTCGGTCGCGTCGATCGGAAGCGCTTGCTTGGCGAGGAACTCGCGGCCAGCAAGCGTGCTCAGGTGCTCGGGCGAGCCGCTGATGCCGTGGTGATAGAGCGTCGCACGGATCCGCTGGTGCCACGCCGTGCGCTCGTCGACTAGCGTCTTACGCAGCCGCGCTCGCGTTCGCCACTGACGCACATGCTCCGGCGGGACCCACGACTCAGGCAGGCGCCCCTCGGTGAGCAGTTCCCGCAGCCACCGCGCGTCTTCGCGGTCAGTCTTCGCGCGACGCCTACGACCTCGCAGCGCGCTGGTCTCGACCGGCTCGGCAAGATGCGCGACCGCGCCGGTGCGCTCAAGCGCCTGGCAGACGAACAGCCAGCCGGTGCACGCCTCGACCGCCACATGGACCTCGCGACCCGGGAACCGACCGACCCACCGCTCGACCGCCGGCCGTGTGGAATCGATCCGTCCGCGCGTGATCTCATCGGTCTCGGTATCCAACGCGTCGAACGTGATCTGCGCGCGATGCACATCAAACCCGGCGAACACAGTCATCGCCGTCTCCTTCCTACGCCATTCCTGATCTCGAGCACACCAAGGACTGCCGCATGCGCGGCGTTCAGCCCGGACCATCGCCTAACGTCAGACACGGTCGGTACCTCCGATTCGATTGGCCGGCCGCGCGGCTGTCATCCGCGCGCGCCTACACCGCCGTTCGACACGGAGGTCCGACCACCTTCAGCCGAGGCCCCTCCCGTCAAACCGACCGGCAGTTCATGCCATCTATCGGCGAGATCCAGGGCCAGGATTCACGTCGCTGCAGACACGTCTCCGGCGTCCACGATGGCGATGCCGGCTTGCGCTTTGATCAGGTGCGCCATGGCCGTTGCTTTCGCGTGAAGGCGAGCACCGGCGCCGGTCGTCTCAGCCTTCTGCAACCGCCCAGGAGCAGCGGTCCGGGCCGACCGGGGCTAGCCGAGGAGCTCAGCATGGAAACGATCGCGTCACGATGATCTCGGCGGCACGCTCGGCGAGCCACTCGGCGACCGGGTCGGCGTTGCGGCGGTGGCCGGTCCACGCCTCAAGCAGCCACGGCCAAGTCATGACCGCTCCGCACCAATTGCGGCAGCGCGGCGATCGGCGGCAGCGCTTCTGCTTGTAGCCCGGAGCAGAAGCGCTCGCTCGCTTTGCCTGGCCTCCGAATGATGAGGATCCTGGTGACCGGGATGTCGGAACTGCAAGCCTCGTGGCTGATCGAGAGCAGAGATTGCGCGGCTGTGGGAGTTCCCAATTGACGGCGATGACCCGTGGTCGCGTGGTCTCATTGATCCACCGGAAGTGCGGCGGCAGCTAGCGGGAGCGCATTCGATGCCGCAGAGCTTGAGCTGCTAGTGACCGAGTCGGTAGACCGACGCGCCAGCGTAGATGGCCGAGCGGGTGAGCGCCAGGGCGTTCACGTCGCCGCCCGGGTGGGGATGCCAGGAGCTGACGCGTCCGCTGCGAACGTCGAGTGAGGCGAGGTTGTCACGGGCCCGCCCGCCGACCGCGGTGAACTCGCCGCCGACATACAGCGTCGTGCCGTCGCTGGCCAGCGCGTAGACGGCGCTACCCAGAACCTGCGGGTTCTCCTGCAGTGCCGCGCCCGTCGTCGGATCCAGGACGGCGAGCACGTTCCGGCTCGCGCCGCCGATCGTCGAGAACCAACCGCCCGCCCACACGGTGGAGGGCGTGACCGCCAGCGCGTCGACGCCAAGGCCATTGGCGTTCGGGTCGAACGCGGTTGCGCCTCCGGTCGCGGCGTCGACAGCGGCGATATTGCTGCGCGGCTGCCCGCCCATCGCGGTGAACGAGCCGCCGAGGTACACCGTCGAGCCAGACACGGCGAGCGCATTGATCGTCTGGCCGGGCAGCGGCGGGCTCGGGTCCCAAGCCGTCGCCGCGCCGGTCCCGACCTGGAGCGCGGCGAGGCCGGCGCGAGGCGCGCCGCCCATCGTAGTGAAGGAGCCGCCGACGTAGAGGGTCGAGCCGCTGAGGGCAAGCGCGTTCACGCCGAAGCTCGGCGTGCAGTGGCCGGGGGTGATGCAGTTGTTGACGTACGGGTTCGCGTGAGCGTCCCATCCGCTCGCAAGGCCGCTGCGAACATCGAGCGCCGCGAGCTGCGGGCGCTCGAGGCCGCCGATGTGGCTGAAGTAGCCACCCGCGTACAGGGTCGAGCCCGACAGAGCGAAGGTCTGCACGGCACCGTCGGCATTCGGATTCCAGGTCGTGGCCCGGCCGGTGCGCGCGTCGAGCGCGGCGATGTGGTTGCGGGTCACGCCGCCGATCGAGGTGAAGTCTCCGCCGACGTAGATCCGGGCACGGGTCACGGCAAAGGCGAGGACGTCGCCACCGGCCACCGGGTTCCAGCCCGTGACGCGTCCGGTGCGGGCGCTGAGCGCGGCGACGTTCGCGCGCGGCCGTCCGCCGATGGCGGTGAAGTAGCCGCCTGCGTAGACGGTGCGGCCAGCGAGCGCCAGCGTCAGTACGGCGTCACTCGCGCCGGGATTCCACGCGGTTGGTCTGCCGGTTCGGGCCGAGAGCGCGGCGATGTTGCTGCGCGGCTGCGCGTCGACCGACTCGAATGTGCCGCCGACGTAGACGGTCGAGCGTGATGCGGCCAGCGCGAAGACTCCCTGGATGTCCGGATTCCACCGCGTGGCCCGCCCGGTCCTGGCGTCGAGCGCGGCGAGGTTCGGGCGAATCTGGCCGCCGATCGTGTAGAACACTCCGGTGGCGTACACCGTCGAGCCGGTCACCGCGAGCCCCTGCACCCAGCCGCTCGAGTCGGGGTTCCAGGCGGTGGCGCGCCCGGTCGACGTCGAGAGCGCGGCGATGTTGTGGCGGGTGCGGCCGCCCATCGCGCCGAACACGCCGCCGACGTAGAGCGTCGTGCCCGACGCCTTCAGCGCATCGACCGTGCCGTAGCTCGGTCCTCGAGCCCGGGCGTTCCATGGGAGAAGCCGTCCCGTCGCAGCGCTGAACGCGGCGATCAGCCGGCGGCGCTGGCCGTTGGCCGTGGTGAAGTCACCGCCCGCGAAGAGGGTTCCGTCCGTGAGCGCCAGCGTGGTGACCACTGCATCCGTCCGCGGGTGCCAGCGCGGGTCGACGCGTCCGGTGGCGCCAGTGTGAACGAGGTTCGTGCGGGCCGCGCGGCCGACGCGGGTGAACGTGCCGCCGACATACCAGCCGCCGCTGCCGTCGGAGACGGCGGCCTGGACGGTCCCGTTGACGTGGGGGAACGGACCGGCCGTGGTACCGCGTTGCACGGTCAGGGGGACACCTCCGCCGGTGGGCGGTCCAAGGTAGGTGAAGCTGCCGCCGAGGTAGACGGCGTTGCCCGCGGGCAGAACCCCATTGACCGCCCCGTTCGTAACCCAGGTCGAGCCCGGGACAGCATTGGGGACGGCGGCCCGAGCCAGGGCGGGGGCGCCAACCACGACAGCCGCCGTCGCGGCGCCGACGATCAGAAGGCGGGCCCACACCCAGAAGATACGCCCGCCCCGAACCATACGTTCACCGTAGGTCAGCAACGCGAGAGCGACGACCGAACTCCGCCGCAGACCGTGGGCTGCGAATACTGAATTCAGTTCGGCACTACCGTGACGCGGGCGAAGGTCGCCAGCGACCGGTATTAGCGTGATCGGTCACCCGCCGAACGTCCCGGTCGCCTGACGACCCAAGGCCTCCGCTGTCGCTTCGATCGAAAGGCAGTCACCCTCCCCCTGAGTCCGTCGGCTAATGCTTCTGGTGCAAGGCATCCACGGCGTGGACGACCACGACCTGCTTGCTCGGTTCGCACCCCGCTGGTCACCAGCAAACGCTTGGACTGCCGCTCCGCCAGGATTGCGGGCGCGTCGTTCCTCGCGATCGAGAATGCCGCCCGGGACGAGAACCGGCGGACTTCATTGGCGCTCGGCGCACTGCCGCTGCGGCCTGGGAATGCAGTAGTAACGGCTCACCGCCCTGCACAGAGGAGATCCGGGCAGGTCGTGTGGCGTCGCGCTCACTTCCCCATTCACGAACCACCAGCCGCGGCGTCGGCCGTATCGGCCGACTTCTGACTGCTGCTTCATTCCGCAGGCGACCTGAAGCAGCAGAGGCCGATCTCGTGGCCGGTGGGGCGACAATGCGGGAGTCTGCCCGTCCTCGCGGCCGCTGCTGCTTCTCGATCATTGCGAAAGCGCGTCAAATTCCATGAGTCTCGTGTCGCGGTGGGTCCGTGAGCAACCCAGCTGGCTGACAACCTAGCTGGCGCAAATCACCTAACCTCCCGGTCGTGACCGCCGCAGCAGAACCGTTCGTGGTCGTGATTGCCGGCGGCGGTGTCGCCGCGCTTGAGGCCGCGCTCGCGCTACGCGAGCTCGGTGCCGGCCGGATCGCGCTCAAGCTGATCGCATCCGATACCGAGTTCGTGTACCGGCCGATGGCGGTGATCGAGCCGTTTGGATACCCCCCCGTGCAGCGGTTCCCGCTGGCGGCGATCGCTGGGGACATCGGCGCGGAACTACTGCAGGATCAGCCTCGCCGCCGTCGCGCCCTCAGAACGCGTTGTGCAGACCGATTCGGGGGTTGAGCATCGCTACGACGCGCTCGTGCTCGGCATCGGCGGGCGTATCCGAGCCCGGTACGAGCACGCGATCACGCTCGAGGATACCCGTTCTAAGGAGCTGTTGCGCGGTCTGATCGAAGACGTCGAGCGCGGTTACGTCCGCCGCCTGGCGTTCGTTGTCCCGCCGCGCATGGCCTGGCCGCTGCCGATCTATGAGCTGGCGCTGTTCACGGCGAAACGCGCTAGTGAGATGCGCGTCGAGCTCGCGGTCACGCTGCTGACGCCCGAGGACGCCCCGCTTGGAGTGTTGGGCGATGGCGTGAGTCGGGGCGTCTCCGAGCTGCTCGCCGATCGGGGGATCGAGGTGATCGCGTCAGCCTACTGCGAGGTGCCGGAGATCGGGCAGGTCGAGATTGCGTCTGGTAATCGCCGGCTCGAGGTGGACCGCGTGGTCGCGCTTCCTGAGCTCTACGGTCCCGACGTGCCTGGTCTGCCCGAGGCGCCGGACGGATTCATCCCAGTCGATTTCCACTGCCAGGTGCGCGGTGTTGAACGTGTCTACGCCGCCGGAGACGCGACCGACTTCGCGATCAAGCACGGTGGAATCGCCGCGCAGCAGGCCGACGCCGCGGCGCAGGCGATCGCCGCGCTCGCCGGCGCGCCGGTGGAGCCCGAGCTGTTTCACCCGGTGATCCACGGCATGCTGCTGACCGGCGCTCTCCCGCGCTACCTGAGCGCTGGCTTCACCGGCCGACGCCGCTTCAACTCGGAGGTCACCGTGCAGCCGAAATGGTCTCCGCCGGACAAGATCTCCGCCAAATACCTTGCGCCGTATCTAGACGACACATTTGGATCTGGCCCGGGCAGACCAGGGCGAATAACGTGAGCTCTGCGCGTCGCCAAGTCCCCAGAGCACCGAGGGTCCACGCAGTCCAGAACAACCTCGTCGCTTCTGCATCGGGCTAGACGGAGCAGTCAGGACCAGATGGTTGAGATGACTGCCTTCACGAACCACCGGGCGCGTGGGGAGCGTGGGACCGACGGCCGTCCGTTTCTCCTTCGGCCCGTCCGCGCCGGGAAGCAGAAGCCGGACCCGCGCGACCCAATCGGCGACAAGGGAGAAGCGACTTTGATAGTTCGGCGGCACCGGGCGCGCGATGCCGATAGTTACCAGCGGCCGAGCACACCGCCGTCGACGTCGAGGCATGTTCCGGTGACGTAGGAAGATGCTGGAGAGCACAGCCACAGGATCGCGGCGGCCGCTTCGGCCGGATCCCCGATTCGACCCAGCATCGTCGCGGCGACACCAGCCCCGATCGTGCAGTAGGCGCGCAGGTGTGACCCGGTGTGACGTTTTGGCGGCCC
>OCZT010007691.1_pt1 | contig 10534 bp, 10 predicted proteins | sample 1539031 | NCBI WGS metagenome assembly OCZT01 (sample SAMEA3539308, study PRJEB22396) | soil metagenome | biome: tundra; feature: field; material: soil | place: USA | collected 2010-05 | depth 0.15 m
CCTTTGCCTGGGTATTGCTGTCTGTCGGCGAGTTCGAGAGCGTTGAGGGCCGGCTGCGGGACGCCGAGCGGTGGCTGGACACAACAACGGATATCCGGGCGGGATCCCCAGCCCCGTCGGCGGAGATGGTCGTCGTCGACGACGAGGAATACCGCCGTCTCCCGGCGGCGATCGAGCTGTATCGTGCCGCCCTGGCCATGGCCCGGGCCGACGCACCTGGCACTGTTCGGCACGCCCGGCGGGCGATCGATCTTTCTCCTGAGGAGGATCACCTCGTCCGTGCTGCGGCAGCGGGCATGTCGGGGCTCGCGTTCTGGACGAGCGGGGACCTCGAGGCAGGGCACTCGGCGTACGCCGACTGCATCGCGGGACTACGGCGGGCCGGGCACATTGCCGATATTTTCGGCTGCGCGATAGCGCTGGCGGACATCCGCCTTGCGCAAGGTCGTCTCGGTGCGGCGATGCGCACCTACGAGCAGACATTGGAGGGTGCGACTGAGCAGGGCGGGCCGGTTCTGCGGGGAACGGCAGACATGTACGTAGGGATGAGCGAGGTCCACCGCGAGCGGAACAACCTGCATGCCGCCACCCGCCACCTGCTGACGAGCCAAGAGCTGGGCGAGCACAACGGATTGCCGCAGAACCGGTATCGCTGGCGGGTCGCTATGGCTCGGATACGCCAGGCTGAAGGAAATCTGGCCGGCGCACTTGATCTGCTCAACGAAGCGGAGCGCCTGTACATGGGCGACATGTTCCCGAATGTACGGCCGGTCCCGGCGTTGAAGGCACGGGTCTGGATCGCGCAGGGCAGACTCGGTGAAGCTCTCGGCTGGGCGCATGAGCAGGGCCTGTCCGTGGATGACGACCTCAGTTACCTGCGCGAGTTCGAGCACATCACCCTGGCCAGGGTGCTCTTGGCGCGGTACACCGATGAGCGTGCAGAGGCCTCCATTCACGAGGCGACCCGGCTCTTGGAGCGCCTGCTGCTGGCGGCGGAAGAGGGGGGAAGGACGGGACACGTTATCGAGATCCTGGTGCTGCGGGCGCTGGCGCACCAGGCGCTAGGGGACATCCCGGCGGCGCTTGCCTGCCTGGAACGAGCGATGACGCTGGCCGAGCCGGAGGGCTACGTCCGGGTCTTCACCGATCAGGGCCCGCCTATGGCTTCCCTACTCAGAGCGGCCGCGAAACAGGGGATCGCCCGGAACTATGTCCGTCGGCTGCTGGCCGCGGTGAGCGAGACCGAGCACGACAGCCCCGTCAAGCAGGCCTTGATCGAGCCACTGAGCGAACGCGAACTGGACGTGCTTCGGCTGCTCGGAACCGAGCTGGACGGCCCGGCCATCGCCCGCGAGCTCATGGTGTCCCTGAACACCGTGCGGACTCACACCAAGAACATCTACGCCAAGCTCGCCGTGACCAGCCGCCGGGCCGCGGTCCGCCGAGCCGCGGAACTCGGCTTGTCGCGAACCCGCAACCGGGAACCCTGACCCGTCGGTTCACGGACTCCAGGCCACCGGCCGAGGGTACCTCCTGCCTGACCGCGCGCCCGCCGTTGCGCGAATCACCACATCAATCACCACGTGTGGTGATGCCAGCTCACCACATCCGCTTCTAGCTTTCGATCAGACCTGCGAAGGTTCGCACCGCCGGCGGAGATCCGCCCAGGCAAGCGACAGCAGAAGGAGCACGTGAGCGAAATGTCGACTGGTCACCATGACAACCCGGGACGGTACGAGATCCGCCTCAAGGGGCACCTCGATTCTCGGTGGACCGCCTGGTTCGACGGGCTGACCCTCACCCACGACAGCGACGGCACCACCATCATCCATGGCCTCGTAGCCGACCAGGCCGCGCTGCATGGCTTGCTCCAGAAAGTGCGCGACCTAGGCCTGCCGCTGGTCTCGGTCACTCAGGTCCAAACCCGACGACCCGACCGGCCCGAGTGCCCACCAACGAGCCCTCACAACTCATCAATCCAATGAAGGAGACCGACATGGCCATCACCGCCCGAGCCCCGGCAACGAAAACGCCGGCGAAAAGAATCCCGATGAGCTCGACAAGGAAGACCGCGCTCGTCGCGGGCGTCTTCTACTTGATCACCTTCATCTCGATCCCCACACTCGCCCTCTACGGCCCCGTGAAGAACCACCGGGACTGGATCCTGTCCTCCGGCTCTCACACTGGTGTGCTCGTGGGCGGCTTCCTCGAGGTGATCATGGCCCTCGCCTGCATCGGCACCGCCGTCACGCTGTACCCGGTCATCAAGCGGCAGAACGAAGGCGTCGCTCTGGGCTTCGTCGCCGCTCGCGTCCTTGAAGCCGGCATGATCTTCACCGGCGTCATCAGCCTGCTTTCGCTGGTGAGCCTGCGGCAGGACCTGGGTGGAGCGGGCGGAGCGAACGCGGCCGCGCTCGTCACCACCGGCGCGTCGCACGTCGCGATCTACAACTGGACGTTCCTGCTCGGACAGACCCTCATGCCGGGCATCAACGCGCTGCTGCTTGGCTCGTTGATGTACCGGTCCCGGCTCGTGCCCCGCGTCATTCCCGTGATAGGACTCATCGGAGCCCCCCTGCTCATCATCGCCGTAATCGCAACGCTGTTCGAGCAGCATTCCTCCTTGTCCGGGCTCGCCGCACTCCCGGTGATCCTTGTGGCTGCCTGGGAGTTCTCGCTTGGCATGTGGCTGGTCGTGAAGGGCTTCAAGCCCTCCCCGATCACCGCTGAGATGACCGCGGCCAGCACGCCGCTCGCCTACCAAGACGCCGCCGTCTAACCGTCGGCAACACGGCCGGGCCCTGGAAAGGGGGGCCCGGCCGCTGTATGTGCCGCTGTATGTGCAGACCGGCGCCCCCGGCCGGAGCAGGCGACCAGACTCATCGGACCCGCTTCACCGGCAGGATGGCGACGGCTCCGATGATGGCGCAGAGTCCGGTGACCATGTACAGCACGCCGTAGCTGCCGCTGCCGATCGCCAGGATGGCCGGCGCGATCGCCGGCGCTATGGAAAAGGGAAGAGCGCCGGCGATGTTGAACACACCGAGATCCTTGGCGGCGTTGTGTTTGTCGTGCAGCACGTCCACCACGAGCGCAAGGTCGACGGCCGCCTACACGCCGAAGCCGAGTCCGCTGATGGCCATGCCGACGAGGAAACCGCTGAAGTTGCTGGCGATGGCGACCACGAACAGCGCCAGGCCGTACACGATCGACGCGGTCAGGACGAATATTTTCCGCCGGCCCGTTCGGTCAGAGAGCTTCCCGGCGATGAGGGAAGCGGCGACGATGACGGCGGACTGAGCGAGTGTGCCCAGGAATATCTGCTGCGGCACATCGGCCTTGGCGGTGCCGATCTTGTCCAGCAGGTAGTAGGCCTGGTAGGTAACCAGGAACGCGTAAGCCAGGACGAACATGAAGCGGCTGGCGAAAGCCCAGGCGAAGTCCGGTCTCTTCCGCGGATTGACGTAGAAAGTGCTGGCGAATTCCAGCAGCGACCATTTTGGCTTGTCCGCCCTGGCAAGCCGGCGGTCGTTCAGGGTGACCGCGAAAAGGAGGACGAAAAGTCCGCCGATCGCGCACGGGGCCAAGAACATGGCGAGCAGGCTGCCGGTGAACAGTTTGACCAGGAACGTGCCGCACACCGACGCGATGGGAAGGCAGACACCCAGGACCCACCATGGCGGCGAGCAGCGCGTTAAAAGAGCAACTGGGCGATACACCACCCGACAAGGACGACCGGGATGCTGGGTGCCAACGCGACAATGAGGATGCCGACGGAACCGCCCACCAGGCCGGTGACCATCCATGGCCGCCGCATGCCCAGCCGCGACGAGGTGCGGTCGCTCATCCTGCCGAAGAACGGATTACCGAACATCGCCACCAGGGCGCCGATCCCGGCGACAAGCGCCAGGCTGCTCGGTGCCCGTTCGATCCCCACCAGCGAGTCCACTTTCAATGCCAAGGTGAGCAGCACGGGCGCAAGGAACAGGAGGCTGGTGCTCATGTACGCCAACGTGTATAGCGAGATGAAACCCCACCCGACCCGGCATGCCCCGGGTGGCTCGGGCTCCAGCGCCGCCTCGGCTGCGGTTCGGTCCTTCAACCCGCGCCGCGCGGTACCCGGCCGGGCCGCAGCCCCCGCAAACCGCACTACCCGTGAAGACATGATGATCCGTAAGGACATGGTGATCATCCCCTGCGCACCGTAACCCGCACGCCACACGTCGGCGACACCACAGCTGTCCTGCACAATCTCCTGCATTGTCGGCAGCCGCAGCGCTAACGACGCAGTCCCGCCGCCGTTCCCGGCGGGCGCCGCAGCCCGGCCGGCCGGGCCTGTCGCTGCGCTCATGGCCGCCCAGACCCACCGCGAGCCGCGGTGGCCTCAGTGGCGCCCAGCGCCGCCCCCACGGGACGACATGCGCGCCGCGGCCAAAGAACAGAACCCGCTGGTCGCCGACGGAGAGCGGGGCCCGATGAAGGACAGGGGCTGCCATATGCCACCTCGGCTTGGCTGCGCGCTAAACGCCACCGAGGTCCAGAGCAGCCGGAGGAATCTCAATTTCGTTTACACGCAGGTAAACGAGAACACCTTCCTGATTCAGACGCTACGCCCCATCCGCAGGAGGGACAAGTACGCCCAGCAGACGAGGCGGCGCGATGCCCGGGTGGCTCCCTCTTTGAGATAGGGGGAGAGCCATGTGAGGTTACTCCGACCTCGTGCCCGGGTCCGGCGGACCCGAGGAAGCAGATCAGCGATCCCTGTCCCCACCGACTCGCCGGCGCACAGAATGTTCCGTCTGTACACGACTAGGTCCGGGGCACTGATGATCATCGGGGCGCGCATAACGAGGCGGGTCGGCGCGCGATTATCGAGAGCCCTTTGCGTCGCTGGCCGCATAGCAGCCCCCGGTTACGGACAGGCCGTCAGTCGGACGGGCTGTATGTTTATGCACCGCCGCGCTCGGGGTAAACGTCCGGTTCTGCCGCAGACCGGGCGGTGGCGCCACTCCGGCGTTTCCGCGGAAACGCTTTTGGCAAATGCCTAGCGCAATTGCATTTGGCGTCTCCGCGACGCCTCATCTGCCGCGTGGAGAGTGTGCGGCGCAAGCACAGGGCAAGATCACTCCGGCGAGACTGGCATTATAGAGGCAAATGAGCAAGTCACCTTCCCGCCGCTTCCCAGTGACCGTTACCCGGCTACCGGTCACCCGCTGCCAGCTCTGCCACCAAACCGTCGCGTACCGGCCCGGCAACCTCAGCGAGGTCCTGACAGAGCATTACCGCCGGGCACATCCCGAAGCGCTCGACCTCGCATCCCGGTAGCTGATCGCGGAAGACCCGCACCACCCCAGGTACCGTCGCCGGCCTCGGCCGGATCCAGGACGACCAACCCCGCCGCGCGCCCGGCCGGAGAACGCCATCGGTCACGAAGCGTGGCCGACCCCTAGTGCAGGCCCCGCGCAAAGAGCCGCCGGTCACGCCGCCGCAGCGGCCAGCGCCGCTTCGCTGACCTGTCACCCGCCAGCTTTCGTGTCCGCGCTGCTCGTCGACGAGGACTTCCTGGGTCGCGCCGGGGCGCGGCATCCAACAGGAACGGTGCCCGCCGGATGCCGCGCCCGGTTGGTTACGGGATGATCCGCAGATAGCTGGTGATTACGTTGGATGAGGCCACGATCGCGGACGGCGGCAACGCGGTGCTGTCCCCGGAGATGAAAGCAACCAGGTTGCTGCCCTCATAGGTTGGCGTGAACGTCACCGAGCAGGTACTGCCGGAGCCGCACACAGCCAGCCGGGTACCGGTCTCGTTGAAGATCTCGATGTAGTACGGGGTCGGCCCGACATCGCCGTTGGCGGTGGCGGTCACGGTCTCGTTGCCGAAGGTGCTTGCCGGGGCGCTGAGCGAGACCCGCCAGCCGAGGTTTGACCAGGTGACGAAGCTGAGCAGCGACGTCTCCTGTATGCCGGGCGGCGGGTAGGCGGTGCTGTTGTCCGACAGGTAGGCGATGTACTCATGAGTGGTCGCCACGGCGTGGCTCACCGTGGCGCTGCACACGGTGCCAGACCCGCATACGGCGATCCTCGTGCCGGTGGTCACGTCGAAGATCCCGGTCCAGAACGGCGACGGGCCGATGTCCTGGCTGGTGGTGGCGGTCAGCGTGGACGCGGCACCGACCGGGACGGTGGCCTGGCTCGCCGTCAGCGTCAGGCTCACGCCATGCCAGACCACTCCGACCTCGCCGGAAACCGCCTGCTCGCCCGAGGGCGGATAACCCGTCGAGGCGTACGACACGACGGCCACGTAGTCGTGCATCGTCGGGGTCGGCTGGGTGACCGAGGTAGAGCAGGTCGTGCCTGACGCGCAGGTCACCACGTAAGCGCCCGCAGTCTGGTCGTAGATGCGCAGGTAGTACGGGGTCGGGCCGACGTCCATGTTGGCGGTGGCGGTCAAGGTCGAGTACAGGGTCGGCCACAGCAGGTTCGAGCTGGCCGTCAGCGACACCGTCCAGGTGCTCAGCGGCTGGTTCTCGCGAAGCCCGTGCGGCTTGGCCGGGATCGAGGCACCGGTTCCGGCGCCGGGCGAGGACGGCGGCCGGACCGGCACCGGCTTTCCGGCCGACGTGACGGCTGTCGCCACCCGGGTCGCCGCGCTGGCGGCGACGGTGACCGCCACCGGGCTGGCGGCAGCGGTGACGGCCGAGGCCGCGAGCAGGCCAGGCAGGGCCAGCGCGGCCACGGCGAGCCCTGCCCGCCGGTATCCATGCATAACGACATCTGTCAATCGCATTCTTCCCCCCAGGAAGGACATCAGGCCATTGCCGCATTCCGCGGCAACTTTGGCACTCTGCGTAATCAAAGTGCTACTAATAGGAGTCACCAGCTGGCGTTCAGATACATCCGGACCTAGTCCAATCTGCTCCCGCCCGCCAGCCACTACGCCACTCGGCGCACTCCTCAGCGGCGGCTGGGCTGGCCCTACTCAGCGGCGGCCGGGCTACTTTTTGTCGGCCGTGGTGGGCCGGGACGGGCTCCGCGGCGGCGGGCGCCCAGCCGGGGGCACGGTCAGAACCGAAACTGGCATCGAGCCAGCGAGCCAGCCGACGGCCCGCGTTCTGCATGGGCCTTTCGACGAGCAGGTAGGTGAGCGAGCACATCGCTATCAGGACGGGTACTGTCCCTGTTCGGCGCGCCTCCCACGGCCACAGCCGGGTGCCATTGAAGGCGAGCAGCGTCAGCCCGACCACAGCGGCAAGCACCGCTCCCAGCACGCGCGGCAGGCCGCGCATGGCGACCGCGAAGGCCAGCCCGGCGAGCACCACCAGGTCGGCTACGACGGCGATGAAGCGCGGAGAGGACAGATTGCTGGTGAAGCATGCCTGCGGCAGCACGCCGCCGAGCGCGACGGCGACGGCGACGGCGAAGGGCAGAGCGTACCTGCCGCTGCGCCGGTGGACCCGGGCCATGAACAGGGCCGTCAGCAGCAGGTAGAAGATCATTTCGTAGGACAGCGACCGCACCACGTTGGGCAGGTTCTTTCCGGCCAGCACGTTCGACGTCATCAGCAGCTGGGAGAAGACCGACGTTTCCGGGTCCGGGTCCTCCCAGCTGCTGATGATAAAGAAGACGAAAACGCCGTAATCGCCGGGGTTGATCCACTGGTAGACGGCTGCCTGCACCCGCGGGGGCACGAAGAAGCCGAAATGATTGAAGACCACGCAGAGCGCCGCCAGCCCGCGAGCACATCCAGCCACGCCAGCCGGTTCCCTGTCCCCGCCGCATCTTTCGTACCAGGCAGCGGCGCCTGGGGTGGTCTGGCAATGGATGTCGGCTGTACTGCGTTACCGTCGGTCATGTCCGAGCTACCGTCACATACCCCAGCTGCCGTGGTCGAGTCCACCTCCGCGCCCCGCGAGCGCAGAGGTTTCATGGCACAGCTACCACGGACCGTTCGGGATAATGGTTTTTTCATCCTTTTCTTCCGGAGGTCCCACCTGTCGCACAGGCGGCGGACGTCCCCGGCCGCGACTGGCGGAGCGTCTCGATGAAGGGCTAGAGCCGGGGGTGGTGCTCGTCTGCGCCCCGGCCGGGTACGGCAAGACAGTCCTGCTGGCCGACTGGGCCCGATGCGGCGAGTGGCGAGTGGCGTGGCTGTCGCTGGATGCGGGCGATAACGACCCGGCCCGGTTCTGGCGCCACGCTGTGGCCGCGCTGGACCGGGCGCGGCCGGGTGTCGCCGGGCGGGTGGGCCCGCTGCTCGGACCGTCGGCACCGCTGTCGTTCGACACGGTCAAGCTGTCGTTCGACACGGTCAAGAAGCACGTCACGCACATCCTGGGCAAGCTCGGTGCGGCCAACCGTACCCAGGCCGTCGCCCGGGCACGGGCGCTGGGCCTGATCCCCTAAGCGCCCGCGGGCCATCACCCCCGCCGCAGCCTGCCGATGGCTCGATATGTTTCGCTAAGGAGGCCGCGTCGGACTGCGCGTCCTCCGCGGTCTGCCGACGGTGGCGGGCAGCGGCCGAAAACCATGCGTGCCGATCCGGATCCAGCTGTTACTTTGGATGGCATGCAGCGTGCTGGCATGACCACGACGCCGGAGCCGGTCCCGGTGCGCTGATTGCTGTCTTGACTCACACGATCACCGCAGGCTCGGCCGCGAGCTTGAGCTGTTCGGCACCGATCCGCTGACCGGGACCGGGCTGCCGTACTGGCTACCCGCGGGCGCCGCGGTCCGGCACGCGCTGGAGGAGTACCTACGCGAGCTGGGACGAAAGGCCGGCTACCAGCACGTCTACTCACCCGTGCTGGGCAAGCGCGAGCTGTATGAGATATCCGGGCACTGGTCGCACTACCGCGACGGCATGTACCCGCCGATGGACCTGGGCGGGGAGCAGGTCATGCTGCGGCCCAGCCTGTGCCCGCACCACGCGCTGATCTACCGCTCCCGCGGGCGCAGCTACCGCGAGCTGCCGCTCCGGCTGGCCGAGCTAGGCGGGCCAGTACCGGGCCGAGCTCTCTGGCGTCCTGGGCGGGCTGACCCGGGTACGGGCGACGCAGCTGAACGACGCGCACATTTTCTGCACTCCGGACCAGGTAGCAGGTGAGGCTAGCGCCGCGCTGGCGATGATCGGGCAGGCCTACGCCGCGCTCGGCATCGACCCGGTGCGCTACCGGCTGTCGCTGCCCGGTCCCGGCAGCAAATACGCGGGCACCCCGGAGGCCTGGGAACGGGCAACCGCCATGCTGACCGAGATACTCGCCAGTTCAGGTCTGGCCTACGAGGTCGGCGAAGGCGAGGCCGCTTTCTACGGGCCGAAGATCGACGTGCAAGTGGCCGACAGCTCGGAGCGGGAAGCGCCCCTGTGTTCCGTCCAGGTCGACTTCTACCAACCCGGGCAGTTCGACCTGCATTACATCGGCGCGGACGGGGCCAGGCATCGCCCGGTCCTGGTGCACCGCAGCATCATCGGCAGCATGGAGCGGGCGGTCGCGGTCGCCATCCGGCTGCGGGACGGGCGCCTGCTGCCGCCGCTGCCCGCAGTCGCGGCGCTGACTGGCATCGCAGCCCACGTCGCCGCGCACCGCACCGAGCTGTGGGATGCCGCGGCGTAACCCCCGACATCAGCCGCCGGGTCCTGCACAGGCGCCGTCACGGGGTGATAGCCGCCGAGGTCATCGCGGCGAACCCGTTTTCCCTTGCTCTCACCCGTCCTGAGGACGTCCGGGCTTGAGCCGATCTTGACGGTGGTGCCTGGGCCAGCCCTGATCGTGCATCGGGCGCTCGTGAACGCCGCCGGGCGCGGAACAGGGCGGATCACGGCGGCGTTAACCTTCTGGTAACCAGGCTGAGCGTCAGGAGAGACTCGCCGTGAGCGTGACCGCCGGCACTCCTGCCATGCTGCGCGACCAGGCAGCCGCGGTGCTGCACGGCAACGACGCGGGCAGCTGGACGAAGGCGTCTCCGCATCTGTACCCCCACCAGTGGAGCTGGGACAGTGCCTTCAACGCCATCGGATGGGCGCACCTGGACGTCCGGCGAGCCATGGCGGAACTCGAGGAGCTGTTCGCGGCGCAGTGGTCGACGGGCATGGTGCCGCACATCGTGTTCCGGGCGGGCCCGGACGAGCCTTACTTTCCCGGGCCGCAGTGGTGGGACTGCGCCATCGCGCCGGCGGCGCCAGCGCTCCCGGTACAGACGACCGGGATCTGCCAGCCACCGGTGCACGCCCTGGCGCTGCAGCGGATCTGGCAGCTGACCCCGCAAGCGCAGCGGCCGGAGATCCGCGCGCGCCTGCAGGCGCTCTACCCGCGGCTGGTCAGATGGCATCGCTATCTCGCCACGCAGCGCGACCCCGAGGCCTCGGGACTGGTCACCGTCTACCACCCATGGGAGGGCACGGACAACTCCCCGCGCTGGGACCACGCCCTGGCGCGCATCGAGGCGGCCGAGCCCGGCCCGTACACCCGCCTGGACACCAGCCAGGTAGGAGATCCGTCGCAGCGGCCCACCGACTGGGACTACGACCGGTACCTGT